>JAESGJ010000371.1_pt1 | contig 32018 bp, 22 predicted proteins | sample 9266241 | NCBI WGS metagenome assembly JAESGJ01 (sample SAMN14514841, study PRJNA621669) | algae metagenome | isolation source: Brasilonema octagenarum HA4186-MV1 and co-occurring heterotrophs from wet... | place: USA: Manoa Valley, Hawaii | collected 2009-07-20 | reverse complement strand
CGAGCACGCCCAGCGCGTCGCCGAGGGCAGGCTGTTGGACGTGCACGCCAACACGTGGCGCTACAACCAGCTGGTCGCCCAGCAGCGGGCCATTCTGGTAGAGCGTCGAAACACGTTGTTGCGCACCGCAACCGCGCGCGAGGAGCTGGCAGAACGGTCGCCGGAGCGCTACCAGGAACTCCTCGAGCAGATCGGCGAGGAGCGGCTCGAGAAGGTCAGCCGCGAGATCATGCTCTACCACCTCGACCGCGGCTGGGCCGATCACCAGGCCTACCTGTCCGACATCCGCGAGAGCATCCACCTCCGCGCCCTCGGCAGGCAGAACCCACTCGACGAGTTCCACCGCCTGGCGGTCGACGCCTTCGCGTCCCTCGCCGCCGACGCCATCGAGGCCGCGCAGCAGACGTTCGAGACCGCGAACGTCGCCGAGGACGAGCAGGGCCTGGACTTGTCCAAGCTCGCGCGCCCGACCTCGACGTGGACGTACATGATTCACGACAACCCGTTGTCGGAAGACTCCATGTCCGCACTCAGCCTGCCCGGGGTGTTCCGCTAGGTTCATCCCCATGGAGCGGGACGTCGTGCCGCCGCCCGGCGACCGGGTGCTGACCATCCCCAACGCGCTGAGCGCGTTGCGGCTGATCCTCGTCCCGGTGTTCATCTATCTGCTGGTGGTGCACGCCAACGCGTGGGCCGTCGCGGTGCTGATGTTCAGCGGGTTCTCCGACTGGGCGGACGGAAAGATCGCCCGGCTCGTCGACAACCAGTCGTCCCGTCTCGGCGCACTGCTCGACCCGGCGGTCGACCGCATCTACATGGTCGTCATCCCCGTCACGCTGGCGGTCGTCGGCATCGTGCCCTGGTGGTTCGTGGTCGTGCTCCTGGTGCGCGACGTGCTGCTGGCCCTGACGCTGCCGGTGCTGCGCAGCCGCGGGCTGACCGCGCTGACGGTCACCTACGTCGGCAAGGCGGCCACGTTCGCGCTGATGTCCGGCTTCCCGCTCGTCCTGCTCGGCCAGTGGGACGCGCTGTGGAGTCGGGTCATCCTGGCCATCGGATGGGCGTTCCTGGGCTGGGGGATGGCGATGTACCTGTGGTCGGGCGTGCTCTACCTCATCCAGGCAGGCATGGTGGTCAGGCAGTTGCCTCGCCGCGCCGCCGCGGGCGAGGCGCGTGACTGACGCCGAGCGCGCGCTCGGCGGCTACAGCCCGGACGCCGGACGCAACGCCCACGAGGCGGGGGCTCCGACACTCATCCCGGTCCCGTCCCTGTTGCGGTCCCTGCTGTCGGAGCACCTCGACCCCGGATACGCCGCCGCGGCCGAACGGCGCAACTCGCACGCGCCCCGCAGCGCGGCGGCGACCTGGAGTTGGCAGATCCTGGCCGGCCTGGTGGTCACCGCGGTGTTCGCGGCGGCGGCCGCGCAGGCCCAGTCGGTCGCTCCGGCCACGCAGACCACCAGGCAGGTGTTGGCGGCAGGCGTGCGAAACGCCGAACGTGCCACGAGCGACGTCACCGCCCGCCGCGACGCGCTGACCGCGCAGGTCGAGTCCGAACGACGTAGCCGCCTGGCGGGCGACGAACGCGGCCGTCAACTGCTGGCCGGCCTCGACGCCGTGGAGTTCGCCGCCGCGGCCACCGCGGTGCACGGACCTGGACTCACCGTCACCGTGACCGAGCCGAGCGCGACGCGCGACCTGAGCGACGTCTCGAAACAGCGCGTGGCGGGAAGCCCACAGGTGATCCTCGACCGCGATCTGCAGTTGGTGGTCAACTCGCTGTGGGCCAGCGGCGCCGAGGCGATCGCGGTGGGCGGGGTGCGCATCGGGCCCAACGTGACGGTGCGACAGGCAGGCGGCGGTCTGCTGGTGGACAACCAACCGATCTCCAATCCATACGTCGTGCTCGCGATCGGCCCGCCGCACGGGATGTCGGACTCCTTCGACCAGAGCGCGGGACTGCAACGATTGCGGATCCTCGAGTCCGCCTACGGGGTCGTCATCAACGTCGCCGAGACGGACGACGTCATCGTGCCCGCCGGGTCCGTGCGGGACGTCAACTTCGCCAAGAAGATTGGGCCATGACAGTGAGCGGAGACAGATGGTCGGCATAGCGGCACTCGTCATCGGAATCGTCCTCGGCCTGGTGTTCCACCCCAGCGTGCCCGAGGTGATCCAGCCGTACCTGCCGATCGCGGTCGTCGCGGCGCTCGACGCCGTGTTCGGCGGTTTGCGGGCCTACCTGGAGAAGATCTTCGACGCCAAGGTATTCGTCGTCTCGTTCGTCTTCAACGTGCTCGTCGCCGCCCTGATCGTCTTCGTCGGCGACCAGCTCGGCGTGGGCACCCAGCTGTCGACGGCGATCATCGTCGTCCTCGGCATCAGGATCTTCGGCAACGCGGCGGCCTTGCGCCGCAGACTGTTCGGCGCCTGACACATGAGCGATCCGCAGTCACCTCCCGAACCGGGGCCCGAGCACGGCAGGCACGAACGGCCAGCCGACACGCCGGGGGAGCCCAGGCGCCGCACCCGGTCGCAGATGGTCTTCGGCGCCCTCGCGGTGGTCCTGTGCGTGCTCCTGGGGGTGGCCATCGTCACCCAGGCCCGTCAGACCGAGTCCGGCGACTCCCTGGAGACCGCACGGCCCGCCGACCTGCTGGTGCTGCTCGACTCACTCCAGCAACGCGAGGCCGCCCTCAACACCGAGGTCGCCGACCTCCAGCGCACCCTCGAGTCGCTGCAGTCGTCCGGCAGCAACGACGAGGCCGCGATCGAGAACGCGCAGGCGCGACTGGCCGCCCTGTCGATCCTGATCGGCACGGTGGCCGCCACCGGACCCGGTGTGACGATCACCATCGCCGACGTCGCCCCCGGCGTGTCCCCCGAGACCATGCTCGACGTCGTGAGCGAGCTTCGCGCGGCCGGAGCCGAGGCCATGCAGATCAGCGGAGCGTCCGCGCAACCGGTCCGGATCGGCGTCGACAGCTGGGTGGTCGGCACGGCGGGCGCGCTCGTCCTCGACGGCGTGACGTTGAGCCCGCCCTATTCCATTCTGGCCATTGGGGATCCGGCGACCCTGGCCGCCGCGATGAACATCCCGGGCGGGGCCGTGGACAGCGTCGAACGCGTCGGCGGCACAATGTCGGTACAGCAAGCCGACGTCGTCAACGTGACCGCCTTGCGGCAACCGAAACCGCGCCAATACGCTCAGCCGGTCAAGTGAGCACGACATCCAGGTTCAGCCCGATCACCACAGAGCCCGTGAAGGAGCCCAGTGAGCGAGATTCCGTCCGATCTCTACTACACCGAAGACCACGAATGGGTCCGGCGGACCGGCGAGGACACGGTCCGCGTCGGCATCACTGACTACGCCCAGGCCGCTCTCGGCGACGTGGTGTTCGTCGAACTGCCCGAGGTCGACGCCGACGTGACCGCTGGAGGCGAGTTCGGCACGGTCGAGTCGACCAAGTCGAACTCCGATCTGTACGCGCCGATCACCGCGAAAGTCGTTGCCGTCAACGGTGAAGTGACCGACTCTCCTGAGTTGGTGAACTCCGATCCGTACGGCGCCGGTTGGCTCATCGACCTGCAGCTCGACGCCGCGTCGCTGACCGAGGCGCTCGACGGACTGCTCGATGCCGACGCATACGGCGCAACCCTCGACGAATGAGAAATCCGGCGGTGATTCAGGCGGTGGTGGACACGGCGCTCACCGCCGCGCGGTACGGTCGTCTCGAGGCGCATGACGTCCGGCGTCAAGGTCGCGCGTCTGCCAACCACCGCCACAGCAGCCAGTAAGGAGCACCGGGTGACGGACAACGACACCACTTCAGGAGCTGATCAGTCCGAAGAAGTGACGGTAGAGACCACCTCGGTCTTCCGTTCTGACTTCCTCAACGAGCTGGACGCACCGCCAGCAACGGGCAGCGACAGCTCCGTGTCGGGAGTCGAAGGACTTCCCGCGGGGTCGGCACTGCTCGTCGTCAAGCGCGGACCGAACGCCGGGTCCCGGTTCCTGCTCGATCAGCCGAGGACCTCGGCAGGCCGACATCCTGACAGCGACATCTTCCTCGACGACGTCACCGTGAGTCGTCGGCACGCGGAGTTCCGCCTCGAGTCCAGCGAGTTCCAGGTCGTCGACGTCGGCAGCCTCAACGGCACCTACGTCAACCGCGAGCCGGTGGACTCGGCGGTGCTCGCCAACGGCGACGAGGTCCAGATCGGCAAGTTCCGCCTGGTCTTCCTCACCGGCCCGAAGGGCGACGACGGCGGTTCGGGCAGCTAGTGACCGCGCCCGACACCCCAGCGCTCGCCGGGATGTCGATCGGAGCAGTCCTGGACTCGCTGCGACCCGACTTTCCGGACGTGACCATCTCCAAGATCCGCTTCCTGGAAGCGGAAGGACTGGTCACGCCCCAGCGCTCGGGATCGGGTTACCGGCGGTTCACCGCCTATGACTGCGCCCGGCTGAGGTTCATCCTCACCGCGCAGCGCGACCACTATCTACCGTTGAAGGTCATCAAGGCCCAGCTCGACGCCCAGCCGGACGGGGCACTGCCCGAGACCGGATCCGGTTACGGCGTACCGCGTTTGGTCGCCGACCACGGGGATGCGGTCGGGGCACACGACACTGCCGCGCTCGCGCCAGCCCAGGTCCGGTTCAGCCGGGAGGACCTGCTGACGCGTGCGGGCGTCGACGACGAGCTGCTCGGCGGCCTGATCAAGGCGGGCGTCATCGCCTCCGGCCCCGGCGGGTTCTTCGACGAGCATTCCGTCGTGATCGCGCAGTGTGCGAAGGCACTGGCCGACTACGGCGTCGAACCGCGACACCTCAGGGCGTTCCGCTCGGCGGCGGACCGGCAATCCGACCTGATCGCGCAGATCGCCGGCCCCGTCGTGAAGGCGGGCGCCCGCGATCGCGCCGATGATCTGGCCCGGGAGGTCGCCGCGCTCGCCATCACGTTGCACACGTCGCTGATCAAGTCAGCCGTGCGCGACGTTCTCGATCGCTGAGGATTAGACTCGGCCACGACGGCTTGCGGCGCGGAGGGCAGACACAGATGGGCGAAGTGCGTGTGATCGGCATTCGCGTTGAGCAGCCTCAGAACCAGCCGGTTCTGCTGCTCAGGGAATCCAATGGCGACCGTTACCTGCCGATCTGGATCGGCCAGACCGAAGCCCAGGCCATCGCGCTCGAACAGCAGGGCGTGGAACCGGCGCGCCCGCTCACCCACGATCTGATCCGGGATCTGATTACCGCCCTTGGGCATTCGCTCAAGGAAGTGCGCATCGTCGATCTCCAGGAGGGCACCTTCTACGCCGACCTGATCTTCGACCGCGACATCAAGGTCTCCGCCCGCCCCTCTGACTCGGTGGCGATCGCCATGCGGGTCGGGGTGCCGATCTACGTCGAGGAGGCCGTCCTCGCGGAGGCGGGCCTGCTGATCCCCGACGAGTCCGACGAGGAGACCACCGGCGCAGTGCGCGAGGACGAGGTGGAGAAGTTCAAGGAGTTCCTCGACAGCGTCTCTCCCGACGACTTCAAGGCCACCTGAGCGCGATAGTCACGGATGCGTCTCACGCCGTCGACACGCGGAGCGGGTTTCGTCGAACGGCGGCATGGGCAGCCATACTTTGATCACTACGAGAGGCAGTGAGTGCCGAGCAGGAAGCGTATGCTCGACGTACTCGAGAACTCGGAGCAAACGTGCATGGGCACGGGTCCAGTTCGGTCGGCGAGAGGATGGGCAGTGGGCGACACGCCACGTCAGGAGCAGTTGGATCTCACCTCCAGCAGCACGCCGGAACCGGTGGTCACAGCAGCTCCCAGCGAACCGGTGCAGGCCGGTCTCTTCCCCGACGACTCCGTCCCCGACGAACTGGTCGGCTACCGCGGTCCCAGTGCCTGCCAGATCGCAGGCATCACCTACCGTCAGCTGGACTACTGGGCCAGGACGTCGCTGGTCGTCCCGTCCATCCGCGGCGCCGCGGGCTCGGGCAGCCAACGCCTCTACTCGTTCAAGGACATCCTCGTCCTCAAGATCGTCAAAAGGCTTCTGGACACCGGCATCTCGCTGCACAACATCCGCGTGGCCGTCGACCACCTGCGTCAGCGCGGGGTGAAGGATCTGGCCAACATCACGCTGTTCTCCGATGGCACCACGGTCTACGAGTGCACGTCCGCCGAGGAGGTCGTCGACCTCCTCCAGGGCGGTCAGGGCGTGTTCGGCATCGCGGTGTCCGGCGCCATGCGGGAACTCACCGGTGCCATCGCCGACTTCCCTGGCGAGCGGGCCGACGGCGGCGAGTCCATCGCCAGCCCTGAGGACGAACTGGCCTCCCGCCGCAAGCACCGCGACCGCAAGATCGGTTAGGACACATCTCCGGGGCGCGTCGCTCCCGACCGGCCCACCCGGCCCCCCTCCGGTAGACTCGGCAACGCATCGCCCCCGCGCGGGAGAGTTCCGTGGCCGCCAGCCACGGACGCCGAAGGAGCAACACCTCTCCGTCAACCTCTCAGGCCCCAGGACCGCGCGGAGTCACGATGCCTCTGGAAAGTGGCGAGTTCGACGTCAAAATTCGAACGAAGCCCGCCCATGGGGAAAGGCGGTTCCGGCCGCCGAATCTCTCAGGCACCCGCTACGGGTCGACGACAGAGGGGGAGGACCGCAAGCGGTTCCACGCTCTGAGAGGCCCTCCCTTGTCTGGTGCTCCGACCCATCCCAGCAACGAACACCACCTGCCCAGGTTCGCCGATCGTCACATCGGGCCGGACGCGGACGCCATCGAGACGATGCTCAAGGTCATCGGTGTCGACACACTCGGCGAGCTGGCCGAAAAGGCGCTCCCCGCGGGCATTCTCGACGTACTGACGGTCGACGGCGTCGCACCTGGCCTCGATCAGCTGCCGCCGCCCGCCTCCGAGGAGCAGTCGCTCGCCGAACTGCGGGCCATGGCCGACGCCAACACCGTTGCGATCTCGATGATCGGACAGGGCTACTTCGACACCCTCACCCCGCCCGTGCTGCTGCGCAACATCCTGGAGAACCCGGCGTGGTACACGGCCTACACGCCGTACCAGCCGGAGATCAGCCAGGGCAGGCTCGAGGCGTTGCTGAACTTCCAGACGATGGTCGAGGACCTGACGGGTCTCGAGGTCGCGAACGCCTCGATGCTCGACGAGGGCACCGCCGCCGCCGAGGCCATGACGCTGATGCACCGCGCGGTCAAGGGCTCGGCGAACGCGCTCCTCGTCGACACCGACCTGTATCGCCAGAGCGCCGCCGTGATCGCCACCCGCGCCGAGCCGCTCGGCATCGAGGTCGTGACCGCCGACCTGCGCGAGGGCCTTCCGGACGGCGACTTCTTCGGCGTCATCGTCCAGCTACCCGGCGCCAGCGGACGCGTCGATGACTGGACCGCGCTGATCGCCGAGGCGCACGAACGCGGGGCCCTGGTCGCCGTCGGGGCCGACCTGCTGGCGCTGACGCTGATCACCCCGCCCGGTGAGATCGGCGCCGACGTCGCCTTCGGAACCACCCAACGCTTCGGAGTCCCAATGGGATTCGGCGGTCCGCACGCCGGCTACCTGGCCGTGCACACCAAGCACGCGCGGCAGCTGCCCGGCCGTCTGGTCGGCGTCTCGGTCGACGCCGACGGCTCGCCCGCCTACCGGCTGGCCCTGCAGACCCGCGAACAGCACATCCGCAGGGACAAGGCCACCAGCAACATCTGTACGGCGCAGGTGCTGCTGGCGGTGATGGCCGCGATGTACGCCAGCTATCACGGCGCCGACGGCCTCACCGCGATCGCGCACGAGGTGCACGGCAACGCACTGGCCATTGCGACCGGTCTGGCGGAGGCGGGTGTCGAGGTGGTGCACGACGCCTTCTTCGACACCGTGCTGGCCCGCGTGCCCGGCCGGGGCGAGGAGATCCGGGCGGCCGCCAAGGCTCGCGGCATCAACGTGTGGCTCGTCGACGGCGACCACGTCTCGGTGTCCTGCGACGAGGCCACCACGGCTGCGCACGTCGAGGAGCTGCTCGCCGCGTTCGGCGCCACTCGCGGCGGCCCCCATTGGGCGGGCCCCGAAATCGCCACGCGCACTTCGCCGTTCCTCACGCATCCGGCGTTCACCCGCTACCGCACCGAGACCGAGATGATGCGCTACCTGCGCTCGCTGTCGGACAAGGACATCGCGCTGGACCGCAGCATGATCCCGCTGGGGTCGTGCACCATGAAGCTGAATGCCGCCGCGGAGATGGAGTCGATCACGTGGCCCGAGTTCGGGAAGCAGCATCCGTTCGGCCCGGCCTCGGACACGCCGGGACTGCGCAAGCTGATCGCCGATCTCGAAGGCTGGCTGAGCCAGCTGACCGGCTACGACTCGGTGTCGTTGCAGCCCAACGCCGGCTCGCAGGGGGAGTACGCCGGCCTGCTGGCGATCCGCGCGTACCACCAGAGCCGCGGTGACCACGAGCGCGACGTCTGCCTGATCCCGTCCAGCGCGCACGGCACCAACGCCGCATCGGCCGCCCTGGCTCGAATGCGGGTCGCGGTGGTGGCCTGCCGCGCCAACGGTGACGTCGACCTCGACGATCTGCGCGCCAAGATCGCCGAGCACGGCGACCGGGTGGCCGCGCTGATGATCACCTACCCCTCCACCCACGGCGTGTACGAGCACGACGTCGAGGAGATCTGCGCGGCCGTGCACGACGTCGGCGGCCAGGTCTACGTCGACGGCGCGAACCTCAACGCCCTCGTCGGTCTGGCCCGGCCCGGTCGATTCGGCGGCGACGTCAGCCACCTCAACCTGCACAAGACGTTCTGCATCCCGCACGGTGGCGGCGGACCCGGCGTCGGGCCGGTCGCGGTGCGCAGCCATCTGGCCCCGTACCTCCCGGGCCATCCGTTGGCCGACGAGCTCACCGACACCTACACCGTGTCGGCGGCGCCGTACGGGTCGGCGTCGATCCTGCCGATCACCTGGGCCTACATCCGCATGATGGGGGCACCCGGCCTGCGCGCGGCGACCCTCACCGCGATCGCGTCGGCCAATTACATTGCCCGCAGGCTCGACGAGTACTACCCGGTGCTCTACACCGGCGAGAACGGCATGGTCGCTCACGAGTGCATCCTCGACCTCCGCACCATCACCAAGACCACCGGCGTCACGGTCGACGACGTGGCAAAGCGGTTGGCGGACTTTGGTTTCCACGCACCAACGATGAGCTTCCCCGTTGCGGGCACGCTGATGGTCGAACCGACCGAGAGCGAGAGCCTGGCCGAGGTCGACGCGTTCTGCGAGGCGATGATCGCGATTCGTGCCGAGATCGACCAGGTCGGTTCCGGGGCGTGGCCGGTCGACGACAACCCGCTGCGCGGGGCCCCGCACACCGCGGAGTGCCTGCTGGTGGAGGAGTGGAACCATCCCTACACCAGGGAGCAGGCAGCCTACCCGCTCGGCAAGGGATTCCGGCCGAAGGTGTGGCCGCCCGTGCGCCGCATCGACAGTGCCTACGGCGACCGCAATCTGGTGTGCTCCTGCCCGCCGGTCGAGGCGTTCGCCTAGCCGGAGCGGCTCCCACCCCTCGGCCGAGACGTCAAGGGGCCATTCGGGTTTGGTGCGCTCTTCGCATCCCCGCCCGACCCGTTGATGCGCACTGACGGTCGAATCAGCAGAGACGTCAGTAATCGGTAATCAGTCTCGTCATGCCCCGGCGCCGTGGCTGTGATTCGCTCGAGTAAATGCTCGTCGAGGCCCCGGTGCTGCGGCGGTGGCGGTAGCGGAGTGGTCGACAGGCCCGCGTCCCCGCGCCATCGCTCCGCAGCGTGCGTAACGATGCGATTTCCGGGTATCTCGTCGAGCACGACTCTAGGGAGGTTGCGGGTGGACGCGCGCGCACGGGTGTCGCAGATGAGCCAGGAGACGCGGGAGGCGCTCGCACACCGCATCCGATCGCGCCTCGAGCCCGTCGCCGCTCCTGGCGCCGATCACGACGTGAGCATCATCGGTGGGGGCGTGGCTGCACTCACACTGGCGTTGGAGATGCGTCGTGCGCGTCCGACGACGCGGATCCAGGTGATCGAGCCGCACGCCCACCCGGTGCCGGAAGTCACCCACACCGTCGGCGAATCGACCGTCGAGGTGTCAGCGCACTATCTGCGGGACCGCCTCGGGTTGGGTGATCATCTGAGCACCTCTCACCTTCGCAAGATGGGCCTGCGGATGTTCTTCTCTCGTGACGAGAACACCGACATCGCGCAGCGGATGGAACTCGGCAGTTCGTCGTTCGTGCCGCAGGTCACCTACCAGATCGACCGAGGCAGGCTCGAGAACGAACTCCACCGACGTTGTCTCGACGCCGGCATCGAGATTGCCCGTGGTCGAGCACGTTCCGTGGAACTCCGTTCGGGGGACCGCCCGCACACGATCGCCATTCAGGACGGTGACGCGGTCACGCGGACCACCGCACGATGGGTGGTGGACGCATCCGGCCGCAACCGGCTGCTGCCCAGGCAGTTGGACCTCAAGAGCGCCAACGGCCATGACTGCAATGCGGCGTGGTTTCGCGTCGCGACGGAGATCGACGTCGGTCGGTGGAGCGACGATCCGGACTGGCGGGGACGCCTCGTCGAGGGCGACCGGGCGATGTCCACCAATCACCTGATGGGCGAGGGCTACTGGGTCTGGCTCATCCGACTCGCTTCCGGCGCCACCAGCGTCGGGATCGTGGCCGATCCGGTGTTCCACGCCTTCGACGAGTTCAACACTCTCGCCAAGGCGAGGGAATGGCTTGCGCTGCACGAACCGCAGTGCGCCGCCGTCATCGCCGAGCACGCCGATCTGATCAGGGACTTCCGGGTGATGAAGAAGTACAGTCACGCCGCGACGAAGGTCTTCGACGGACGTGCTCGCTGGTGCCTCACCGGCGACGCCGGGATATTCCTCGACCCGCTGTACTCCTCGGGGCTGGACCTGGTCGCGATCGGCAACGGGCTGATCACCGACATGGTGGCGCGCGAGTTGGACGGTGAAGACGTCGTCGCACGAGCCCAGATCAGCGACTCGCTCTTCAGATCACTCACCGAGATGTGGCTCGCCGTCTACGAGAATCAGTACACCGTGATGGGCACCCCGACGGTGATGTCGTCGAAGATCATCTGGGACGTGGCGTTCTACTGGGGCTTCGTCGGTCTGCTCTACGTGAACGGAAGATTCGTCAGCGTCGCCGACGACCCTGGATTCGTGCCGTACCTCGAAGGGCTCATCGCGCTGAGCAATCGCGTCCAGAGGTTCTTCCGGGAATGGGCCACGGTGGAGAGCGGCTCTCCCAGCGTGCCCTTCGTCGACCTGTACGCCTCGCTCGACTTCATGGTCACGCTGCACACCGCGATGATGGATACGCCCGTCGACTTCGTCGAGCAGTTCGACGCCAACGCCCGATTGCTGCGTCGGTTGGCGGGACAGCTGGTCGACACGGTGCTCACCGAGAAGTCGACCATGTTCGATGACGATGGCGTCATGAGACAAGTTCAGGCGTGGCAACGGGATTCGCTCCTGCACGAGCTCCGGTCGGCCTATCGACAGGAGCAGGAGAGCAGTCCGCTCAGCAGCGGGTGGATCGTCGCCACGTCCCCGGCCCTGCAGCACGGGTGAACATGCGCACCGACACCGACGGCCGCGAGCCGCTGGCCATCGTGGGCATCGGATGCCGCCTCCCCGGCCGAGCCGACTCCGCCGAGAGCCTGTGGCGGCTCCTCTGCGATGAAACCGACGCTACGTGCGTCGTACCCGAAACACGTTGGCATGCAGCGCGTTATCACGATCCCAATCCGTCGAAGGTGGGAAAGATCGTGACCCGGCGGGGCGGATTCATCGGCGACATCGATCAATTCGATCCGCAGTTCTTCGGGATGTCTCCGCGTGAGGCCCACTCGCTCGATCCGCAGCAGCGCCTGCTGCTCCAGGCGACGTGGGAGGCACTGGAGGACGGGGGACTGCAAGCCGACCGGTTGGCAGGCGCCGACGTCGGGGTCTACATCGGAGGCTTCACCCTCGACTATCAACTGCTGCAGAACCAGGGCCGCAGCAGTCGTTACCGATTCAAGTCCCACTCCGCCACGGGAATGATGATGACGATGCTGGCGAACCGGATCTCGCACGCCTTCGACCTTCGCGGACCGAGCATGACGGTCGACACGGCGTGCTCGGGCTCGCTGGTGGCGGTACACCTTGCGGCGCAGAGCATCTGGAGTGGAGAGAGCGACCTTGCCCTGGCGGGCGGTGTGAACGTGATGGTCGGTCCCAATACCGCCATCGCCGAATCGAAGAGCGGATTCCTCAGCCCGGAGGGACGGTCGAAGGCGTTCGACGACTCCGCCGACGGCTACGCACGCGGTGAGGGCGCCGCCATTGTCGTCATCAAACCGCTTCGGCGAGCGCTCGACGACGGCGACGACGTCTACGCCCAGATCCTGGGTACGGGCTTGTCGCAGGACGGCCATACCGACGGCATCACCGTGCCGCGCGAGGAGGCCCAGGAAGCGGCGATCCGAACCGCTCTTCGTCGCGCAGGGGTCGAACCGGGCGAAGTCGGCTACGTGGAGGCGCACGGCACCGGAACACCTCTCGGTGACCCCATCGAAATGCGGGCGCTCGCACGCGCTCTCGCAGTGGACCGCCCCGCGACCGCACCGCTCCTGATCGGCTCGATCAAGACCAACATCGGCCATCTCGAGGCGGGCGCCGGCGTGGCCGGACTGATCAAGGCGGCGCTGGTCGCCAAGCACGGTTACATTCCGGCCAACCTGCATCTGCAGACCCCGAATCGGCACGTCTCCCTTGCGGATCTGAAGATCGACGTGCCCAGCACGGGTCGGCCATTCCCCACCTGCGAAACTCGGATCGTCGGCGTGAACTCGTTCGGATTCGGTGGCACGAACGCCCACGTGGTGATCGCCGAGCCACCCACGCCGAGCGACACCGACAGCACCGGCGATCCGCCACGGCGCACGCCGACCGTGCTCCCGATCTCGGCGCGCAGCGAGGAGGCGCTCGTCGCGACTGCCGATCGGTTGGCCCGGCACCTGGCCGCCCACCCCGACGTCACGCTGCCGGACCTGGCGTACACGCTGGGACGGCGACGGACACACCTGAGCCATCGTCACACCGTGCTGACCGACGACGTCGCCGATGCGCGACGACAACTTCAAGCGCTGGCCGACGGCGGAGAGATCGGCACGGGCCGCGCCGCGACCGTCGCGCCGAAACTCGCGTTCGTGTGCACCGGAATGGGCCCACAGTGGTGGAGGATGTGCCGCGGGCTGCTCGACGACTTCCCCGTGTTCGCCGAGAGCATCCTGCGCAGCGACCAGGCACTCTCGCGGCACGCGGAATGGTCGCTCCTCGACGAGCTCCGACGCGACGAAACCCGTTCCCGCATGGCCGATACGGAGATCGCGCAGCCCGCCAACTTCGCCATCCAGGTCGCCCTTGCCGAGCAACTCGCGCAGTTCGGGATCACGCCCGACGCCGTGCTCGGACACAGTGCCGGTGAGGTCGCCGCCCATCACCTCGCGGGTCTGCTGACCTTCGAGCAGGCGATCGAGGTGATCTACCACCGAAGCCGCCTACAGCAGCGCACCAGCGGGCAGGGCAGGATGCTCGCCGTCGGCCTCGACACCGAGGCGCTGATGCGGACCATCGAGGGCAAGCCGCTCGACGAACTCGGGCAACGGCTGTCGGTCGCTGCGATCAACGGCCCCTCGGCGGTCACCGTCGCAGGCGACGGTGACCTCCTCGCCGACATGGCCCGCCAGTTGGACGAGGCGGAGGTCTTCCACCGGTATCTGCCGGGAAGGGTGCCCTACCACACGCATTACATGGACGCGGTGAAGGACGACCTCCTGAGCGCCTTGTCAGGGGTCTCGTCCACGGCGGCTGCGCTCCCGCTGTATTCGACCGTCACCGGCGAACGCTTGGACGGCTATTCGTCAGGCGCTGCCTACTGGTGGCAGAACACCCGCGCCACCGTCCTGTTCGAACCGGCGATCCGCCGGATGCTCGAGGACGGATACACACACTTCGTCGAGCTGGGCCCCCACCCCGTGCTCGCCGCATCGATCTTCGAAACCGCTGGCACCCAGCGGGTGTGGGTGACCGCGAGCCAACGCCGCGACCAAGACGACGGCCGCACTCTGCTGAATTGCGTTGGGGCACTGCACTGCGCAGGCCGGGACATCGCATGGGACGCCGTGCAGCCCGCCGGGGGCCGGCTTCTCAAGCTCCCGTCGTACCCGTGGCAGACGAAGCGCTTCTGGAATGACACCCAGGAAGCCGTGGAGTCCCTCTTCTACCACCCGGTGCACCCACTCCTGGGGCAACCGGTGAGCGGCCTTCATCCGACGTGGGAAGCGGAGCTGAGTACCGTTCTCAACGCCTTCCTCGCCGATCACGTCGTGCAGGGCAGCGTCGTGCTGCCCGGGGCGGTCTACGTCGAGATGGCCGTGGCCGCAGCCCATGCCGTCTATGGGTCGAGCCTCGCGGTCGACGATCTCCAACTGCACCGCGCCGTCATCCTCGACGACACGTGTGATCCCATCCTTCGGACGACGCTCAACGAGGACGACGGCACGCTGGAGTTCTCCGTATTCACCGTCACCGCCGACGGGGACTCGAAGTGGACGATCACCGCGACGGCGGAGCTCAAGACGCGTGCTCCAGCGCCACGCCCGCAGGACCCGCCGGGCGCCGATGGCGAGGCCCTCACGTCGATCAGTGGCGAGGACTTCTACCAGCGCACCCAGGCACGGGGATTCGGCTACGGCCACGCCTTCCGAACCGTGTGCGGCGTCACCGCCGGAGAGGACCGGGCCGTCGCCGACATCGCCGTGCCCGAGGCGATCGCCGACGAGCTCGACGACTTCCGCTTCCATCCAGCACTCATCGATGGCGCCTTCCAAACCCTCTTCGGTGCACCGTTTCTCGGCCAGAAGCAAGGCGACGACCCGTTTCTGCCGACCAGTATCCGGCACTGCGCGCTGTACGGCGGGCCGGAGCCGCACATGAGGGTTCAGGTCCACGTCGTGTCGGCGACCAGCGAACAGGTCGAGAGCGACATCACCATCACCGATCGCCTCGGCAGGTTGCTCGCGGTCTTCGAGGGCTTCACGGTGCGCTCGCTGGGCGCCTCGTCGCGGCTGTCACCCGAGCGGATCGACAAGGGACTCTTCGACGTTCAGTGGTGTCCCGTGGATGACCAGGGCCTCGACGAGAACGATGCAGTCGCAGGCGCGTCCACCTGGCTCGTCCTCGCCGACGACTCGGGCATGGGGGTGGCACTCTCGGAGGAACTGCGCCACCGCGGCCACCGCGTCTGCACCGTCGAGCACCGTCGCGTCGACGAACTCACCGAGACTGCAACGGGTTTCGCGATGGATAGTCGCCACCCCGACCAGGTCGGCGCGCTGCTCGCCCGGCTCGTCACCGCGGGCGAGCTCCATGGCATCGCCGACTGCTGGCCCCTCGACGTCTCCGACGACGGGCCTGCCGACGAGAACCACCGCCTGGGCGTGTTCACGGTGCTGCGTCTGGTCAAGGCCCTCGCCGAACACGACACCGTGACGCCCCGCCTCCATCTGATCACCGCGAACGCGCAACCGACTCCGGACATGGCACCGCGCTCGGTCGAGCAGGCGGCCCTCTGGGGTCTCGGGCGCGTGATCGGCCACCAGGAGTTCTCAGGGCACTGGGGCGGTCTGATCGACGTCGACGCCGCGGACGATCCCACCGACACCGCCGCGCGAGTGTGCGACCGTCTCCTCGGCAGCGGTTCGGAAGACCAGATCGCGATCCGCGGCGACACGTCATTCGTCCCACGGCTGCGCCCGTGTGCCGGACTGACGAGACCGTTCCCCACCAAGCTGACTCCCGATGCGACCTACGTCGTCACCGGCGGAGCGGGTGCACTCGGCCTGGTCGTGGCAACCTATTTGGCCGAACGCGGGGCTCGGCACGTCGCGCTGCTGGGCCGAAGCGTCCTTCCGCCGAGAAGCCGGTGGACGGCCGTGGCCGCAGGCGATCCCCACTTCGCGACCGTCACGGCCCTCCTGGCAATCGAACGCCTCGGTGTCCAGATCAGCACCCCGAGCGTCGACGTCACCAGCACGGAACAGGTGACGGCATGGCTGCAGGACCACGTGGACGGGGGCGGACGGCCGATCCGCGGCATCGTCCATGCCGCGGGATCGGTCAACGACCAACTCCTCGTCAACACGAGCGAAGCGGACTTCGCGGCGGTGCTGGCGCCGAAGATCACCGGGACACGCGTGCTGCACGACACCTTCAAGGACGACGAGCTCGAGTTCTTCGTCATGTTCGGCTCGGCCGGGTCGACCATCGCGTCGCCGGGCCAGGGGAGCTACGCGGCGGCCAACGCCCATCTCGACGCCTTCGCGCACTACCGCCGGGCGCGCGGGCTGCCCGCACTCACCATCGGGTGGGGTCCGTGGTCGGTGGGCATGGTCGAGGAACTGAAGCTGGAGGGGCTCTATGCCCAGCGCGGCATCGAGCTCATCACGCCCGCGGTGGGCGCACGCATCCTCGACCGGTTGCTCGGCCAGCAACCGCCCAGCGTCGTCGCGATCAGCGCCGACTGGCGCCGGGCCAGACAGGCCGGGTTCGCCGGTCGATTGCCGATGTCGTTCTCGGAACTCGGGACGGCCGAGACATCGGTTGCCGAGGCCGATTCCGACGGCTCGGTACTCGCAGTCCTCGCATCGACGCCGGAAGCGGACAGGCCGGCCGTCATCGCCGACCACGTGCGACACATCGTCGCCGCCGTGTTCGACTGCGGCGTCGACGAGGTCGATCCCGACGACATGCTGGAGGACATCGGCCTCGACTCGATGATGGCGATGGACTTCCGGGTCAGGATCAACATGGTGTTCTCGATCGACCTCCCCGTGCTGGAGATACTTCGGGGGGTCAGCGTCAATTCGTTGGCCGCCCGGGTGCTGGCCGAGCTGCACTCGATCCACGGCGTCGCACCCACGCCGGTCGATGACGGCCCGCCACCACAACCCGACGACGACGTGGACCTGCTGATGGCCCAGCTGTCCGACGCCGACCTGCGCGAGCTGTTGGCCGAGCTGGAGGCGCAGGCCGAACCCGAAGCGGGAGGACCACATTCGTGACCCCTGCCATCAGTGCGCACGGTGTGTCGAAGGGCTACGGACGCATCCACGCGGTGCGGGACGTGAACCTCGACGTCGACCACGGCGAGATCTTCGCGATTCTCGGTCCCAACGGGGCGGGCAAGTCGACGACCATCGAGATCCTCGAGGGCCATCGGAAACGTGACGCGGGGGAGGTGCGTGTCCTCGGCGAAGATCCCGGAACCGCGGGACGGAGTTGGCGCGCCAGGATCGGCATCGTGCTGCAGGAGACCAGCGACTTCGGCATGCTCACCGTGCTGGAGACCGTTCGCATGTTCGCGAGGTGCTACGGCACGGCGCGGGCACCCGAGGAGTTACTCGGCTTGGTCGGGCTGGCGCCATGTGCCAGATCGAGGGTCAGAACGCTCTCGGGTGGCCAGCGCCGCAGGCTCGACGTCGCGCTGGGCATCGTCGCCAAGCCCGAACTGCTCTTCCTCGACGAACCGACCACGGGCTTCGACCCGGAGGCCAGACGCCAATTCTGGGATCTCATCACGCTATTGGCGGCTGACGGCACGACCATTCTGCTCACCACGCACTACCTCGAGGAGGCCGCGGCGCTGGCCGACCGCGTGGCCATCATCGCCGACGGCCGCGTAGTCGCCGTGGACTCGCCCGCACGACTGACCGCGGGCGCCACCTCGACGGCGACGGTGCAGTGGATGGACGGCGACGCGCTTCGGGTGGAACGGACCGACCGTCCCACCGAGCTGATCCGACGACTGTCGGCCGGCGGGGCGGAACTGGCCCATCTCACCGTCACCCGACCCACCCTCGAGGACGCGTATCTGCAGTTGATCGGACGAGTCTGATGGCGGTCGAATCCATGGCCAACGGCTCCGAGCCCGCACTGGGTATCGGCGCTTCGGGAGCAGGCCTTCCGTCTGCCGTGCGCATCGGACTGTCCCGGGTGATCCCCGAGCTCAAGATGTTCTACCGGCGCCCAGAGCAAGTGGCACTGACGTTTTCGATGCCCGCGGTGATCTGTCTGCTGTTGGGCTCCATCTTCTCGACGAGACTCCCTGGCACGCAGACCAGCACCGGCGCGGTGATCGCCGCGAGCATGCTCGCCTACGGAGTCCTCTCGACGTCGTTCATCAATCTCGGCATCGGCATCGCCGCCGACCGTGAGACGGGTGCCCTGAGGCGACTGCGCGGGACGCCTGCGACCGCGTCGTCGTACTTCATCGGAAAGATCATGTTGGTGGCGATCGCGAGTCTCGCCGAGGCCGTCGTACTGCTGTCGGTCGGCGTCCTCGTCTTTCGGCTCACGTTGCCCACCACGCTCTTCGGGTGGTTCACGTTGACGTGGGTGTTCGTCCTCGGCATCACCAGTTGTTCACTGCTGGGCATCTTCGTCAGCAACGTCGCCAGCAACGCCGTCTCCGCGGCCGTCATCACCAACGGTCCGGCCGTGGGCTTGCAGTTCCTGTCGGGTACCTACGTGCCACTCATGGTGCTGCCGACGTGGATGCTGGTCGTCGGATCCGTGTTTCCCGTCAAGTGGATGGCCCAGGGATTTCGGTCGGTCCTGCTGCCGCCGCAGATGGTGGTCTTCGAACCGGCAGGCAGTTGGGAGCACGGCCGCACGTTCCTGGTCCTCACCGCGTGGAGCATCGTCGGGCTGATCGCGTGCCTTCGCGTCTTTCGCTGGTCCGACCGAAACTGAGGAAGCCGCGATGCCACCACTTCTGTCGATCGCCTACCACTTCTTCCTCCAGATCGTCGTCATCCTCGCGACCTACCGCCTGCTCTGGCCGCTGTTCCGCCGCCTCGCCCAGGTCCAGGTGGTCGCGATCATGGTGGCCGGATTCGTGCTCGGCCCTTCGGTATTGGGATGGTTATGGCCGGCAGGGCAGCAGTGGCTCTTCCCGACGAAACTGACCATCGGGTCCGAAACCGTGACCCACCCGAGCCTGGTGGTCATCTACGTCGTCGGTCAGCTCGGACTGGTGCTCTACATGTTCCTGGTGGGGGCGTCCTTCAAGCTGGACATCCTCGGCGCCCACGTCAGGCAGGCCGGCGTCACGTCGGCGGCGGGCATCGGTGTCCCGCTAGTGCTCGGCGGGCTCGTCGGATGGTGGATGGTCGGGATCGGCGGCTACTTCACGGGCAAGGTCGTGCCCTGGCAGGGGGGTCTGTTCGTGGCGGCCGCGGTGGCCATCACGGCGTTCCCGATGTTGGCCTGGATCGTCTACGACTCCGGACTTCTCGACACCCGGCTCGGGACCATGGCACTGTCCTGCGCCGCCGTCGACGACGCCTGCTCGTGGGTGCTGCTCGCCACGGTGGTCGCGACGGCGAAGGGGAGTCTGGGCGGCGCCGTGCTCGCCATCGGGGGCGGGCTGGTCTATCTGCTGTTCATGGTCTACGTCGGCCGTCCACTGCTGGGCAGGCTCCAGACCTGGACGCCGCAACGTGCCGACGTCGAACGCACCGGCGGCCTGTCGATCGCGCACACGACCGTCGTGCTTCTGGTGGTGCTGACGGCCAGCTGGTTCACCGATCTGGTCGGAATCTATTCCGTCTTCGGCGCTTTCGTGGCCGGCGCGGTGATGCCACGCGGCCCGTTGCTCACGGCAATCCGCGAGCGGTTCGAGCCGCTGGTGGCCTACCTCTTGCTCCCCGCGTTCTTCATCTACTCCGGCTTGAACACCCAGCTGAACCTGATCCTCGAGCCGTCCACCATGCTGATGGCGGCCGCCGTGCTCGTCGTGTCGTTCGTCGCGAAGTTCGGCGCCATCGGGCTGGCGGCGCGGTGGCAGGGCATGAGCTGGTACGAGGCGGGCTCGATGGGCGCCCTCGCCAACGCCCGTGGCCTGATGGAGCTGATTCTGCTCAACATCGGACTCGAGGCCGGCCTGATCTCGGGCAAGCTCTACACCATCATGGCGCTCATGACGATCATCACCACGTTCGTCGCCACCCCACTGCAGCGACTCTTCGAACGTCGCCTCCAGAAGTCGGGGGCGACGTTCGGGCCGTCCGGCGAGGAACCGTTGGGCGACGTGACCCCGACCCCGTCCCCGGCCCCGGCCGACCCGTCGCGACGGCGGCTGCTCGGAGGCTAGCCCAGGGCGTTGGTCAATGCCGCCGTGAGTTCGGGGCCCGCCGAACTGGCGACGTTCTGGTAGGTGCCCCCGGTCGCCTGGGCGACCGCCTCCCAGGTGGCACGGTCGGAATCGCCGCCGAAGTCGATGACGTCGACCGCGACGGGCTTGGCCTGGTTGAAGGTCTGCTTGATGAAGTCCTGCAGACCGGGGCCGTCCAACGACTGATCGGTGTGCGGACCCGAGGTGATGACCAACACCGAATTTGGCTGGCCCTCGCGGAAGTTCGACACCGCGTCGGGATACATCAACCGCAGCGTCGTGAACGACACCGCACCGCCGCCGCTGGCGACCTGGCCGTCGAGGTTCGTGGCGAGGGCCTGCGAGCGTGGCCCGTCGCCGAGGGATTCGTCGAGGGGACCCATGGTGATCTCGGACCGCCCGGCGACGCCGTCGAACGTCCACAGACCGACGTCCGAGGTGGGCGGCAGAGTCTGCACACGAGCGTTGAGCGCGGCGGTGACGTTGGCCAGCCGGGACTTGCCGCCTTCGTCGGTGGTCATCGACTGGTCGAGCAGCACGGTGACGGCGGGATTCTGCGCAGGCGCACTGACGAGGTTGGCCAGCGTGGCGCGCACGCCGTTGTCGCCCACCGACAGCGGCGCGCCGAGCGACGCGAAGGTGGTCACGTCGCTCTGCGGTGGGGTGACGCCGTCGGCGCGGAAGCCCGCCTCGGCCAGGCTCGAGAGCGCCTCGGGCTTGTGCAGGAAGCGGGCGAACTCGCTTGCCGCGCTTACCTGTTCCTGGCTGAGCCAGTTGCCTGCGAGCAGCACGGTCGGATAGTCGGCGAGCGCCGTCGGTCCCGGCGGCAGCCAGGACGCCAGTTTGCCCTTGGCGTCCGGCTGCAGTCCCTGCTGGAAGATCTGCTGCTCGGTGGCGACGACGGCGTGGACCTCCGCCGTCGCGGGATCACTTGCCGTGGTCAGCGCGTTCATCGCCGTGGACGCCTTATCGTCGGCGAGCTTGGGCTGTCCCGCCATCAGCGAGGCGATGGCGCTGGCGCCGGAGGTCACGGGCGACCCCTGCGGTGCTGACGCCGACGCGACGGCCTCCGCGGCGAGGTAGGTGGCGTCGCCGGCACCCGACAGCGGCAGGGCCAGCTTGAGCGAGCCCCAGCCGGGCAGGTTCAAGCCGTCCAGCGATGTCGGATTGCTCTGCAGGGACGGCAGTGTGCCCCAGTTCTGTTGGCCCAGTTCGTTCTTGAGCTGCGGGCGGACGGCGAGCATCACCGGCGAGGTGACCAGCGACCGGCTGTCGCTGACGGCCTTCTGTCCAGTCGACGCCTCGAGTCGGGCCTCGGAGATCGAGCTTCCGGGAATCCACAGGGCGGGTCGGTCGCCGAGATCGGCGGGCCAGTTGCCCCCGAAGCCATTGACCACCTGATCCGAATCCGCGGCCTTCACACCGATTTTGACGCACTTGTCACCGACGGGTTCGGCGGACTGGTTGTACTTGTCGGCGAGCGGGGTGATCTGCGGGGCGATCGACGGGTCGACGATCACCGCCACGGCGACCTCGCCCGCCACGCACCGGGCGGCACCGGCCTGCGAACGCTGGGACAGCGCATCGCCGAAGAAACGCCAGGCGATGACCGCACCGACCACGACGACCACGGTGACGAGCGCGACGATCACCCCGACGCTGACGCCGCGCCGCTTGGGCGCCACGGCGCGGTGGCTCCCGGTCCACTCGCTGCTGTCCCAGTCCCTGCGGTTGGCAGGCGGGGGAGTAGAGGCGAACGCGTGCGTCGCGGGTTCCTCTGGCTCCTCGAGGTAGGAGTAGTCGTCGTCCTGCCGGGACTGCCAGCCGGCGTCCGGCCGGGCGTCGCCGCCGAAGTACGCGGGCTCGGCGTAGCCACCGCGAGGTTCGTCGTCGTAGTCCGCGTCGTCATCGGAGTGGTCATAGGATTCGTAGTCGGCGTTGTAATCCGCGTCGTAGTCGTCGGTTTCGTAGTACCCGGCGTCATCGGAGCCGTCGTCGGCAGGTCCGTGCCGGTCGTCGACGTAGCCGCCGTACTGCGGTGGGTACGCCCCCGGCGGCCCCTGAGCGGGACGTCCAGCGCCGGGGTCCGGTCTACCGGTCGGCTCGAAGTCCGACTGCTCTTCGGGGTCGGGAACGCTGTGCCTGCCCATCCCTAACCCCTGTACTCCTCGTCTGTGCTGATGATTCGGCCGCGTCGCCCATGCGATCGGTCGGCCCGCCGCCGAAGTCTAGTCACTAGTTGGAGTGGCGAGCCTTGAACTCCCTGCGGCGGCGGTGCAGGATCGGCTCGGTGTAGCCGTTGGGCTGCTCGGCTCCGGACAGGATGAGCTCCTGCGCGGCCTCGAACGCGACGCTGGCTTCCGGGTCCGGGGCCATCGGCAGATAGTCCGGATCCTTGGCGTTCTGCTCGTCGACGACGGCGGCCATCCGACGCAGGCTGGCCTTGACGTCCTCGGCGGTGATGACGCCGTGACGCAACCAGTTGGCCAGCAGCTGGCTGGAGATGCGCAGCGTGGCGCGGTCCTCCATCAGCGCGATGTCGTGGATGTCGGGCACCTTCGAACAGCCGACACCCGCGTCGACCCACCGCACCACGTAGCCGAGGATGGACTGGCAGTTGTTGTCGACCTCCTCGCGGATCTCCTCGGGCGCCCAGGCGAGCTCCTTGGCCAGCGGGATGGTCAGCAGCTCGTCGATCGTGGTCCGCTTCTTGCCTGCGAGCTCCTTCTGCACCTCGAACACGTCGACCTGGTGGTAGTGCATCGCGTGAAGGGTGGCGCCCGTGGGCGACGGCACCCAGGCGGTGGTGGCGCCCGCCTTGGGCTGACCGATCTTCTGCTCGACCATGTCGGCCATGAGATCGGTCATGGCCCACATGCCCTTGCCGATCTGCGCCTTGCCGGACAAGCCGGTGGCCAGCCCGGTGTCGACGTTGGCGTCCTCGTAGGCCTTGATCCACGGCTGGGCCTTCATGGTCCCCTTGCGGACCATGGGGCCGGCCTCCATCGAGGTGTGGATCTCGTCACCCGTGCGGTCGAGGAACCCGGTGTTGATGAACACCACCCGGTCGGCGGCGGCCTTGATGCACGCCTTGAGGTTCAGGGTGGTCCGCCGTTCCTCGTCCATGATGCCGACCTTCAAGGTGGCCTGCGGCAGCCCGAGCACGTCCTCGACGCGGCTGAACAGCTCGCAGGTGAACGCGACCTCGTCCGGCCCGTGCATCTTGGGCTTCACGATGTAGACCGAGGCCGTGCGGCTGTTGAGCAGCGGGCCGTTGGCCTCGTCGGCCTTGAGGCCGTGCATCGCGATCAGCCCGGTGAACAGCGCGTCCTGGATGCCTTCTGGCACCTCGTTGCCGTCGGCGTCGGTGATGGCGTCGTTGGTCATCAGGTGCCCCACGTTGCGCACGAACAGCAGGCTACGGCCGGGCAGCACGAGCTCGGACTCGCCGTCCGGAGTGGTGAAGGTGCGGTCCTCGTTGAGCACGCGGGTGAAGGTCTTGCCACCCTTGCTGACCTCTTCGCTCAGGTCGCCGCGGTTGAGGCCAAGCCAGTTGCGGTAGCCGAGCACCTTGTCGTCGGCGTCGACGGCAGCGACCGAGTCCTCGAAGTCCATGATCGTGGTGACGGCCGACTCGAGCACGACGTCCTTGACGCCCGCCTTGTCGGTCGACCCGACGGGGGAGTCGGGGTCGATGAGAATCTCGATGTGCAGGCCGTGGTGCACCAGCAGCACCGACCACGACGGCGAGCCCAGCTCACCGGTGTAGCCGGCGAACTCCTCGGGGTTGGCTAGCCCGACCGACGAGTCGTCTCCGGTGCTCACCTTCAGCTGGCCGTCGGCGACCTCGAATCCGGTCGCGTCGGCCCACGAGCCGGACGCCAACGGCACCGCCTCGTCGAGGAACGTCCTGGCGTAGGCGATGACCTTGTCACCTCGGACCCGGTTGTACCCGCCGCTGCCCTTCTCGGCGCCGTCGGTCTCGGGGATCACGTCCGTGCCGTAGAGCGCGTCGTACAGCGAGCCCCAGCGTGCGTTGGAGGCATTCAGCGCGAAGCGGGCGTTCAGGATCGGCACGACCAACTGCGGTCCGGCGGTTTTGGTGATCTCGTCGTCGACGCCGGAGGTGGTGATGGTGAAGTCGGCGGGCTCGGGCTGCAGGTAGCCGATGTCGGTGAGGAACTGCCGGTACTCGGCGGGGTCCAGCGGTGCGATCACGCGCGCCCTGTGCCATTTGTCGATCTGCGCCTGCAGGTCATCGCGCCGGGCGAGCAGGTCCTGGTTCTGCGGCGCCAGGTCGGTGACGACCTTGTCCACGCCCGCCCAGAAGCTGTCCGGGTCCACCCCGGTGCCCGGCAGCGCCTCATTGGTGATGAAGTCGTGCAGCACCCGTGCCACGCGCAGGTTTCCGACGGTCACGCGATCTGTCATGAGTGTCCTCTCCGAAGCGTCGATCAAGCTTACCCGTGGGTAACTGCAGGCCAATTGCCCTGCCGGGCGCACAGAGTCGACGACGCCGCGGATCGTGAGCCCGGTCACGACGCAGACGCGGCTCCTGGAAGAGGCACGATGGGCACCGTCGGCGTCGCGAGCCGGCCCGCCAGCCAGGGGAGCGCCGCGGCGAACACCCTGCCCGCCGAGGCGAAGTCGTGGTCGCCGGTGGTCGGCACCACCGCGCAGGGAATGCCGTTGCTGCTGGAGGTCTGGCACAGGAAGTTCGCGACGGCGAGACGGTCCTCGGGGTCCACGTCGTCGGGATTCGGATTGCTCGGCGGTTCGGACCCGGCCGGGTGGTAGACCGTCGGCCCGGCGACCGACACCGAGAACCATCCGGCCAGCCCCTGGTATGGGCCGTGGGCCACCATCACCGTCGTGGGATCGAACGCCGCGAACGCCGTTGCGTCGCCACCGAAGAGTCGCGCGACGGTCTGCTCCTTCGAGCCGGCATTCGGGTTCAGTCCGCCGTCGATGTCGACGAAGGCCGTGAACATGTCGGGGTGCATGACAGTGGTCATCAGCGCGCACGTGCCGCCCGCCGACCAGCCGACGATGCCCCAGTGCCCCGGTTCAGGGCTTACTCCGAAGTGTGAGATCACAAAGGGCACAACCTCTTTCGTCAGATGATCGGCGGCGTTGCCTCGAACGCCGTTGACGCACTCGGTGTCGTTGCTGAACTCGCCGCTGGTGTCGGTGAACACCAGCACCGGGGCGTTGCCGCCGTGGTCGGCCGCGAATTCGTCGGCGATCTTCTGCGCACTCCCCGCATCGGGCCAGTCGTCCGGGTGGCCGAACTCGCCGCCCACCATGAGCACGGCGGGCAGCCGGGGTGGCGCGTCCCCCGCGAACCAGGCGGGCGGGAGGTACACCAGCTCGTCGCGATGCCGGAAGCCCGATGCGTCGTTGCCGGTCTTCACCGTCACCAGGGTGCCCTGCGTGGGCTGCACGTGACGCCGGCGCATGTCCATGACACCCGCTTCGTCGGTCTCGGTCGGCAGCGACGCCCCCGTGGCCCGGCCCAGCGCCGAGTTCACCGTGGGCAGATAGCCGGTCCAGGTGTTGACGCCGAGTGCCACGCACAGCACGCACAGTGGAAGCGCGACCAGCGCGGCGCTGCGTCGCCACCACCGCGCACCGGACCAACCGGCGACCGCGACCACGGCCGCCGCGCCGGTGAGACCGACCCAGATCCAGAACACGACGGGGGCGGGGTCGTCCGCGACGGCCTCGAACGCGATGAACCAGTAGGCCGCGCCGACCAGCGCGACGCCAACGGCAACGGCCAGCGGCACCCACCGCAGCCGCCACCGTCGCGTTCGCCAGCCCACCGCGATGACGAGGATGACGGCGGTGATCGCCTGGATGAGGATCGGCAGCCAACCATGCGTCAGGGAGACATTCACCAGATCATGTATCGCAAATGTGCTCGTGAACCTGCTGGGAGAGGTGGTCAGCCCGTGGTCGGAGCGTCGCGGGCCGGGCAATCGTTCTGCGGCGCAACGCCGTTGAATCGATCGGTGAGCCAGCCGATCATGCCGGCCGTCAGATCGCCCGCCTGTGGTGCGACCGAGGAGATCACGTCACCCATGGCGCAGGCCTTTGCCAGCGCCGCGTCGGTCTCGGCCTCGGGGATGAGGCCGTCGGGCGCGTCGGGCACCACCAGCATCGGCGACGCGGTCGGGGCCTGCGGCAGGGAGGTCTTCTGCAGGTACCCCCGCAGCGTCTGCGTCGCGTCGTCCCCCGTGGGGCGGAGGTCGTCCGGACCGATCTGGTCGACGATCTTCGCGCGATTCTGGAAGGCCGCACCCCAGCACGACGAGAGCACGTCCCAGTTGTCCTTGACGACGCCGTGCCGGTAGGCGTCGAGGTCGAAATCGTCGTACTCGTTGTCGAGGGCGGCCAGGAACTGTTGCAGCGTCAACTCTTGATCGCGGGTCAGGGTGCCGTTGGCGGCGGCGTCGGCCAGCCCGTCGAGAGCAGCCGTCGGCCGGACCGCGGCCACGCCCATCAGCGTCAGCCCACCGCGGTAGTCCGCCGCCAGCTCGTTGGCGGCCCAGGCCGCCTGACCGCCCTGCCCGATGCCGTACACGGCGAAGGCGTCCGAGGCCGCGGGCACCAGCGTGCGGGCCGCGCGCACGGAGTCGATGACGTTGTAGCCCTCGGTCATCGAGTCGAGGAAGGGGTGGTAGCCGTTGTACGGCCCGATCGCCGCCGCCGCCGACGCGTGGTCGGTGTCGCGCAGTCCGAGACCCTGGTAGTCCGTGGCGACCACCAGGTAGCCGGCGTCGAGCAGGGCGGCGACGTCGGGCGCCGATCCGAGCAACGTGGGCGAGGCCGACGGCGCGCATTCGGACTGGATGCCCGTCGCCGGGTGGGCGAACGCGACGATCCTCCAACCGCCGGGCGGGGGATTCCCGTTGGGGGCGAATACCGTTGCGGTGACCAGGGAATGGCTGTCATTGATCCCGGAGGTGGACACGTAGGCGATCCGCGCGGCGAGCGACGCCTTGGCCCGCAGCTGCGGATCCAGGTCGACCAACTGCTCCGCCGACACGAGCGCGCCGGGCCCGGTGTGACTGAAGTCCGCGGTGAGCGCCGGACCCCGTGGCGGTCCCGCGTGTGCGGTCTCGGGAGCGGAGTGGCCGCAACCCGCCAACGCGATGACGGAACACACCAGGGCCACCGTCGCGCGTCGTCTCATTCGTCCTCACCTTCTGCAGCGGCGAGCAACTCGTCGCAGTGACTCGACAGCGCGGCCCGCAGCGGGACGGCCCGATCGGCCAAATCCCGTTGGCGCCGAACGTACTCGGTGCGGCCCGCCGCCTCCTCGATCGCGATGGGCTGGACCCCGTAGGCGAGCAGGTCGTATGGACTGGCACGCATGTCGAGCGCACGCGCGTCGGCCGCCAGGTCCAGGCAGTCCGTCAGGAGCTCGGACGCCACCAGGGGACCGAGCTTGTAGCACCACTTGTACAGGTCCATGGTGGCGTGCACGCAGCCCGGCTGTTCGGTGGCGACCTGGGTCTGTCGGCTCAGTGCCTCGGCGTTTCGTGGGACGGCGGGCCCGGTGAAGAAGCGGTACGCGTCGAAGTGGCTGCACCGCAGGGGCATCGCCTCGACCACCGCGTCCGTGCCCGCAGCGCCGAGGCGCAGCGGAACCTGTCCGTGCCGCACCTCGCGCGTCCGGTAGACCATCGCCCACTCGTGCAGGCCGAAGCAGTTCAGCCGGGCGGGGCGCCCAGCGGTCGCTCGCAGCAGCTGCCCGATGAAGGCCACGGTGTCGGTGCGAGCACGCAGATGAGCCCGGGACACCGTGACGACGGACCCGCGTCGCACGTAGCCGGAGCGTTCGAGGAAGCGGTCGGCAGCGGTGCCCGCGAGGGCGACACCGTAGCCGGGGTGCCAGCGGCGCAGCTGGCGGGGTTTGAGGCTGTAGTAGCTGAACAGGAAGTCCCACACCGGATGCGCCTCGCCACGGCCCGCCCGTTCGAGGTGGGGTCCGACGAAGCGCTCCACCCGCTCGGAGTGTGCGAGTTCGCGTGCCGTCCAAGCGGATTCGGCCAGCACCTCAGACACGGTGGGTTCCGTCGCGCACCGTCCCCACAAGGTCCTCGACCAGGTCCTCGAGCGTCACCACCGCGGTCACCCAGTCGTCGGTGGTGACCAGCGCGAGGTGGCTGTTCTCCCGCCGCAGCAGGGACAGCGCGTCGGGCACGGGCAGCGACGCCGCCAGCCGCGGCAGCGGACGCACGTTCGACGGGTCTACCACGGCGTCGGGGTCGTTCATCAGCGACAGCACGTCCTTGATGTGCAGGTAGCCGATGAAGAGCCCGGTGGCGTCGGTGACGGGGAAGCGCGAGTAGCCCGTGTCCACCAGCGCCCGCTCGATGGCGCTGACGGCCGGCCCCTGCCCGGGCCCCGCCACCGGAACGGCGCGGATGTCGGCGAGCGGGATCGCCACGTCGGCGACGACGTGGGTGCGCACCTGCAGTGCGCGGGTCAGCCTGCCGTGCTCCTCGGGATCCAGCAGCCCTTCCGAGAGCGACTCGGCGATCATCTCGGACAGCTCGACCGTCGACACCGTGACGTCGAGCTCGTCCCTTGGCTCGACGCCGAAGGACCGCAGCGTCGTGTTGGCGCACCAGTTGTAGAACGCGATGAAGGGCTTGGCCAGCCGCATGTACACCAGATACGGCGGGATCAGCAGCATGGCGGCGGTCTCGGGACCGGCGATCGCGATGTTCTTCGGCACCATCTCGCCCAGGAGCACGTGCAGCGTCACGACCACGCCGAGCGCGATCAGGAACGCCACCGTGTGCAGCACCGTGTCGGGAATTCCCAAGGCGCCGAAGGGAACCTCGAGCAGATGTGCCACCGCGGGCTCGCCGACCCGGCCCAGCAGGATCGAACAGATCGTGATGCCCAGCTGGGCGCCCGCCAGCATCAGCGACAGCCGTTCGCCTGCCCTGATCACCGTCACGGCGCTCTTCTTGCCCTGCTCGGCAAGGGCCTCGAGGCGGTCGCGGCGCGCCGAGATCAGGGCGAACTCCGACCCGACGAAGAAGGCGTTCAAGGCCAGCAGGAGCACCGTGAGCAGCACCCCGAAGACGTCGGAGCCCACTACTTCTTCTCCTCTTCGGACTTGTCCTTCTCGGGTTTGCCGCGGCGCCCCAACTCGGTCAGCTCGAGCAGGTCGATGCGCCTGCCGTCCATCTGGATCACCGTCGCCTGCCAGTGCACGGGATCGTCAAGGGGGCCGTCGGGATCGAACTCGGTGAGCTCGACGCTCTCGCCCGGCTCGGGGATGTGGCCGAGTTCCTGCAGGACCAGCCCGCCGATGGTCTCGTACTCGCCTTCCGGCGGCCGGAACGGCGTCTCGGTCTCGACCTCGTCGATCCGAAGCAGACCCGACACCTGCCAGCCGTCGCGCATCTCGACGACGTCGGGGGTCGCGTCGTCGTGTTCGTCGCGGACGTCGCCGACGATCTCCTCGATGAGGTCCTCGACCGTGACCATCCCCGCCGTGCCGCCGTACTCGTCGACCACGAGCGCGGTCTGCAGGCCGTTGGCCCGGATCTGCGTCATCACGGCGTCACCGTCGAGGCTGGACGGCACAGTGGCGACGGGCAGGGCGATGGTCGACAGGCCGGTCTGGGCGCGCTCGGCGACCGGCACCGTGAACGCCTGCTTGACGTGCACGATCCCGACCGTCTCGTCGAGATCGCCGTCGACGATGGGGAACCGGGAGAAACCGGTCTCCATCGCCTTGAGCACCAGGTCGGCGACGGTGTCGTCGACGTGCAGCGCCTCGATCTTCGACCGGGGCGTCATGAGTTCCTCGGCGGACCGCTCACCGAACTGCAGCGAGCGGTCGACGAGATCAGCGGTGCCTGCGTCCAGGGAGCCGCTGCGCTTCGACGTCCGCACCAGCGAGGCCAGCTCCTGGGGCGAGCGGGCCGACCTGAGCTCCTCGGCGGGTTCGATGCCGAGCCTGCGCAGAATCCAGTTGGCGGTGCCGTTGGTGACCTTGATCGCCGGGGTCAGCATCCGCGAGAACCACCATTGCAGCGGGGCGGCCCATCGCGCGGTGGGCAGCGGCTTGGCGACCGCCAGGTTCTTGGGAACCAGCTCGCCGAAGATCATCGACACCGAGGTCGCGATGAGCAGTGCCAGCGCCAACGCGATGCCGTCGATCATGCCGGCCGGGATCCCGACGGCGCTCAGCGGTGCGCGCAGCAGCCTGGCCACGACCGGCTCGGCGAGGTAACCGGTGGCCAGCGTCGTGATCGAGATGCCGAGCTGGGCGCCGGACAGCTGGAACGACAGCGAGCGGTGCGCCTTCTGGACGTACTTGTCGCGCCAGCCACCGGTCTTGGCGTTGGCCTCGACGGTGCTGCGTTCCAGGGCGGTGAGCGAGAACTCCGCGGCGACGAAGAGAGCCGTTCCCGCGGTGAGCAGCAGGAAGGCGATCAGGCTGAGGATCAGGCTCATCGGAGCCTGCCACGATGGGCGCCGGGCGCGGGGCCCGGCTTCCTACTGGAGGGTTCGGCGTCGGATGGCTCCGAGGAGGCCCGTTCGGGTTCGGGGGCCTCGGCGGGTGCCTGCGGCACGTTTTCCCTTTCGATCGGCGAGGTGATGTGCCCTCGATGGTAACCGAGCACAGCAGGCCCGCAGGCTCGACGAGTCGTCACCAACCGGATGGCAGGGGGTGCCCTTCGGCGAAGCCCGCGGCCGACTGCACTCCGAGGATCACCAACTCGTGCAACTCGGGCAGCGTGGCGGCGCCGACGTAGGTGCACGTGCTGCGCACCCCGGAGGTGATGTGGTCGAGCAGGTCCTCGACGCCGCCGCGGGCCGGGTCAAGGGTCATCCGCGACGTCGAGATGCCCTCCTCGAACAGCGCCTTGCGGGCCCGGTCGAACTGGCTGTCGCCTGCGGTCCTGGCCGCCACGGCACGCTTGGAGGCCATCCCGTAGCTCTCCTTGTACAGCCGGTCGTCGCGGTCGCGCAGCAGGTCGCCCGGCGACTCGTAGGTGCCCGCGAACCAGGACCCGATCATCACGTTGGAGGCGCCCGCCGCGAGTGCGAGCGCGACGTCGCGCGGATGTCGCACGCCGCCGTCCGCCCAGACGTGCCCACCGAGTTGTCTTGCCGCGGCGGCACATTCGACGACGGCCGAGAACTGTGGGCGCCCGACACCCGTCATCATCCGGGTGGTGCACATGGCCCCGGGGCCGACGCCCACCTTGACGATCGACGCGCCCGCGGTGATCAGGTCGCGCGCACCCTCGGCCGAGACCACGTTGCCCGCCGCCACCGGGAGGCCCAGGTCGAGCGACGACACCGCCTTGATCGCGTCGAGCATCTTGAGCTGATGCCCGTGCGCGGTGTCGACCACGAGCAGGTCCGCGCCCGCCTCGGCCAGCGCGGTTGCCTTCGCCGCGACGTCGCCGTTGATGCCGACGGCGGCCGCGATGCGCAGCCGGCCCGCCGCGTCCACGGCGGGGGTATAGATACCCGCCCGGACGGCGCCGGTCCGCGTCAGTACGCCGGCCAGACGTCCGTCCGCCGCGACCATCACGGCCACGCCGACCGGGGAGTGCTCCAGCTTGTCGAACACGGCGCGCGGGTCGGTGCCCACCGGTGCGGTGACGAAGTCGGCGGACGCCCCCACGCGGACCCCCCCGCACCGGGCGACACCCCCGAAAACCC
>JAESGJ010000370.1_pt1 | contig 32020 bp, 37 predicted proteins | sample 9266241 | NCBI WGS metagenome assembly JAESGJ01 (sample SAMN14514841, study PRJNA621669) | algae metagenome | isolation source: Brasilonema octagenarum HA4186-MV1 and co-occurring heterotrophs from wet... | place: USA: Manoa Valley, Hawaii | collected 2009-07-20 | reverse complement strand
GTTTTCTCGACCGGTCGCGGGCCCGCCGTCGGCGGCACGCCGCGATCGGCTGTCTGCTCCCTCAGCCCGCGGTCACCATCGAGGGCCGGGTCACGCGCCTCGATGACGTGCTCGAGCGTGAGTGGACGGTGCTGCACGTCGGCACGGTCCCCGCATCGGCGGCCGCCTGGTCGGCGCGCGGTGCACGCGTCGTCGGGATCGGCTCCGCCGTCGGCGATCACACCGGCGCACTCGGGGACTGGTTCCGCGCCAAGGACGCCTCCGCCGTCGTGGTCCGACCCGACGGGTTCGTCTACACCGCAGCAGGTGCGGCCCACGGTCTCGCCGCCCCACCCGAGCGTCTGACCATCCCCCGGCCCGCCCCGAACATGACTGGAGTCTCCGCATGACCACCACCGCTCTCACCGAGCACACCGTCGACGTGGACGGCCAGCCGATCTTCTACGCGGAGAAGGGTTCCGGGCCCGCACTGATACTGCTCCACGGCGGCGGACCCGGCGCATCCGGAATGTCCAACTACGCGCGCAACGTCGATGCGCTCGCGGCCCACCACCGCGTCATCGTGCCCGACATGCCCGGCTACGGCCGCTCCACCAAACGCCTCGACCAGTCCGATCCCTTTGGCGCGCTCGCCGCCGCCATGCGTGGTCTGCTCGACGTACTCGACGTCCCGACCGCCCATCTGATCGGCAACTCCTACGGTGGCTCCGCGGCCCTGCGCCTCGCGATGGACGCCCCAGAACGGGTGGGCAAGCTGGTGGTGATGGGACCCGGTGGGATCGGCACCACCAGGGGCCTGCCGACCGCCGGGCTGAAGAGCCTTCTCGGTTACTACGGGGGCGACGGGCCCAGCCGCGACAAGCTGGCGCGCTTCATCCGCACCTACCTGGTGTACGACGGCAACTCGGTCCCCAACGACCTCGTCGATGTACGGTACGCGGCCTCACTCGATCCCGAGGTGATCGCCAATCCCCCACTGCGGCGACCGTCCGGACTGACGACGCTGTGGCGGATGGACCTGACCCGCGACCCGCGCCTCACGCACGTCCAGGCCCCGACACTGGTGCTGTGGGGCCGCGACGACAAGGTCAACAAGCCCTCCGGCGGTCCACTGCTGCAACGCATCCTGCCCAACGCCGAATTGGTGATGACCTCGCGCACCGGTCACTGGATGCAGTGGGAACGCGCCGAACTGTTCAACGGGTTGGTGCTCGAATTCCTCCGGACCGAATCGACGCTCGCCCGTGTCTGAGGTCTTCGGGAGAGTTCAGCTCGGGTACGTCGTCGTCGAGACGGAGAAGTTCGCCGAATGGCGACGGTTCGGCCGCGATGCGATCGGCATGCACCTCGACGACTCCCTTTCCGAGGTGATGCGGTTCCGGCTCGATGACCACCAATGCCGTTTTCTGCTGCAGCGCGGACCGGCCGAGGACGTCACCGCGCTGGGCTGGCAGCTCGACGATCACGGCGTCTTCGACGAGATCGTGGCGCGCGTGACCGGTCACGGTGTTCCCGTGTCCGAGGGGACGGCCGAGCAGATCGCACTGCGCGGCGTCGAGCGGTTGGTGCGGTTCCCCGGGCCCAACGGATTGGCCCAGGAGATCTTCACCAGGCCCGCGATCACGGCCGATCCGTTGCGGATGACCAACCGCGGCGGCTTCGTCACCGACCCGTTCGGCATGGGTCACGTCGCCCTGACGACGAAGAGGCCCCACCAGACGCGTGGGTACTACGACACGGTGTTCGACGCGCGGCTGTCGGACTACATCGACGAGACCATCAACGGCATGAAGCTGAAGATCCGGTTCCTACGGGTCAACGAGCGGCACCACTCCGTTGCGATCGCCGCCGTGAACGGATTGCGACTCAACCCGATTCGCACCCGCGTGCAGCACCTCAACATCCAGGTGGCGGATCTCGACGACATGACCGCGTCGTACCAGCGCATCGCAGAGCTCGGCTTCGACATGGCGCTCGGCGTCGGACAGCACACCAACGACCGGGAGCTGTCCTACTACGCCATCACCCCGTCGGGATTCGAGTGGGAGGTGGGCTGGAACCCGATCGTCGTCGACGAGAACACCTGGGAGCCCACCACCCATCGGGGCATCAGCATCTGGGGCCACACGCCCGTCGGTCAGACCATCGTCGACAAGCTGGCCCAGTTCAAGACCGGAGCGGCCTCGCTGCTTCACCGCGAGGACGCCGTGCCCGCACTCGCGGGGGCGGGCATCCGCGACGCCTGAGAGAGGAACCGCATGTCCCGCATCGACACCCATCACCACGCCATCCCCGACTTCTATCGAAAGCTGTTGCGGCAGCATGGGATCGACGACGCAGGGGGCCGCGCACTGCCGGACTGGACTCCGGAGGCGTCGCTCGCGGCGATGAACGCCTTGGACGTCGGTATCGCGATCCTGTCGGTGTCGGCGCCGGGGACCACGTTCCTGCCGTCCGCCGCCGATGCCGCGGCGCTCGCGGCCGACCTCAACGACCACCTCGCCGGGGTCGTCGCCGAGCACCGCGACCGTCTCGGATTCTTCGCCGTCGTCCCCATGCCCCACGTCGACGCGGCGGTCACCGAAACCGTTCGTGCCCTGGATGAATTGGGCGCCGACGGCGTCGTGATCCTCGCCAACCACGCCGGTGTCTACCTCGGTGCGGACGGCCAGCACGAACTGTTCGCCGCGCTCGATGCCCGCTCGGCCGTCGTATTCGTTCATCCGCCCGAGCTGCCCGGCCCTACGGTTCCCGGCGTGCTGCCGTTCGCCACCGACTTCCTGCTCGACACCAGTCGGGCCGCATACCTGCTGGTGCGCAACGGGATCCGCCGCAGGTATCCCCACATCAGGTTCATCCTGAGCCACGCCGGGGGATTCGTCCCGTACGCCAGCCATCGCATGGCCATGGCAATCACCGGCGACACCGGCAGCAGCCCCGCCGACAACCTCGACGACTTCCGCGGCTTCTACTTCGACACCGCCCTGTCCTCGAGCTCCGCCGCGCTGCCGACGCTGCTGGCCTTCGCGCAGCCCGGCCACGTCACCTTCGGCTCGGACTTCCCGTTCGCACCGCTGGCCGCCTCGCAGTACTTCGCCGCAGGACTCGACGGCTTCCCCCTCGACGCAGCCACCCGCACCGGGATCGACCACGACAATGCCCTCGCCCTGTTCCCCCGCTTCGGCACGGCCCCCGACATTCGCCGCTCGCGCGTCGATGCGCTCAGGCACCGCGCCAACCGGACGGTCATGCGCGGCGTCGCAACATTGATCTCGTCGCGGTGAGCGGCGATAGGGTCGAGGTGCCATGACAGGAGCCACCACGCCGAGTGCCGAGGGCAAGCCCCGCAGGCGCCGCGTCAATGGCGAGGCGTCCCAACAGAAGATCCTCGACGCCGCCACCGAGATCGCTGCCGAGCGCGGATACGAGGGCACGTCCATCGGCCTGGTGAGTGAGCGCTCCGGCCTACCCGCGAGCTCCATCTACTGGCACTTCAAGGACAAGGACGCCCTGATCGCCGCCGTCATCGACCACAGCTTCGAGCGCTGGCTGGCCAGTACCGGGGGCGTGACGCCCGCGGGGGCCGGCGGATCGGTCGACGAGCGGCTGACAGCCCTGATGCAGCAAACCGCCAAGGGGCTCCGCGAGTCGTCGGACTTCCTGCGCCTCGGCCTGATGCTCACCCTCGAGCGTCGGGCCGAGGAGCCCACCGCGCGTCGCCGCTTCCTCGCCGTCCGCGACGAGGCCCTGGCGCGGGTGGTCGCGACGTTCGGCACCCTGTTCCCCGACCTCGGTGCACCCGAACTGCAGCGGCTCGCCGCGTTCGCGATGGCGACGGCAGACGGCCTGTTCATCGCCCAGGAGATCGACGGCGACGGCGCTGACACGACCGCCGGATTCGAACTGCTCGGCGCCGCAATCCACGGCGCGGCAGAACATCTGGCGGGTGGCGCACCGCCCCGCCGCAGGTCGCGGTAGATGACCTGACGAGTATTCCGGCGTCCGTTATCGCCCGCGGAATGCCCGCGCTGCGCGTATCGTGCTGCGGGCGGCAATGAGGCCGTGGACAGCCAGTACCCAGGCAGTTCCCAGAAGCGTCCACCAGGAGGCACGTCGTGCAGCAGAGCTCCCCGTCGGCCACGCCGCATCTGTCGCGTTCGCTCGGGCTCTGGGCGATCGTCGGCCTCGGTCTCGGCTACATGACGCCGATGACGGTGTTCGACACCTTCGGAATCGTCTCGGAGGAGACCGACGGGGTTGTCCCGCTTGCCTACATCGTCGCGCTGATCGCCATGGTGTTCACCGCCGTGAGCTACGGCCGGATGACGCGCGTGTTCCCGTCGGCGGGATCGGCCTACACCTACGCCTCCGAGGTGATCCACCCCAACGTCGGATTCCTCGTCGGATGGTCGTCGCTGCTCGACTACCTGCTGCTGCCGACCGTCAATGCCGTGATCGGCCGGATCTACTTCGAGTCGTTCTTCCCCGACACCCCGTCGTGGATCTTCGTCGTCGTCTACGTCGCGATCGTCACCCTGCTCAACTGCTGGAGCATCGGCGGGACGTCGAAGATCAACGGCGTTCTCGTCGTCTTCCAGGTGGTGCTGATCGGCGTGTTCGTCGTGCTGGCCTACCTGTCCCTGACGCGCGGCCTCGGCCAGGGCACCGCGCTCACGCTCGCACCGCTGTACCACGCCGGCGTCGACGTGCAGGCCGTCGTCGCGGGCGCCACCGTGGTGTGTTTCTCCTTCATCGGCTTCGATGCGATCACGATGTACAGCGAGGAGGCCAAGTCGCCCAACACGGTGCCCAAGGCCATCGTGCTGGCACTGCTGATCGGCGGCGCGATCTTCCTGCTCGGCGCGTGGTTCAGCCAGGCCGCCTTCCCCACGCTCGATGGCTTCGAGGTCACCGACGACACCCTGCCGGAGCTCGCGCTGAAGGTCGGCGGCGAGTTCTTCAAGATCCTGTTCGTCTCAGCCGCGCTGGCCGCCATGTTCGCGTCGAGCCTGTCCTCACACGCCAGCGTGTCCCGGATGATCTACGTGATGGCCCGCAACGGCTCGGGCGCGATTCCCCGCTTCCTGTCCTACATCCACCCCAAGTTCCTGACGCCGTTGCACGCGGTGGTGATCGTCGGTGCGGTGTCTCTGCTGGCGTTCGGATTCACCCTCGAGTTCGTCTCGTCGATGATCAACTTCGGCGCGCTGATCGCGTTCACCGTCGTCAACCTGACGGTCCTGCTGTATTACGCCGTGCACCTGAAGAAGCGCCACACACCCCTGGAGATCCTCACCAATGTCGTGCTGCCGGTGATCGGCATGTGCCTGACGGCGGTGCTGTGGGTGAACCTGCACCTCGACGCGCTGCTGTACGGCGCGATCTGGTTCACCGTCGGCCTCGTGCTGCTGGTCTACGTCACGCGCGGCCTGCGTCAGCCGCTGACCATGTCGATCGAAGAGGAGACGCTGGCCGACGAGGGCACGCCCATCCCCCACGTCGAGCACTAGGCGCCCGACGGCAAACGTCTCGACGGGCGGCGGGCATCCCCGGTCAAACCCTTTGACCAGGTGAGATAGATCACTTGACACACCGGGCATCGTTTGGCGCGTCAAACCGCTTGTAGCAGGCAGTTGCCACCTCTACGCAGAAGCGATGGCGAGGACATTCGAAGACGGGGACCAGATCATGACCACATCATCACCGACCCGGACGGCGTCGGCCATCGCGCGCGGAGCTAAGTCCGCCACGTTCACGCTGCTGGCCTCGGCCGCGGTTCTGGTAGGTCTGGCCGCAGGCCCGGCCGCGACCGCGAACGCCGCCGACGACTCGTGTGCCGCCGTCGAGGTGGTCTTCGCCCGCGGCACGTTCGAGGCCCCCGGCGTCGGCGCCACCGGCCAGGCGTTCGTGGACGCGCTGACCGCGCGGCTGCCCGGGAAGTCGGTCGACGTGTACGGCGTGAACTACCCGGCATCGCTCGACTTCGGTCAGGCCGTCACCGGTATTGCCGACGCCAGCAACAGGATTGAGTCGATCGCCGCGCAGTGCCCGGCGACGAAGATCGTGCTCGGCGGCTACTCGCAGGGGGCTGCGGTCGCCGGCTACACCACCGCCAGCGCCGTGCCCGCCGGGTTCGTCCTGCCCGACAGCATCTCCGGTCCGATGCCCGCGTCGGTCGCCTCCCACGTCGCCGCCGTCGCCCTGTTCGGCACGCCCGACGACTGGTTCCTCGGCCTGGTCGACCACGGCGCACCGTCGATCACCATCGGCGACCAGTACGTCGGCAAGACCATCCAGCTGTGCGCGTCCGGTGACCCGGTCTGCTTCCCCGGCGGCCTGAACCGCTCCGCACACAGCTCGTACAAGTCCAATGGAATGGCCGACCAGGCCGCTGATTTCGTCGCCAACCGGCTCGGCATCGCCACCCCGAACGCCACCCTCGTCCAAGCGTCGAGCGAGGTCGCACCCGGGAACTGACACCGCGTGACCGATGGCCGGAAGCCAGCCCGCAAGGGCGGCTTCCGGCCATCGGCGTCGTGTGGGCAGGACGCGCTCAGACCACCGTCGTCGTGACCGCCGCCGGGTCCGCCGTCGGCAACGACAGCGTCAGGCCCGTCACCGTCAACTGGCCGAGCGAGGTGAGGGCCGCGAAGTCCGCCGACGAGGCAACCAGCTGCAGCGTCAGGGTCTGCCCGGGATCGAGCGTCGCGGCCACCATGTTCAGTGGGATCGAGACGGTCTGCGCCTGCCCGTTCAGCGTGACGGGCACCGGCGTCACCTGGTTGCCGAGCACCAAACCGGTGCTGTCGTCCACGATCTGGGCGTAGACGAAGCGGCTGGAGCCGGTGCCCGAATAGTCGAGCGTCAATTGCGGCGCACCCACGACGTACGTGGTCGTCGTCGCGGCGGGCACCGTGACGTTGATGGCGTTGTAGGCCGTGGTGCCGCCGATGGGCAGGACGCCGAGCAGGGGTCCGGAGCCCCCTATGAACGGCACCAGTGGGAGCGTGTTGGTCGTGCTCGTCGACGTCACGATCGGCGTTCCCTTGAGCACCGGGTAGGTGTTCGAGGAGTAGTACTGCCCGCGTTGGTCGACCCACTGGAACTGCGGACCGGTGACCGCGTCGGCATTGCCCTTGACGTACCGATCGAGCCACGCGAGGGTCTCCTGCTCGATGACCGTGCCGTCGGTCGGATCGAGCGGGTTGTTGGTGCACACCCCGTGCCCACCGCAGAACCACACCACCTTGGTGGGGACCCCGGCCTTGATCAGGGCGTTCGCGTTGAGGTCCGCTTCGGCCAGCGGGAACAGCGTGTCGACGGTGCCCTGGATCAACAGGGTCGGCGCCGTGATCTGCTTGACCAGACCGAGAGTGCCGCCCGGCCCGCGCGCGGCGAGCAGGTCCTGCTGGGCCTGGGTCAGCATGGTGGTCAGGTCGCCGTAGATCGCCGCCGGGTACACCTCGGGGTTGGGCCGCGCGAGCGTGCCGAGCAGGGCGGCCGTGAGCAGGGTTCCCCAGCCGCTCTTGAAGTCCTGGTTCGGGTAGAGCGCGTCGTTGAGTGTGTTCCACGCGATGGTGGGCACGATGGCGTCGATCCGGTGATCCGTTGCCGCAGAGACCAATTGGATCGCGCCGCCGTAGGACGCTCCGACCATGCCGATGCGGGGGTCGTTGGTCGAGTCGAGTTTGGCCTCAGGCTGTTGGGCGACCCAGCTGATGATGGAGGAGACGTCGCGCGCCTCGTAGTCCGGCGAGTCCAATTGCAGCAGTCCGCCCGAGAAGTACTCCCCGCGCGGATCCCATGTGACGACGTTGTAGCCGGCATTGCGCAGCGTCGCCACACCAACGGCGCCGAGGTTGTCCTGGAGGATCCCATCCAGCGGCGTGCCGTTCAGATTGGTGGCGCCGGGCTCGCCGAGCCCTGGACCCTCGAGGATCGTAGGCGCGGTCTCCCCGGCCAGCAGCCCGGTCGCAGGCATCAAGTGGACGTTGATCTGGGTGCCGTCGAACGACACGACCTTGACGTCGGTCGGCTGTGGGCTGCCTGCAGGCAGCCCCGCCTGCACCGGGTACCCAAAGATCGGATGCAGAAGATCACCGACGATCGGAATCTCGTTGACCAGAGCCACGATCGGGGTGACGAACAGCGGCCCGACGATCGGCACCTGCTGCAGGCCCAGGGCCGTCAGAAGAGGCACCTGCGGGATGGCGACCACGTTGGTCGGCGGGGCGGGGGCGACGTTCGCCGCGACTGCCGCGACGACGGGGGTGGGATCGACGGCGGCCGACGTCGTGACCGGGTCGACCGTCTTGGCGCCGGCGATGGTGCCGATCTCCTTGCGCGCGGCGGCCATCGCGATCCACGGCAGCGGCGTTTCCGCCGGCGTCGTGGGCAAGGTGCCTGCGAACGGGCTCAGCAATTCACCGATGGCGTGGGTGATCGCGGTCGCCACGGTGTCGATGGGCGCCTGCTGCTTCGGCGGCGCGGGCGTCACCTCGTCGGAGCCCTTCGCGACGGTGACCGTTGCGGTTGACGTGCTGACCGTTTCAGTCCGTGGCGTCTCGGTGCTCGGGGGCTCAGTGCTCGACGGCCCGGTGCTCGACGACGTAGTGCTGGGCGTCGGTGTGCTGGTGGATTCGCGAGGTGCGTCCTTCGCGACCTTGGTGTCGGACGACGCGGTCGTGACGTCGATCTTCGGAGTTGGATCCCCTGCGGTCTTGGCTGATTCCGCAGCGGCGGCGGGCTTGCGCTTCTTCTTCGTCTTCTGTTGCGCCGCTGTGGAGTCGGTCGAGTCCGCGGTCTTGTCACTCGGGTCGGTTTTGTCGTTGGGCTTGTCGGAGGGTTTGTCGGCAGGCTTGGCGGAGGCGCCGGACGTACCTGCGGACGACGATGAGGGCGACGATTGACCGGACCCCGCGGACGAGTCACCCCCGCCCGAAGCGCCCGTCGTGTCGGCAGACGCGACACCATGCCCAAGGAACACGGCGGCGCCGATCCCCAGGGCCACTGCCAATCCGCCAACTCGCCCCACGTACGCCGAAGCACCCATGGCTATGTGCATACCGTTCCCGCGCGGCGCGTCGTGCCGCTTCGGAGAATCAGCCCGAAATCCGTCGCCTGCGTTAATATTTCGCTTCGAGAGCCCCGGCGCGAGAGTCCGCGTCGGCCGCTACGACACGGGTAGCGCGTCGTCGATGAGGACGACGGCGATCGCGGCTGCCGTGGCGAAGGCGTCGGCGTCGAGGACCCGGCTACGGGCCGAAGCACCGTCCAAGAGCAATGCCAACTGTTCGCCGAGCGTTTCGGGGTCGGGGGCGCCTGCTTCGCGCGCGGTCTCGGCGAGGCGCGCGGCGAAGGCCTTCTTGTAGTCGCGGGCGCTCACGCGCGCCGGGTGGACCGGGTCGTGGATTTCGACGGCCGCCGCGATGAACGGGCAGAGGGGCGCGTGAATGTCGAAGACGGCGAGGAGTCGCTCGCGCGGGGTGAGGTCGGTGCGGTCGAACACCTCGGGCAGGACGTCGGGATCGAATCGGCGGAGGTGTTCGGCGATCAGCTCGTCCTTGCCGGTGAAGTGTTGGTAGAAGGTGCGCTTGGACACCTGAGCCACCGCACAGAGCTGATCGAGGCCGGTGCCGTTGATGCCTTGATCTCCGAACAGTTGTCGAGAAGCGCCGATGATGCGCTCACGTGCACCCCTGCCGCGACGGAGTCCGCGCGGCCCTTTCTCCAGCTCCGTCATGGGCCCAGCCTAGCCCACTCTGGTACGGATCGGTGTACATAGCTTGCGTCTCCCCTCAACCTTCGCTACGTTAAGTACGCCGATCGGTATACATAAGATCGGACACCTTCAAGGATGGGAGTGATCGTGGGAAAACTCGATGGCAAGGTCGCGGTGATCACCGGCGCGACGAGCGGTATGGCGCTGGCCGGTGCCAAGTTGTTCGTCGCCGAAGGGGCGCACGTCTTCATCTCGGGCCGGCGGCAGGACGCGCTGGACGAGGCCGTCAGCCAGATCGGCGGGAATGTGACTGCCGTGCAGGGCGATTCGGCCGATCTCGGCGATCTGGACCGGTTGTTCGAGAAGGTCAGGACGGAGAAGGGCTCGATCGACGTGCTGTGGGCGAGCGCCGGTGCGGGCAAGCAGGGCAGGCTCGGCGAGATCACCGAGCAGGACTTCCACGACGCTTTCTGGCTGAACGCGCGCGGCACGCTGTTCACGGTGCAGAAGGCGCTACCGCTGTTCAACGATGGCGGCTCGATCTTCATGACCGGGTCGAACGCCTCGCTCCGGGGCTACCCCAATTGGAGCGTGTACGCGGGGAGCAAGGCCGTGCTTCCGGCCTATGCACGGGTGTGGGTGTCCGAGTTGCGGGACAGGAAGATCCGGGTGAACGTGCTGACCCCGGGCCAAGTCGCCTCGCCGATGTTGGCGCAGGTGATGGACGAGGAGGCCAAGGCGCAGTTCGAGTCCGTCATCCCGCGGCGAGAGATGGGCCAGCCCGAGGAGATCGCCTCGGCTGCACTGTTTCTCGCGTCGGACGACTCGAGCTACGTCAACGGTCAGGAGCTGGTCGTCGACGGCGGAACCACGGTGATCTGAGTGAGCAAGCCCGCGTTCGCCCCGCACCGCGACACCGTGGAACTCTTCGTCGACGCCATGCACGGTGGCGCAGACGAGAACGCCCTCTCCAGCATCCTCGCCGACGACGTGGCGCTGTACGGCCCGCTGGGCGACGAGCCCGTCACCGGCCGCGCGGCAGTCCTCGAGGCCATGCGAGGGGTCGGAACGGTGGCTACCGAGTTGACCTACCGAGAAGTCCTCTCCGGCGAGACGCACCACGCCGCGTACTTCCGGCTGCGGGTGGACGACACCACCGTCGACGGGATGGACTACATCGCGCTCGATGCCGACGGCAAGATCGCCGAGGTGACCATCTGGTGGCGTCCGCTGCCGGCAGCTGTCCAGATGCAGGGGCACCTCGCCGGGCTGCTTGGCATGCAGCCCTGGGAACTCGTCACCGATGTGAAGTGACCGTCTGGGGTGGTCGGTCGCCTCCCGGTGGGCGTTGAGCGCCAGCAGGCTGCCTTCGTTTAAAGCCAACGACCCGTACACCAGAGCGCGACGACACTCACCAACAGCGTCACGGGTACCGTCATGGCGCCAAGGGTAGTGAAGGTACGCAGTTGCGCAGGCACCTGCGCTTGGGCGGAAACCCTGCGCCACAACATGATCGCCAACGACCCGACGTAGGTCAGGTTCGGTCCGAGGTTGACTCCGAGGAGCAAGGCAAGGATCAGCGCCGGGGGTGCGTGCGGGCCCACCGCAGCCAGCAGGAGCAGGGTGGCCGGCAGATTGTTGACCAGGTTGGACAGCACCGCGGCCGCGGCCGCCATCACCAGGAGGTCGAGAAGCTTTGTGGTGGTTGGCAAGTGGTGGCTGATGACCTGCCCGATGGGACCGTCGGCGACTCCTGCCACGACAATGCCCAGTGCCAGCACGAACGCACAGAACAGGAGGTCGGCGGCCGCGAGGGTCCGCCGAAGCGTGGTGCGCCGACGTCGTAGGGCGATGCCGGCCAGCATCGCTGCCCCTGCGGTGGCGATCCAAGCTGGGGCGATGTCGACGAATCCAGAGAGCGCGAACCCAACCAAGGTCAGGGCCAGGATGACCAATGCCGCCGTGGGCATCGGTTCATCCTCGGAGTGGGTGTCGACGCGCGGCTCTGAATCGGCGGCGCCGCCGAGAGATCGCGCGAAGAACCGTCGGAAGACGAACAACTCGACGACGATCGACGCCAGCCACGGCAGCACCATCAGTGCCGTGAAGTGGACGAATGTCAGCCCGGTTGCGTTGAACGCCAACAGGTTGGTGAGGTTGGACACCGGCAGAAGAGTCGAGGCGGTGTTCGACAGGTGCGCGCTGGCGTAGGAGTGCGGGCGCGGATCCATCCCCATGGTCCGCGCCGACGCGATGACCACGGGAGTGAGCAGGACTACGGTGGCATCCAGGCTCAGGATCGCCGTGGTGGCGGAGGCCGCAACGAAAACCAGGCTCAGTAAGCGGGTGGGGCTGCCCCGAGAACCGCGCCGCAGCCGTCCGGCGATCCAGGTAAACACCCCCATGGCATCTGCCAGGTGGGCAAGGACGAGGATGGCCGCCAGGAATCCGACGGTGGAGGCCATCTGAGTGATGGCCGTCCGGGCTTGCGACCAGGTCACCAACCCCGTTACCAGCGCCACCACCACCGCTGGAGCGGCAGCGGTGATCTCGGGTAGGTCGCGGGGACGCACGACGGCGAAGGTCATGACCGCGGCGACGAGAAGCACCGCCAGAATCGGCATGTACGGCGTCAGCCAACCGCGTTGGGGGTGCGGTCGGCGTCGGACACCTCTGGGGGCTCGCTGGCGGCCGGCCGGGTCTCGGGAACGGTGAGGACCAACAGTCCAAGAGCGAGCACCGCGATGGCCGTCAACGCGAGCATCGCCGTGGTGTAGCTGGTGGCCTGGTCGATGGCGCCGGCGAGTGCGGGGCTCAACGTCGCCCCGATGCCCTGGATCATCGTGGCGGCACCGAAGGCGACGTTGAAGCGGCCGCTTCCGCGGGTCAGGTCGGCGACCATGATCGCGAACAGTGCACCCTGCAGCCCGGCACCGACACCGTCGAGTGCCTGGACGGCGATGACCTCACCGGGGTTGGACGCCAGCACGAACAACACCCCTCGAACGGGCAGGACGAGAAAGGCCGCGACCATCAACGGTTTTCGGCCCCACTGGTCGCCGCGCTTGGACACCAGCAGAGCCATCGGGATCATGACGACTTGCGCCACGATGATCAGGGCCGCCTGGTACAGCGCGCCGTCATGGGTGTTGCCCACGGCCAGCTTCTGACCGGTGAGCGGCAGCATCGCACCGTTGGCCAGCTGCCACAAACCCACCACCGCGGCCAACAGCAGGAGCGGCCGGTTGCGCAGCAACACACGGAAACCCGACGGTTTGTCGTCGCCGTCTCCCTCGTCATCGTCCTTGGCTTTCAGACCACGGGCGACGTCGTCGTTGATCAGGCTGCCCTTGATGAGCAAGGTGGCAAGGACGACGAAGATGCCGAACAGGCTCGCCAGCCAAAATCCCATCTTCAGGCTGATCAGATATCCGGCCAGTCCGGCGACCGCCGAGCCCATGACATTGCCTGCATGGTTGAAGGCCTGCATGCGACCCGTCTGCGCGGCATAACGCTTGGGTCCCACCAAACCGAGGGCGATCGCGGCGATCACCGGAGCGAGCACCACGCCGGCGATCCCCGTGATCAATTGGGCGGCGGTGACGATCGCAAACGTCGGTTCGAGGGTGACGATGAAGGTGCCGAAGGACGTGAGCGCGGCCGCGGCGGCCAAGAGCAGCCGCTTGTGCCGGGTGGCGTCGATCAAGGCGCCGGCCGGTGCGTTCAGCAGCAGTCCGACCGCACCGCCGAGAGTCAGGATCAGTCCGATGTTGGCGGGATTCCAGGTTTCCTTGTTGATCAGGTAGACGCCGAGGAACGGGCCGAGGCCGGCCTGGACATCGGCGAGGAAGAAGTTCACCCCGTCCAGCGCGCGCAGTGACCGGGTCAGCTCCGGCCCATCGGTGGTCGTCATCCACGGCCTCCGGTCAGCGTCCAGGTCCCGTAACCGGTGGTGCAGGCGCGCCGATGGAGGATCACGCGTTCGATATTGACCGATTCACCTGAAGCCAAACTGAAGATCGCTGGCGTTCCCCTATTTGAATCCATTGTCTTTCAATGCAATCGGCTGGCTTCCCACGGTGCCGCCTCGGAGCTAGGGGCCAGTGGACCCGATCGCGTCCGCGCCGGTCGTGTCGTCGTCCTTGCCGAGGGCGCGGCGGGCCCGCCGTCTGGTGAAGCCGCCCACCTTGCGCAACAGCCTGCTCGACGTCGTGGGAGCGCCGTTGCCTCGTTCCAATCGCGCGGCAGCGTAGAGGCACACGCGGGCCACGAGGGGTAGTGCGATCGCGAGCAGGACGTAGCGGTAGAGGTACTTTCGGGCCAACAGGGGCAGCACGGTGCGGGTTCCTTCGTCGGTGAGAATCATTGCGGGCACGGCTCCTTCAAGCGTGGCCCGGTGCCGGGCGGATCGTTTCGCCGACCCGCCCGGCATGGCGGCTACTTGAAGGTGTCCTTGATGTTCTCCCCCACCTTCTTGAGGCCGGAGACGCCCTGGTCCTTCTCGCCCTCGGCCTTCAGTTCGTCGTTGCCGGTAACCTCACCGACGACCTCCTTGGCCTTGCCGATCGCATCCTCGGCGGCGTTCTTGGCCTTGTCGACGATTCCCATGATGTGCCTCTTTCTCCTTGAATTGAAGTGTATTCCACTGTCCGACAGAGGAATACGTGCACTGGTAGCGAATGCCGCCAGTACGGTCTTTGGGGTGGGTGACTACTGCACCCTGGCGGCGCCTCGGCGGTTGCGAGCCGTACGCAGCAGGACGCGACTGGTGTAGGGCACGCCCTCGAGCGCGTGCCCGAGGTCTCGGCTCGCCGTGCCGACGGCTTCGACCACGCCCGCCAGGCTGCCGGCGGAGGTGTCGATCGTGACGTCGAGTTCGATCAGGCGTTGGCCGCGGTCGATCAGTGTGGTGCCCTTCGCCGCGAGGATGTGTGGGTCGCCCTCGAGGTCTGCTGCTGCCGCAGCGGCGACGGTGTTGAGGTCCACGCCGAGGTGGCCGCTCGGGCCGGAACCGGGCAGCGCACTGCTTCCCAGCCTCTGGCCGGGTCGGTGTCCCACCAACCACCGCACGCCCACCAGCACCGCGACGACGGCAACGACGCCCAGGGCGACGGGCCACCACCACGCGCCGGTGGCACCGGGCAACCACGGCAGGCGTACGGCGCCATGCTGCGGGACGGGAAGTTCGCCTCGCTCCCAGGCGACGGCGGCCACCCCGAGGGTGATGAGCGCACTACCGGCGACGGCACAGCCGAGGCGGTCGGTGATGACGGTGCGGCGTTTCACAGCAGTTCCCGTTCCTTGATGCGAATCTTGACTCGCGGTGGTTGGGCCAGTGCGGCAAGGGTTTCGGCGACGGCGCTGCCGACGGCGTCCTTGACCGCAGCGGCGTCGTAACCCGCCAGCGGAATGATGGTGAGGGTGATCCTGCGCGCCGATCCGGTGGCCGTGGCCGTGGCGACACCGGTGATCGCTGCGCCGGCACCACGTGTCATGCGGATGACGTCCCGAGGGGTGATCCAGGTGTCGGGCACCTGCAGTGGCCGGTGGGTGCGACGCCGGGGTTTGACGGCGGCGAAGACCAACAGCAGGCCGAGTACGGCGACGGCGATGCCGGCGGGCAGCATCCACCACTCGGCCGTCAGGCCGTCGAGAACGTTCAGGGCGGTCGCGATCCACGGAGTTCCCGTGATGGCGCCGGTCCAGATCAGCACGTCGCGCGCGGCGATGACTCCCACGGCGATGGAGGTGAGCGCCAGCAGCCCCGCGAGCACCGTGGCCGCCGGAGCCGCGACCGGCGGTTTGGCCGGGACCCTCGGCGAGGTCACCGTGGTGGTGCCCTGTTCGGTGAGTGTGCTCATTGAACTCTCCTGGTAGCGGTCTGTTCATCGCGTGGAATGCACTGCACGTCGACGTCGACGCGGCTGACGGTCAACCCGGTGTAGTCGTGGACCTGCCGGGTCACGGCGTCCTGGACGCGCCTGGCCACCGCCGCGACCGGGGTCGGCCACGTGGCGGCCACGACGATCGTCGCGACGACGTTGCCGGCTCCGACCACGACGCGGGCACGCGGCAGGTCACTGGAGGTGATGCGACTCAGGCCGGTCGCGTGACGGGAGTCCGACACGGTCGCCGCAGCCCTGCGGGCAATGGTCTCGACGACACCGTCGTGGATGACGAGGCGTCCGCGCTGCTCTGGCGGCGGCAGCTCGACGGTCTCACTCACGTCGACGTCCCCCGCCGAGGCGGGTGAGGTCCAGTTCGCCGTCGCGGTAGGCGCCGGCGGCCCAGCCGAGCAGTCCCAGGATGACCGCGAGCAGGAAGCCGGTGAAGCCGCCTGCGGCGGTGGCGATGGCGATCAACAGCCCGGCCAGCAGGCCGAGGGTGGAACTGGTCATGAGATTCTCCGTGTCACTGCACATGGGTTTCGGGGGATGGATGGGTCAGCGGGCGCGGACGACGTCTTCGACGGTCACGTGGACCGGGCCCGACACGAGCGGTGCGACCGCGTCGCGGACCGCCTCGGCGGTGGCTCGCAGCGGTGCACCGAACTGCAGGCTGACGTGGATCTCGGTGCCGTCGTCGCCGAGGCGGATGCCGGGGACGCGGCGACCAGGCAGGTAGGTCGCCGCCTCACCGAACATCCCGCCGTGCAAGTCGGCCACGCCGTCGACCGCAGTCACCGCCGCGGCGATGACGTCGGCCAGTTCCGGCGCGGAGTCCGCGCGCTCGGCGTCGGTCACTGCACCCGTGCGGAGCCGTTGGCGTCCTCGGACTCGTCGTCGGCCAGATAGACGTCGTGCACGGTGATGTTGACTTCGGTGACCTCGAGGCCGGTCATCCGCTCCACGGCGGTGATGACGTTGCGACGCACTCCGGCGGCGAGGTCGGCGATGGACACGCCGTAGTCGGCGACCAGGTCGATGTCGATCGCGGCCTGGCGCTCGCCGACCTCGACGGACACGCCCTGGGACTGGTTGACGGTGCCGCCGGGGATGCGTTCGCGCAGGGCACCGATGGCGCGGCTGGCGCTGCCGCCGACGTCGTGCACGCCCTGAACCTCACGGGTGGCGATGCCGGCGATCTTGGACACCACGACGTCGGCGATGGTGGTACGGCCGTCGGTGCCGACCAGATCGGTGGCGCGGGTGGCGAGTTGCTTGCCGCGTCCGTCCGTCGTCGTGGGCTGGGTGGCGGTCTGGGGGGAGGTCATGACCGGGTCCTTTCTGTCTCACGTCTGTTTCTCTTGCATGTGGTTAGTCGGGGCTCGGCGCAGAAGGAGCACCCCGCGCGAATGTGACGTGGGCGACATTCCTCCCATCCGACCCTGCGTCCGCACCGAACTCGAATCGTGAGCACGACACCGCCCGAGGCGGACGACGGACCGATCCCACGGCGCGGGAAACGGTTGACGCACGCGGTGATGCCTGCCGAACGGCGCCGTCTCCGGTGAAACTCGACGACCCCGACGAGGCCTCCACCGGCCACGCGCCCGACACCTTCGGCGCCGAGTTCATCGCCGCGCCCGACCGCGTACTCGTCGGCGCCGCGGCGATGGGCGAGCGGGATGCCTTCGAGGCCATCGTGTTGCGCTACGGCCCGGAGATGCTGCGCTACGCCCGCAACATGCTCTCCGACGCCGGGGCGGCCGAGGAGGTCACGCAGGACGCGTTCGTCGCCGCGTGGAAGGGCCTGGACACCTTCCGCGGAGAGTCGTCCCTGCGGACGTGGCTGTTCACCCTGGTCTCCCACAAGGTGATCGACCATCGCCGGCGGCGGAGCATCCCGCCCGCTCAGGACTGGGCACTGGACACCACGCCGGCATCGTCGGCCGACGAACCCGAGACTCGGGCCAGCAACGCCGACTTCTTGGCAGAGCTTCGCCTGGCGCTGGCCGAATTGCCCTATCGGCAACGTGCGGCCTGGTTGTTGCGCGAAGTCGACGGGATGACGCACGTCGAGATTGGGCGCATCCTGACGATCACCCCGAGCGCCGTACGCGGGCACTTGGTGCGGGCCAAGGCAACTCTGAGCGAAAGGATGGCGGCATGGCGATGACCCCCGGCAACTCAGACTCGGTGCTCGCCCGCGCCGCCAGCAGCCTGAAGGACCAGCCGACCGACGCCAGCTGGATCGACATCAGCGACTCGATCATCTCGAGGATTCGCGCCAGTACTCGGCGGACCTGGCCGATCGATGCCGAATATCCGACTGCCGCAACGGAACCCGAGCGTGCCGACGATACGTTGCGGATCAGTGATCACGTGGTGAGGACGGCCATCCGGCGCGCGCTCTCGGGGGTGCACGGTGCCGCACCCACCGCGGTGGACCTCTATCTCGACGAGCACACCTGCACGGGTGCCCGCATCGACGTCGTCGGCGCCTACGGCGACGACCTTCACGCCGTCGGCGACGCCCTGGCCGCCATCGCCCTGGCTACCCTCACCGATCTGCTCGGCCCGGTGCACGGGCTCACCCACGCACAGATCGACGTTCACGTCCACGACATCGACGACGTCGATCCGGAACCGGGCTGATCCGGATTCGCGGTCGCCCGGCAATTCGGTAAACGTTGCTGTTTGCGCACGGTCGTGCTTTCAGCAATCATGATCGAGACCAGTCCGCATCGCGTCACGTGCGTTCGACACCGGCTCGATCCAGGGAGTTCCCGGGTGCTGACCCCCAGACCGCGCCTTCTTGCGGCGAGCGCCGTCACGATGCTGCCGCTGTTTGCCTGCTGGCTACTCTCAGGGTGGGGCGGCCCCGCCCGCACCGCGGTGGTCAGGGATTGCGGAGCGCCCGTGTTCAGCGCGTTCGCCTTCGCGTGCGCGGTGGTCGCCGCGCGGTCCTTTCGCGGTCGTCGCCGCGTGGCCTGGGCGATCACCGCGTTCGGCCTGCTCGGCTGGGTCCTCGGTGATCTCGTCTGGGCGTTCTACCGCGTCGCCCGGGGCGGCGATCCACCGTTTCCCTCGATCGCCGACGTCGCCTTCCTGGTGATGCCGATCGCGGTGTGCGTGTCCTGGCTCGTCAACACCTCTGACGATCGGCGGCCGCTGGGGCGGATGCGTCCCCTGCTGGATGGTCTGATCGTGGCCGCCGCAGTGTTCATCGTGTCGTGGGTGACGGTGCTGCGGCCACTGTTCAGGGACCGTGGACTGAGTGATCTGCAATTGGTGACGACGGCGGCCTACCCGGTGACCGACATCGTCATGGTCACGATGGCGATCATCATCACCTCCACCGTCCCGGCTGCCCATCGTCTGTCGACCGGTCTGTTCACCTCGGGTCTGGCCGTGATCGCCCTCACCGACAGCACGTGTGTCTACCTCAATGCCCACGACGTGCGGATAAGCGGCGGCCTGGTGATCGGATGGGCTGCCGGGGTCGTGATGATCGGGGCGTCGGCGTTGACCGCGATCTCCGCGCCGCGACTGCGCCTACCAACGGGGCGGACGCCAGGACTGCCGTTCTGGCTGCCGTTCGTGCCCATTCCCTTCGCCACGGCACTGGCCATGTACGCGCTCTGGTCGGGCCCGCCGGATCACACGATCCTGGTCGCCGCGGCGGTCCTGGTGGCGTTCGCCGTCGTCCGCCGCTTCACGATGCTCCTGGAGAACCGGGCCCTGGTGTCCACCATGGCGGAACGGAGGCTTCGCGACCCGCTCACCGGGCTGGCCAACCGGCTGTCGTTCGCCGATCGCCTGAGCAGCGCGATGCGATCGAGCCATCGCGACGGCCAGGAGGTCGCAGTGCTGTCACTGAATCTCGACGACTTCAAACTCGTCAACGACAACCTGGGTCACCACCAGGGTGATCTCCTCCTCGCACTGGTGGCCGAACGGTTGCAGACCATCGTGCCGGTCGGAGACACCCTGGCGCGCTGGGGCGGTGACGAATTCGCACTCCTGCTCGAGGGCAATCCGCACCCCGAGGAGACGGCGCAACGCGTCGTGGAAGTCTTCGACAAGCCGTTCTTCCTCGGAGGGGAGGAGGTCTACGTCCACCCCAGCGTCGGCCTCGCCGTTGCGCCCGCGCCTCCTGCGCTCGACGCGCTCGCCGGCGACGAGTTGTTCCAGCGCGCCGCTCTGGCCATGGACGCCGCCAAGGCAACCGGCATCGGTGGTGTGCACCTGTACGCCGACGAGATGCGCCTCGCAAGCGAGCCCGAGCCGGATGCGGTTCCGGGCAAGGTTGGCCGACGCCAAGACATCCCGGTGGCGCCCGCGGCGCTCCTGAGTCAGCTGCGCCGGGCTATCGACCAGGACACCCTCGGCTTGGCGTACCAACCGAAGGTCAGCCTGTCCACTGGCGACATCGTCGGGGTCGAGGCGCTGATCCGCTGGAACCACCCCGAGCTCGGCCCGTTGACGCCCAATCAGTTCTTGCCGCTGGTGCGCCGCATCGGCCTGATGGGCGCACTCACCGACGTGGTCGTCAATCGAGCCGCCCGCGACGCCGTGACGTGGTGGGACGCCGCGGATTGCGCGGTCCCGGTGGCGATCAACCTGTTCGCCCCACTGCTCGACGACCTGTCCCTCCCGGATCGCATCGCCGCGACTCTGGCCCGCGTCGGGCTGCCCGCCGCTGCCCTGTCGGTCGAGATCACCGAACACCTGCTACTGGGGAACATCGGCAGGGCCGACATGGTGATCGAACGACTCCGCGCCATCGGGGTGGCCATCGCGATCGACGACTTCGGCAGCGGCTACTCCACCATGAGCTATTTGCGCGACCTGAACATCGACGAAGTGAAGCTCGATCGGCATTTCGTCGCGCCGATCCTGGCCAGCCAACGCGCTGCGGCGATCGTGCAGTCGGTGATCGGTCTCGCGCACACCCTGGGCATCGTCTGCGTCGCCGAGGGTGTCGAAGACCGTTCGACAGCCACCCGCCTCCGTGATTACGGGTGTGACATCGCCCAGGGCCACTACTTCGCCCAGCCGGTCCCCGCGGACGTCCTTCGCGAGACCTACCTGTCCGGCCGCAACGACCCCGCCCGTTTCACGGTCGGCAGCTAGTTCATCACACTTCCGACGGGACAAGCGGGCAAGAGTACGGACGATCCAAAACCTAGCTGCCCCAGTGCAATTCGGTCACATCGGTGATGTACACCATCAGGAACGGGTCGCTGGCGCGCAGCAGGAGCGGGGTGGATACGGCGGTGTGGACCGAAAACCCATCGGCGTGCATCCAGTCGACCGTTTCGCCGCCGGGAGCCGCTCGCAACCGTGCCACGCAGTCCGCGCCGGAATTCGACGACCACCCCGCGACGAGCGACGGCAGAGACCGTCCGATCAGGGCGCCGTCCGTATAGCCCAACAGTGACACGGCGGCGGGATTGGCGTAGGCGACCGCGCCATCGGGATCGACCCCCATGACCGGTCCAGGCATGCGGTCGAGCAATACGCGCGCGGGAAGGTTGTCCAGGAGTTCGCCGAGGTCGGTGAAGTGTGGTTGCTGCCGTCGTTCAGCGGACGGATTCTGTCGCGTGGGATCCACCATCACAGTAACCGCCGGTCGTCATCGCAGGTCCCCCGAAGAGATGCTCACGTGGCAAGCGGGGTTCTGGACCGGCCACGTCGAGCGTAGCGCAGCGGTGAGTATGGTGGGCTCGCCTTGAGGCATGGGACCGAAGTCACCGGGAATCTCGTGTCGGGCCGCGAGTGCCTCACACGGACGCCCTCGTGGGCATGACCGGGTCGAGAACGAGGTGATCACCGTGCGTGTCGTGACCTTCAACATCCTGCACGGCCGAACCGTCGGCGACGTCGTCGATCCGACGCGGCTGCGCGACGGCATCCGACGGCTCGATCCCGACGTGCTGGCGTTGCAGGAGGTCGACCTCGACCAGGAGCGCTCCGGCAGGATCGACCTGACGGCCGTCGCCGCCGAGGCGATGAACGCCGTCGAGCACCGCTTCGTCGCCGCGATCGAGGGGGTCCCGGGAGGCGCGGGCGTCGCGGCGACCGGGGTCGAACAACCAGGATCGGCGGCATATGGGATCGCGCTGCTGTCCCGGTTTCCCGCGTCCGACTGGCAGGTCGTGCGACTGCCGCACCTCCCCGCCCGGCTTCCGATCTACTCGCCCACCGCACGCCGGGTCATCACCATGCACGACGAGCCGCGGGCGGCTGTCGTGGCGCGTATCGAGGCACCTCTCGGTCCGCTCACGGTGGCCGCCACCCATCTGTCGTTCGTGCCCGGGTGGAATCGACGCCAGCTTCGCCGCCTCGTCGCCGAGCTTCGTCGCCGCGGCGGACCGCGTCTGGTGCTGGGCGATCTCAATCTCTCGTTCGACGCTGCCCAACGATGCTCCGGTATGCGGGCACTGGCGGCGGCGCCCACCTATCCGGCCCATCGGCCTCGGCGCCAGTTGGACCACGTCCTCACCGACGATCCCGGCCTGACCGTCCGGCGCCGGGTTACGCCACTGATGCCGATCTCGGATCACCGGCCGCTGGTGATCGACGTCGAGCGACGCTGACGTGCGGCAATCCCATACTGCCGCCGAACTTCACGACGGTGCGATACCGCGCAGCCGGTGATACCACGTGCCAAGCACGGAGTGGCGTAGTGGCCACGTCGCCACCGACTCGACCAGTCGCAACGTGCTCACCGCGAGCGACTCCGGCACGTAGAGGGGGTCCATGAGGTCGTTCTCGGCGAATGGACTCTCATCGGCGGACACCATGGTGTCGGTCAGCTTTCGCAACGAACGACCGGTTCGGCGGAGCTCTTCGATGCCGTGCCGGAAGGCTCCCCGCCGCTCGACTTCATCCCGGAATCTCGCGACGGAGACGCCCAGGTGCTCGGCCACCAAACTGTCTCGGGTGAACAGAATCTCGCGTTCGACCTCCGCATGGTTCGCGAGCGCCGGGTTCGATTCGATCGCGATGTCGCATTCGCTGTCGAAGCCCAAGGACCGGTTGTTGAAGTTGGAGGAGCCGATCCGGAGCAACCGCCCGTCGACCACGATGATCTTCGAGTGGATGTACACCGACACACCATTTCCGGCTGCGGGCCAGTACACCCCCAACCGACCGTGCAGGTCTGCCTTCCGCAGTAGCCGCACCAGGCGCTGACGGGCACTGTCCATCGACTCGATCTCGAGTCGGCTCTCCGAGCTGCGCGGTAGCACGATCACCACTTCGGGCCCGTCGTCCTCCCGTAGTCGGGCCGCGATCGCCTCCGCGATGCTGCGGGACGCGAAGTACTGGTTCTCCATGTAGATGACGTCGCGCGCGGCGGCGATGGCCGCGAGATTCAGCGCCTCGACCTCGCGGGCCTCGTCGCGCTGGGGCAGTGCCGGGAGCGTGCGCGCCACCGCGACCACGACGTTGCGCAGGGACGGGCCAAGGCCTTCTGGCCAGGGGCTGGTGAACGGGACGTCCAGCGCCAGCGCGTGACCGGTCGCCGCGTGCCACCGCTGGTGGGCCTGCTGGGCGAGGAGCCGCGCCGCGGCTCCGTCCACCGCGGCGGCCACTTCGTGGCGTGGCCCGTACGGATCGCCGGGGCCGTTCCTGCGGGCATCGACGGGAAGGTGCGCGCTGGTGTCCCAGCGTCCGAGGGTCAGGTCGATGCCGCCGCAGAACGCGACCGCATCATCGACGACGACGATCTTCTGGTGGTGCACCGCACCGGTGGGGTGGATCCCGTCGACCGCGAAATGCATTCTGGACGAGGTGAATTGGTTGAGCAGACTCACCGGCGCAACACCGAACCAGAACCCGTCGAAGGCGGGCAGCAGCCGAAGGTTCGACTTCAGCAGATATACGTTGAGGTCCCGATGCTTCCACAACATCCAGTGCAGGAAGAGCCCGAGTTGGTTCGGGCCCTCCATCGTGGTCTCGCCCCGCTCGAACGCGGTCCGGTAGTCCAGGTCCCACCCGATGATGACGATGCGGTGCCGGGCATTCAGCATCGCGGCCTTCACGTGCTTCAGATAGTCGGCGCCGTCAACGATGCTGGCGTATCGGTCCGCCGGTGCAGAACGCCAGCACGTTTCGCCGGGCACCAGCAGCGGTTCATCGGTGTGCGGGGACATCGACCCTTCCCGGATTCTTCGGCGAACGGGGTCGAGGCCCGAACCCTTGGGCAATCTTGCCCCATGACCGCACGCCCGGCGCGGACACCGGAACGGTCGGGCATCGGACCGATCCGGCGTACATCGCAAAGCGGTGAAATGCCCTTCGTTGAAGGGCATTTCACCGTCGCAGGGAGGTTAACGCTTATTCAGCGGCCTTCTGGCGCGCTTCGGCAGCCTTCTCCGCTGCGCGGGCGGCCTCGGCTTCGGCTTCCTTCTTGGCGACGTCGCGCTGGGCCTCGGCCTTGTCCTGCTGGGCCTGGCCCTCTTCCTTCAGGTCGTCGCGATCGGTGACGATGCCGATGACTTCCTTCGCCTTGCCCTTGACGTCTTCGACGATTCCCTTGACGGCTTCTTCGGGTCCACTGTCGCCCATGATGCGTCCTTTCGATTGACGGATACGCACCGCTAGTACCCCGATCGACCCTCGAACGAACACGCTGTGAGCACGTCCCGGCCCCAAGTCGCTGGGTGACCGTGGTCACGTGAGGAGGGGTCGGAGTTCGTCGTCGAGAGCCTCTCTCTGGGACTCTTCTCGTTGAATTCGTCGACTCTCGCGGTGAGCTCGGCGGTACGCGTGTGCCGCTCGACTGTGCCTACGGACTGCGTGTGACTGGCCTCACGTTGGCGGCGGGTGCTGTTCGTCAACGGCCTACCGACTCATCAGTCAGCACCCGACAAACGGGTTCGCCCGCAATCCTGCGGATATGTGTGAAAGGACCACCACCATGGCTGATTTCTCCGACAAGGCCGCCGAGGTCGCAGGCCGCGCCAAGCAGGCCGCCGGTGAGCTCACCGGTAACCGGGACCTGCACGCCGAGGGCACCGTCGACAAGACCACCGCTCAGGTCAGGCAGGGGGTCGACGCGCTGGCCGACTCCGCCAAGGACGCCGTGAGCACCGTCGCCGAGACCGCCTCCACGACCGCAGCCGCCGTCGAGGACGCCGCCCACGACGTGAAGGACAAGGCCCACGACGTGACCGACGCCGTCGCCGACGCTGCCATCGACGTCAAGGACAAGGCCACCCACACCGCGCGGCAATTCCACCTCGACGACAGCCGTGTACTGGTCGCCGCTGGTGTTGCTGCAGCCGCATTGACGCTCACCCTCGCGTTCCGGCGGACCCGCCGGAACAAGGCAGCCGTCACGGCCCGTGGCTTCCGCCTGATCTCTCGATGAGCCGCAAGCCTGCATACAACGCCATGTGATGGAGGCACGGCCTCGACCGTTACCCGGCGTCGGGTTCGACGAGGGCTCCGTAGACGATGGACCGCGACATGCCGCGAATATCGGGGACCGGGTAGGGGCGCCCGGTCATCGCGTTGCCCGCGTCGACCTGCTGGACCATGCCGACCACGATCACGTCGTTCGCCGGGTCGACCCAGAACCAGGTGCCGTGCACGCCGCCCCAGTAGTAGCTTCCCGCGCCGATCGCGCCGCCGTTGAAGTCGGCGTGCGACGGGTCGAGCACGATGCCGACGCCCATGCCATAGCCGACGCCGACGAATGGTTGCAGGAAGCGCATCGGGACGCCTTCTGGGAGCAGGTTGCTCGTCATCAATGTCACCGACGACGGCGCCAGAATCCTTGCGCCGTCCAGGCTTCCGTGATCGGCCAGCATCTGCGCGAAGCGCAGATAGTCCTGGGCGGTCGAATACAGCCCGGCGATCGACAGTAGATATTTGGGCTTCTCCCCAGCAGGGGTGCCTGCCAGCACGGGGAACGGCGACTGGTCCGCGGCGAGTCCAAGCTTAAGGTTCTCGTCCAGCGCGTACCGCGGTGCGATGCGGTCGCGGTGCTCCGGTGCCACACCGAACCCGGTGTCCTTCATGCCCAAGGGTCCGAAGATCCGGCGTTGCAAGAAGACGTCGAGCGGCTCACCTGACAGCCGCTGGATGATCACGCCCTGCACCTCCTGCTGCAGGCCGTACCGGAACACGGTGCCCGGCTGAGCTTCGAGCGGCAGCTTAGCGATCTTGCCAATGAAGTCTTCGTTGGTACCACTGAAAAGGTCGGCTGCACGGTATATTTCGTCCACCTTGGGGTTGGTGCTGCCCATCGGGACGAGGAAGGCGAAGCCCGCACACGTGGCCATCAGGTGGCGCATCGTCATGGGTCTGTCGAGCGGTACCAGCTGATCGCCCTGCATCACCTGCAGATCGGCGAACTCGGGGATGAACGTCGTGACGGGGTCGTCGAGCTGCCACCTGCCCTCCTCGTAGAGGAGCATCATGGCGACGGCGATGATCGGCTTGGTCATCGACGCGATGCGGAAGATGGCGTCCTCCCGAAGCGGCGCACCGGTTTCGAGCGTCTGGTAGCCGTAGGTGCCGAACTTCACCAGCTTGCCGCGGCGGGCGACCGTCAGGCTGATGCCTGCGTAGTGGCCTGCCTCGATCTCGCCATGCATCGCGCCGTCGAGACGGTCGAGCCGTTCGGGATCGAACCCAACGGACGCCGGGGTAGCCGTGGGCAGCGGAGGCGTTGTCATGACGCCCGTTTCGCAAAGTCGGCGATGTCCGCTGCGGTGCTGCGGCTGACGTCCGGACAGATGACGGGCAGGATCTCGGTGCCGTGCATGGTGAGGTTCGAGGTCATCGGGCGACCAGAGTGTCGTCGAGCCAGTCGTAGATACGTGCGAAGGCCAGCCGCCCCGCGCCGGCCTGGCAGTGCGCGCCCGCTCCCTCGGCGTCGGTGAAGTCGAGCAGGGCCTTCGGGCAGGTGAGGTGATCGAACAGCAGCCGTGGTTGCCCCTCGAAGAAGATGTCGCTGGCTGCCTCGCACACCAGTGTCGGACAGGTGATCTGCTCGGCGATCCCGTCGGCGAGCGTGTAGTCGAGGAAGGACGCGAAGAGTGCCCGGGGGCTGTCGGCGCCCATGGCGTACTGACCGTGCGTCGCGGCCCAGCGGATGTTCGGGTTGGACGCCATGAGTTGGGCGATCACGGCGTCGGCCTCCGGCGCGGAGTCGGCCCGCAGGACGGCTTCGATCTCGCTTCGGCTCCCGGGCATCCACCCGGCGGCGGTGAGACCCATGTCGTAGACACCGTCGAACGCGATGCACGCAGCGAGGCGGGGTTCGAAGGCGGCCGCTCGTGGCGCCAGCAGTCCGCCCATCGATGCCCCGAACAGGGCAACGCGATCGGCGTCGACGCCGGGCCTGTCCAACACCCAGTCCAGGACGGGGGTGACGACGTGCTCCCAATCGGACCGGAACACCAGGCCGTCGAAGTGCAGCGCGGCGGGCTGGCCTGGACCGTCGAACGTGACGACGTTGTAACCGCGCTCCTGCGCGGCCGCCGCGCCCAGGTAGTGCATCTCCTCGCACGTGCCGTCGAATCCACTGTGCATGATGATCGTCGGCCTTGGCCCGGCAGTGCCGTCACGGCCGAGTGCGGGATAGAAGTAGCCATGCAACACCGTGTTCTCATACGGGATCTCGATCGGTTCCACCGGCCGATCGAACTGGGCGGCCGCGGCGACGAAACAGTCTCGGGCCCGGGTGTACGCATGGCGGATGCGCGGGTCGTCGGGGTTGGCATGCAGGTAGAAGTCGGCTGACCGGTAATAGTTGCTGGCCCGCAGCAGACCGTCGCGTGCACTGACGAGATGACCTGCGGCGTGTGCTTTTTCCGCTTCGGCGGCGATGCGGTCGGCGGTGGCAAGCCACTCGTCGTACCAGCTGTCGTAGTCGCCGGGCGTGATGGCTTGGGCGGTGACGAGCACCTCGCCGATGTCGGCTCCGCCGTATGGCGTGGCTCCGAGCACCCGCAGCGTCTCGAACCAGAACGAGGTGTCTTCGCCGAAGAGGACCGGTTGCATGATCTGCTCCTTAAGTCATTTTGGTTGCTTTAAGCGACGGTACGACTCCAAGGCTCTAAAAGCAATAGGAATGCTTTAAGCTCTACCCGTGACAGAACACCGTGAAGTGCGCCGCCGCCCGGGCGGGCGCAGCGCACGCGTGACGGCGGCCGTCCACCAGGCGGTGGACGAGCTGGTGACCGAATGCGGCCCCGGCGGTTTCACCGTGGCCGACGTCGCCCGACGCGCCGACGTCAACCCGACCAGCATCCACCGGCGATGGGGCAGCCTGGCGGCGGTCATCCTGGAGGTCGAGGCGGCCAGACTCACCGAGATCTCACCGTTGCCCGACACCGGATCATTGCGCGGCGATCTGCTCGCCTACGCCGTGAACGCCGCCGCCGACATTGCGCGGCCAGGCCGGTTGGCGTTCCTGCAGGCCTTGATCGGTGCGCGCGACATGAGCGCCGAGCAGCGGTCGGCTCCACTTCTGGAGCGCGCGAAGCAGATTCAGACGATGCTCGACCGCGCCATCGACCGCGGCGAACCGTCGATTCACTTCAGCGCCGTGGTGGACTGCATCATCGCCCCCGTCTACCTGCGGTACCTGCTCGGCATGGACCTCGACGCGAGCGACGTCGACCAGTTCGTCGACCGCACTGTCGCCTGCTCGACGCCGAACCCGGGCTGACGCCGGGCTTGCGTCACGGCTGGGGCCACGGGTTGGCGTCGGGCCACAAGGCGGCAGCGACGTCGCTCCACTGCGCCGGGTTGCCGACGATGCCAATTGGACGGCGCCTCGAATGGCGTCCCCATAGCGTGAGGAGTCGGTTGGCGTCGTCGGTCGTGACGACGTAGTGCCCGGTGATGCAGCCTTCGCTGTCGCCTTGGACGTAGCGCGCCTCACCGTCGGCGTCCACCTGCAAGGCAACGTCAGGCTGACCGGGGGTGCGCAGGACGACGGTCGTCGCCCGCAGGCCGGTCGTGGCAACGCGGTTCGACGCGCCTTCGGCGAGCATCGGCAGTGCGTTGAGGAGGAACACGGCGTGGCGGGTGAAGGCCGGGGTGGACAGGAGTTCCTCGCTGATCGCATCGTCGCCCATGAAGTCCCATCGATGGATGGCGAGTTCACTGTCTAGGTGCACGGTCATCTGAGCGGCCGTGAAAGGTGCCCCGTTGAAATCGAATGCGGCATCTGCGCCGGCGGCACGGAAGTCGGCGAGCACTCGGACCGTGTGAATCAGGTGCTCGCGCAGGCGCTTTCGTAGGACATCGGCGTCCATGGCACGGTAGGGCGCTTCGCGTGCCTCGAAGGTGCGGGTGTCACGGCTCGGGCGACCGGCGAGGGAATTCTCGATCAGGACGGAGACCTCTTCGAAGCCGGCGGCCAGGTGGGCGGCGATGTTGTGCGCGGTCCATTTCGTGCACGCGGTTGGCGCGTCCGCCGGCACGCTGGCGATGCTGGTGAGGAAAGTCTCGACGGCATCCTGTTGATCTGACATCTGAACTGAAGCCCCTTCAGTCGGCTCGCTGGTGCGTTGTGTACCTGCCTTGAAGACGTCGACGTGAAGGGAGACGTGAGGTCAATGGACGTGGCGTTTCAGCAGAGCGAAGAATCATCCGATCGGGGCGCCGCCACTGTTGGCTCCCTAGTGGTGGTCAGGACGCGGTCAGACCGAGCTCGCGGAGTCGATCCGCATGTTCGGCGAACCAGGCGTCCTCCTCACCTGGCGCGGGCATGATGAGTCCTGCCTCCATCGAAACCCGGGGGTCGGCTTCCAGGATCGACATCAGCAGTTCTCCGCTGGACTGTCCGGTGTGCGCGGTCCACATCTCGGCGAGGTCACGCAGGATCGCCTGCCGCACGGCGAGTTCGCGGCCCGCGCGGATGTTGCCGACGATGATCGTGGTGTGCGACGGCTCGCCCGCGGTGAAGAGACGGTTGGCGGGAGCGTCTTGAAATAGGACGTTGACGAAGACCGTCGGCGCCCCGGTGTTCGTCGTGTGGATCCTGGTGATCTCGCCGGCGATTCGGCGACGAAGGTCGTCGGTAAGCAGGTCCTCGCGTGCGACTACTTGGTAGAGCGGCATGGCGTTCTCGATTCATGTGTAGAGGTGCGTTGGAGCCCTAGGCCGAACTAGGTTCTCATTCCGAACTCAAGTTACTTGAGTTCACTATATGAATGCAAGTGGTAGCGTCGAAACATGGCGCTGAACGACTTGGAGGATGAGCAGTGCTCGATCGCACGTCCGGTCGCGTTGCTCGGGGACCGGTGGACGCTCATCCTGCTGCGTCAAGCCTTTACGGGCGTCCGACGGTTCGACCAATTCCAGACCACGATCGGCCTGTCACGTGCCGTGCTCGCCCAGCGACTATCGCAACTGGTGGATGCCGGCATCTTCGAACGTACGGCGTATAAGGACGAGCACCGCACCCGCCACGAGTACCGGTTGACCGACAAGGGCATGGACCTCTACCCGATCCTGATGGCGCTACGTACCTGGGGCGACAAGTACATGGCGCCCGACGGCCCGTTCCTGTCCTACCGGCACCGCGACTGCGGTGGACATGCCGAAGTGCTCCACGCGTGCGATCGGTGTGGCTCCGAATTGACCGCGCGTGACGTCGTCGTGGAGGTCGGGCCGGGGCTCACCGCCTCCAGCTGAGACGCGGATCGGCTTCGATGGTGCTCTCTGAATTCGCACCCATCACAATCGAATTGATCGTCGACATCTTTGCGCGCACGCCGTGACCAAACTCCGCATCCGCGGTGGCGTGCCGCGGGTTCGTCGGTGGCGACTCGACCTGACGGTCGGCGCAGCGGCCGACTACTCGGAGAACCCCGCCAGGGTGGACACTATGACGTGGCCCTTTCTGCAACGGTGTTCAAAGTCGAACTTGGCGTCTCCGACGTCGATCACGGTTACTACGCCGATCACGCGCTGACCGTCGCCCGTCACCCCAGTGAGACCGATGAGCGGATGGTGTTGCGGTTGTTGGCGTTTGGGCTGCGTGCACACCGTCTCAGCGACGTCGAGGGCGACTTGGCATTCGGGGCCGGCCTGTCCACCCCCGGCGTACCCGACGTGCGACTCGCGGACTACACGGGCCGGATCCTGGAGTGGATCAACGTCGGCCAGCCCGATGAACGCGCCTTGGGCAAGGCGGCCAGCCAGGCCGACCAGGTGCTGTTGTTCCCGTTCGCCGCCGGCGTGGCCACCTGGTGGCGCACCGTGGGACCCAAAGTCGCGGGGCTGCCGAACCTGTCGGTGCTGCAGATTCCGCACGCACCGGTGCAGCGACTGGCCCAGACCGTCGATCGTCGGGTCTCGGCGCAGGTCATGGTGTTGGAAGGTCAGGTGACGATGACCGTCGGCGGTGTCGACGTCACCTTCACACCCGAGCCCTTGGAGCTGGGATCGTGAACACGCCGCGAAGGCCCGCGACTAGCATTCGAGTTCGGCGGCGATCGGCGGTGGTACGCCCTCGTTGCTGCAATCGAACCCGCTGCCGTATTGCTCTATGCGCCAACCGTTGCCGTCGTCGTGGAACAGCAGGATGCTGGGGGGGTTCGCGTTCGTGACGGCGCTCGTGTCGATCAGCACCTTCGCCCAATCGCCGGAGCACAGCATCTTGTCGACGTCTCCGTAATCGCCTCGTGCGGCCGACCTCAGGACATCCGCCGTCGCCGACGAGCACTGGGATGCTGATTGGCTCGGGCTAACGGGCGCGACGGCTTGGCCAGTGGGCGCGGCGTCGTGCTGGACACCCCCTCCGCACGCGGTCACCAAGGCGATGACGGCCGCACCACAAGTCCCGTACTTGATCATTTCCATCCCCCGATAGCCCTTGCCCGAACGACAGCCGTAGCTGCTCCGCCCGCTCCCCTCGACCCTCTACGATACGGCGCACTCCGCTGAACCACTGAGGCTCGAGCCAAAGCTTTTCCGCATTGGTGACGACACCGGACGAGCAGCCGAAGGTGCGCGTTGGTGTCGGGCGGGTTCGACTGCACCACCCATTGACTCGACGCCGGGAGTGCCCTCCAAGACCGCGCCGAGGGGTCAGGGGATAACGGCATTCCGCTCGCGCCCGGTGTCTTTCGTTGGGCCAACCTGCCGCACCGGTTCAGCACGCCCGTTGGACGGCGTGACATCAAGCGAATCGCCCGAGGCAGCAGGTTTCCTAGGCACGTGCACTTGGCGGGCAGGCTGCGGGCTGCAGACCCAGCGCGTTGCTCATCGCATTTTGGTTTTGGCACGCAGTGACGCCAGCATCTGGCGGGGCGTTGGGGCCCTGGGTTGCCCGGCACGTGGTGGGTTGCAAACCGATAGAGGTGGCCATGGCACTTTGATCTTCACACGCAGTGACGCCGGCATCCGGCGGGGTGTTGGGGCCCTGGGTTGCCCGGCA
>JAESGJ010000369.1_pt1 | contig 32042 bp, 29 predicted proteins | sample 9266241 | NCBI WGS metagenome assembly JAESGJ01 (sample SAMN14514841, study PRJNA621669) | algae metagenome | isolation source: Brasilonema octagenarum HA4186-MV1 and co-occurring heterotrophs from wet... | place: USA: Manoa Valley, Hawaii | collected 2009-07-20 | reverse complement strand
AGCAAATTGGGTTGGATGGCATCGTTAACAAAGTGCGGACGGTGATCTCGAGCATCAGCGGCAAGGTGAATAAAGCACTGGATTTCGTGGCTGGGAAGGCGACGAAGTTGGTGCAACCTATTTTTGAAAAACTCAAAGCTGGGGCGAGCAAAGTGCAGAGCATGGTCTCGAATGGGGTGGATAAGGCGAAGCAAAAGGGTGGGGAACTGCTCGAGCGCGGCAAGCAGTTCATCAATGGCATCTTTGGCAAGAAAACGTTTCAGGCGGGTGGGGAGCAGCACAGCGTTTGGGTAGAGGTCAGCAATGACACGCCCAGATTGATGATTGCCAGTACGCCCAGGGAAGCGCGCGCACAAATTGCGTTTTACGAGCAACAAGCCCGTAAAGAACAGGTGTACGACCTCGTTAGTCCATCCATTGATCGGGCGCGCGCAGCTGTTGCAAAAGCCATCGTCAAACTGAAAGGGTTGACCGACAGCAAAGAAGACCGCAAATCCAAAGGTCGGGCGTTGTCACAGATGGACAGCGTGGTTGACGGAACTCTGGACTCCGTCAAGGACATGCTCACCCAGTTACGCGCCAACGGCAAGGACGCTGCTCTGTTGAAAATCAACTTCAATGCACGATTGCTGCGCAACGACCTCTGGCCAGACGGGGGTCGCCCCGACTGGGCGGCTGACACCCTTCAGCATCTCAGAGATGAATTCAAAGACGCGCACAAGCCGAACACAACCACCCTCAAAAAAGGGTACGACCGCCGTCACATCGAAGCGTTTGATGACATCGTGAAACGGCGCGTGCTCGAGATCAACGGGCGTTCGTACACGCAGGCAACGGACTACCTCACCGCAAAAGGGTTCCCGCCAGCGTCACCGACGTTGGAACCAATCAAAACGGGTTTTAAAGGCTTTCTGAAAAAAGACTTCAATGAGAAAGCCAACCTGTGGGTTGGTCCGTCCAAACCGAATCAGTTGAAAGGCAGCGAATTCAGCGCGGCAGAGCAGCAAATGCAAACACTCGATCCCAAATCGCCCGAGCATCGAGCGCAACTCGAGCGCCGCTCAAAAGCTGCCTCTGACCCTGCTCCAGGCAAAACGCAGGGGTGCGTGCCTCTAGGAGATGATGAACGCGGGTATATCACCACCATCCGCGGGGTTTCAGAGAAAAGGATACAGCGGTTGTTGAAGGCGCAACCGGGCACGCCGCCGTTCGAGGAAGCCCAACGGTTGTACGAAGAATTGATTCTGTCCAAGAGAAAACTTGGCGATTTCACCAACCTTTGCAGCCGCAAAGATGCCAATGACTTAACACCGGTTTTGGAACGCGCCGGGGTCATGATCTACCAGCTCGCCACACTGTTTTAAAAGGGGTCAACTGCCGTGTCTCAAAAAAGCTTGGAAGCGCTCCGTCAAGCATTCGCCACCGGCGAATGGTCCGCACACGAATCCGACCACATTGAGGAGATCAAAGAGGAACTGCCCCCAGAAGCGAACGCTTTCTTTCTCGAGGTAGCCCAAACCGCGCGTGAAGCCGATTGGCTGTTTGCCGCCATCGACCTTGTTCCGTACTTGATTCACGACGCGGCGTTTGAGACCCATAAAAAGGTGTGGCTGGGCATCGTGTCTGAACAAGCGTTGAATGGGAAAACCACAGCGGTCCGTCGGGCGAGCGCGGTCGCGCTGGGAAAACTCGTGAATTGGCCGAACGAAACATTGAAAAAAGTGATCTTGTACGAAACAAACGATTCCGTGAAGATGTCCGCTTTTCGCGCGATCCTTGAATCGTTGAAGCTGCCAGCGGATGTCATCCACAAAGAAGTCAAGCGTGTTGCCAACGGTGAGATTCAAGCCGACTTCGATGAAATCAATCGCATTACGCAAGCGCGGGCGGATAGGCAGTACGACTGAGCTGGATAGGTTCGTAATCAATAGCAGTCTCGATGATCACGCTGAGCAGAATTTTGTCGAAGCCGTCAAGAGCCGGTTACCCAAAGATGAAACCGTTAAAAAGCACAAAGTCACCGTTCAACTTTCGAGCAGTCCGCGCGGCGACCCAAAAGAGGACGAAAAGCTGCAAGCCAAGCTCAGAAACTGATCTTCAACCCTGTCCCGATTCGCCACTGAACAGGGGGTCGAATTGACCGTTCAAGTGCTCGCGCTTTATACGCCCAGCGTGATCGGCGGCAAAACAGCTTCCATCGAAGGATTGAAGCACATGCTCGATCATGGCATTCGCATTGAAACCTAAAAGTTTGACCACACGATTCAAATGCCAGAAAGGAAGTTCGGTCAAAAACTTTTTCTGCACTCAAAGCATCGTTGAAAAGCAAATTGACAAACATCATCAAAGAGATGAAAAAAGTTTTTAACGATGAAAAATCTAACTTGAGCCGTAAACGGTTGGAACTGCGCGACACACCTACACAGCGCTTTTTGGCGATGCACTGGTCCGCACCCGGATGGCATTGTCAATGAGGTCAGAAGTGCAGTCTCGAGAAAATCGATTGATGTGAATAGTAAAAAATTAAAAGAAACCAACACTCTTAACATCAGCGCAGCATAAAAGATTAGAACTGCATTGAATAGCGCAGTTAAAACCAAGTCAGCTCAACAAAATCTTTCGCAAAGAATGATGATGAACGAACTAGAAAATACGCTGAAAAGCGCCGAGGAAGCATTTCAATCAGACGTGGAATCTGTAACGCCAGAGGTATACAGCGGTTCCCAGGTTTGTGACTGCCCCACCGTCACAAACCTGGCGACCAACGGGAGTAGGACAAATCAGCGTTTCTCGAGTGTATTGCACACCCGACCGCGTTTTGGGAGGGTGGGAGAGGAACTCGGGAAACGCTGTATGAGAAAATAACAACGCTTGCTAAAACAAGGTATTCGCCAAGCATAAAACTGTTCAGTGAAATGCTAAAAGACAACAGATATAGTTGGAAAACCAGAGGTATGTTGGCTTTAGAGTTTTTTGATCTTGAAAACAATATTGTTGAGATGATTAGGCATCTTCTTCTAAACGATGACAACAAGTATGTCAGAGCGAACGCTGCGAGTGTCTTGGGGCGTATTTCGAAATGGCCTGATGCAGCGTTAAGGCGTTGCCTGATGACCGAGGAAGATCGTCACGTCAGGATTGCAGCAACTCGAGCTGTTCTCACACTGGCGCATGTAAATCCGTTCGCGGTTGACATGGAAGTTGATCGCATGAAATCGGGCGAAATCGAGCCGGAATTCGCGGAAATCGAACGCATCACCCAAGCTGACGCTGACGGTGAGTACAAGCATCTCACTGCTCCTGTGTGAGTAGTTGCTCTCGAGACTCAACCCAGCGGGTGGGATCGTCACGATTTTCAAGACAGTCATCCTGACATGGGCAGCCGCGCTCGGGGAAATCTCGAGGAACGTCCGTGCGTCGCGCCCATGCACACAAGGCACCGCAGTCGGAAATGGCTTGACCCACCGGCATTGAATTTGCCCCAAGCGCTGCGCAAACCATCGGTCGCACAGCGCTGGCGTGCGATTTACCGCGCCCAGTCGCACAGGTGACGGTATACTGCGCCCCGACATGACGGTCGCCACCACTGCCCTCGAGATCGCCGGGTTGACCGACAGTGGTCGCCTGCGCGAAATGAACGAGGACCACTGGGCGCATCAAACGCTGCCCACGGGCGAATTGGTGATGGTCGCCGACGGCATGGGCGGACACCGCACGGGTGAAATCGCCTCGAGCCTCGCCACGGAAGCGCTGCTGAGCAGCTTGAAAGAGCTGCCCGGTTTGCCGCCCGAAGCGCTGCCCAGGGCGATGCAGCGCAGCAACTTCGCCGTGTATCAACAAAGCGCGCGCCGCGCCGAATCGCGCGGCATGGGCACGACGATGACGGCCGTGATCGTGGACGGCAACGCTGCCGTGATCGGCCACGTCGGCGACAGCCGGGCGTACCTGGTGCGCGACGGCGTGATCACGCAACTCACCCGCGACCACTCCTGGGTCGCGGAGAAAGTGCGCCAAGGGCTCATCACCGAACTCGAGGCGCGCGAACACAAGTGGCGCAACGTCATCACCAACGCGTTGGGGTCGCGTCCGCAACTGCGTTTGGACCTGTTCGGCGTGGACTTGCGCGATGGCGACCTGATCTTGTTGTGCAGCGACGGCTTGAGCAACATGCTGCCAGACGACCGGCTGCTCGAGATCATCAACCACGACGCTGCTGCGCCGCTGCAAGCGACCGCGCAGAAACTCGTGGACGAAGCCAACGAAGCGGGCGGACCCGACAACATCTCCGTCGTGCTCGTGCGCGTGCATCGCGCTGTGCCGCGCCGCGCGCCGTACCGCCTGCCCAGCCTCGGGCGTGACCCTGCGCCTGCCGTGGGTGACGTGCCGTTGGACCCCAAAAGCACGTACGTGTTGGAGCCGGTGGAAGAAACCACTGCCGCACCGCGCCGCAACCAGACGTGGTTGCTGGTGGTGTTGTTGGTGCTCTACGTTGTGCTGGTCGGGTTGTTGCTCAACTTACGGCGCTGAACCGTCTGCACCAGCCCCGTCGCAACCTTTGCGACGGCACGCCATGAAAAAAGCGCAACTCAACCGCGAGGCGCAGAAGTTGCGTCGTTTACACCATGAACTCGAGGCGTTCAACGACCCTGAAATTGGGGCTGGGCTTGAACGAGTTGGGAACGAGGACCTCCGCGCGGTGATCGGCAGCGGCGGGCTCGAGGAGGATGAGGCGCACGCATTGGCAGAAGAAGCCGTGCGCGCAATCAGACATGTGCACAGCGAAACGAAGTAACCACGGATCAATCCTCAGTTTGGTGTGGCGAAAATTGGCGTGAAGGTTTGAATCTTCAAGCCAAGTTGTTCATCCGCCTCACGCTCCTCGGCGGTGTCGCCCCACGCATCCAGGGTCAGCCGGGTTGCTCCGGCGCCTCGCGCTGCTTGGCAAGCACTCAAGAGGAGTACACGACGAAGCCCGCTGTCTCGAGCCTCAGGGTGGATGCCCGGTGTACCCATGACGCTCTCGTCGTTGTTCAACCACACCCGACAAATGCCAACTGCGTTCCCTCGCTCATCGAGCGCGATCTGGTTGAGGGAATCGTCAGAACCCGCGAAGTCCTTTTCCCCGGCTGCATCAGGGACAGCGGTGTGTCCAATCCGGTGCGAATAGGTGCGTTGTGCAGCGATTCGCGTTTTGCGGTCGGTGATTTCGGTGAAAGACAAGACCTGATAACCCGCGGGAACTTCTGGTTGTTCCGTCGGGATCAGTCCGGTCATTTGCGTGGCAGCGCTCGTTTCAACCAACCCGTTTGCCTCGAGCGCAACGGCGGGAAATAAATGTGGCTCCGCGTAAGCATAAAGCTGAGCGTGATGTTGCAGTGCTGCTCGAATCAGCAAAGTCGCGCATTCGACATGACGCGCTCCTGGAAACGCTCCGCCCAACAACTCGAAGCCGTGCGCGGGCGAAGCCCGCAGTGCAGCCGCTCCCAGCGCCGTTTCACCGTCACGAACAACGCAGGGGGCGACAAGTTGTGGCATCACGATTGCCAAATCCGATTCACTCCATCCGTACAAACGCGCGAGCAAGGGATGAAATTCATCGTTTTGCACAGGGTGCGTCTCGAGCATGAAACAACTTACAACGGGTCGTCAGGCCGTTGCTGGCGTCGCACTCGAGACTCAACCTATAGAATTCACCCATGCTTCTCAACGACGATCAGCGCGCGATCCTCGAGACCGTGCGCGATTTTTGCAATGGCGAAATCGCGCCGCTGAGCGCGCAATTTGACCGCAGCGGCGAGTTCCCGTGGGTGCAGTTGCGCAAGCTCGCAGAGATCGGGCTCTTGGGTGCGACGACGCCGGAGGCGCACGGCGGCGCGGGCTTGGACAGCGTGACGTACGCGTTGTGCTTGGAGGAAATCTGCAAGGCGGACGCCAGCGTGGGCGTCTTGGTCAGCGTCACGAACGGCTTGCCACAGCAGATGCTGTTGCGTTACGGGACTGAGGCGCAGAAAAAACAGTGGCTCGAGCCGTTGGCGCGCGGCGAGCGATTGGGCGCGTTCTGCCTGACCGAAGCGGGCAGCGGCAGTGACGCGACGAGCTTGCGCAGCACGGGAACCAGAGACGGCGACGACTGGATTCTCGAGGGGCAAAAGGTGTGGATCACCGGCGGCGGGCAGGCGCAGACGTACCTGGTGATGGTCCGCACGAATCCAGACCGTGGGGCTCGAGGGGTGACGTGCTTCATCGTGGACAGGGACACACCGGGGCTGTCTTTCGGCAAGCCCGAGGAGAAAATGGGGTTGCACGCGGCGCACACGACGACGGTGAGCATGAACGGCGTGCGCGTCCCAGATTCGCAACGCCTCGCGGACGAGGGGCAGGGCATGGTCGTCGCGCTGTCGTCTCTGGACGCGGGGCGCATCGGCATTGCGATGCAAGCCATCGGCATCGCCCAAGCCGCGTTTGAAGCGGCGCGCGAGTACGCGTTTACGCGCGAGCAATTCGGCAGCCGCATCGCGGAGTTTGAAGGCATCAGCTTCAAAATCGCGGACATGGCGACGCGCATCCACGCGTCCAGATTGATGGCGCTCGAGGCGGCGCGCTTGAAAGATGCGGGTCTGCCGTACAGCAAAGAGGCGAGCATGGCCAAACTGTTTGCCTCGGAAACCGCGAACTTCGTGGCCAAAGAAGCGGTGCAGGTCTTCGGTGGCAACGGTTACAGCCGCGAGTACCCGGTGGAACGCCATTACCGCGACGCGAAGATCACGGAAATCTACGAGGGCACCAGTGAAATTCAGCGCCTCGTGATCTCCAGGCAGGTATTCAAGGAGTTGAAGCAGTGAACGCCCGTAAACTCGAGCTTCGAGTCAACTGCTTGGACAACCTGTGACGCCCCTCGAGCGCGCGTGGGACGCCTTTCACCGCGAGGATTTCGAGGCGGCTGAACACCTCTTTCGGCAATGCAACCGCACCACGCAAGAAGCCAGGGAAGCGCGCAGTGGCTTGGTCTACGTCTACGCCCGCACCGGTCGCTTCGAGGAAGCCCGCGACGCCTGCGAATCCCTGCACCTCGAAGCGCTGGCAGTGGAGGACGCCGGGCTCGAGTATGCCGCGCTGCACCAACTCGGCATTGTCGAACGTCTCGAGGGGAACTTTGCTCGAGCCCTGGAAGTGTTCGCCCAGGAACGCGCCGTGATCGCGCGGCTGGGGCAACCGCCATTGCCGGTGTGCGCCAACGCGTTTGAAACCGGGGTGCTGCACGGCAAGTTAGGGCAAGTGGATGCGGCTCGAGACTGGCTTCGCATCGCGCTCGAGGCGGCGCAGTTGGCGGGTGACGCGGGCGCGGAAGGCAGTTGCTTGCGCGCACTGGGCGAGTTGGCAGCCAACGTGACGATGCGGCGCGCGTTGTACGTGCAGAGCGCGATGGCGTTCGAGCGGGCGGGGGATGAGGAGTCGGCGCTCGAGGTGCAGATGTTGGTTGAAAAGCAGTAGAAATGAATGGCTCGAGAAATGCAGACTTACAACTGCGTCCAAGTCAAACCGTGGTCGTGTGAGACGAACGTTTTTTTATCGGGATTTTGTTTTGGTGTGTGATGAAGTCCCACCACCCTGATGTTTTTGTGTGTGCGATCTTGGGTCAAGCGGTCAACGTAGAAACGCTGCAACGGAAACCTGGAGAGCAGCTTTCCCTGTTCGCTCAGGACGAGCCAGAAGAACTCCCGATTTGTTGAAAATAAAACGTACTGGTCCTCGGCTTTGACGACCTTGAACCTTGTGACGGACGCGTAAGGTCCGTCCACTCGAACGTCTAAAAGTTTTTCCTCGAGTGATCCGGTTCGACTGTAAATGCGAAAAGCGGTGTCCAGAAGCTGAGAGCTGTAAGCTCCTGTCTGCTTCTCGAGAACAAACGGTTTTTGCAACAAGATTTCTTTGGAATCGGCTTGAAATTCGTTTTTGATGATTCCGCAGGCTGTGAGTGTGGTTGCGATCAGAACAAGAACAGCCGCGAGCAGCTTGTTTTTCTTGTAACTTGGTTCAGCAAACATCTCTACTCCCATCGGGTTGTGTTACGAATGCAGACCACTGCTCGAGTCAATCGCCACTCGATGAGGTGAACTGTACACGTTCGCGCTGTCGGCGCGCAGGAACCCGACGAGCGTCAAATTGAACCGCTGCGCCAAGTCCACCGCGAGGCTTGAGGGGGCTCCAATCGCGCAGAGCACGGGGACTCGGGCGTTGACGCATTTGTGGGCGATTTCAAACGCCACGCGCCCGGAGACCAGCACCACCGCATCCTCGAGCGAGACCGCGTTCAACAAGCTCCAGCCGATCAGCTTGTCCACGGCGTTGTGGCGTCCCACGTCCTCTCGGGTGCAGAGCAATTCGCCGTGTGCTGTGAACGCCGCAGCCGCGTGCAAACCGCCCGTCGCATTAAACAAGCCTTGGGCGGCACGCAATTTGTTGGGCAAGCCGTACAGCACATCTGGCTCGAGGACCGTGCTGGACTCCAGGGGCTGCAACCCACCTGTCTCGAGGGCATCCAGACTGGCTTTGCCGCACACGCCGCACGCGCTCGACACGACGCGGAAGGCTTCGGCTTGTTTTGTGTCGGGCGGCACGCGCAACTTGACGTTGACGACGTTGTACTGCTGCTCGCTGTCGGCGCAGTACGTGATCTGCTGAATCGCGGCGCTCGAGCGCACCACGCCTTCGGCAAAGAGCAACCCAGCGGCGAGTTCAAAGTCATGACCGGGCGTGCGCATCGTCACCGCTTGCCAGACGCGCGCGCCACGGTGCAAGGCGCGCACCTCCAAAGGTTCCTCGCCCGCCAGCACGTCCGTGCGTTCACGCAACGCGCCCGCCTGCAACCGCCAGACGCGCGCGCGGTGCTTGCTCAGGGCTCGAGGCATACGGGAATGCGCCTTTAGCCGATCTTCCAGCGCGTGCCGTTCGGCGTGTCCTCCAAGGTCACGCCCAAACCCTTCAGCCTGTCCCTGAGCACATCGCTGCGCGCAAAGTCGCGGTTCTGGCGGTAGGCTTTGCGGGCTTCAATCGCAATTTCCAAGAGACCGTCCAAGAGTCCGTCCTGCACGCCCTCAAAGTGACCCATGCCGGGCGTCAACCCCAGCACGCCTTCCATCAGTTCGGCATACACCGCAAGCGCAGCCTCGAGACTCGCTTTACCAGGATTGCCTTGCAGTGCGGTGTTGACCTCGCGCGTCAATCCAAACAGCGCGGCGAGCGCTTCGGGCGTGTTGAAATCGTCGTTCATCGCATCCGTGAACGCCGTGCGCGCCGTGGTGACGGCTGCCTCGAGCCTCGAGTCTTTGCCTTCCGGGGCGTCCGGGATGCGCCGCTCGAGTTCTCGCCTGGCTTCCCGCAACCTCGAGAGTCCGCTCTGCGCGGCTTGAACCGTTTCGTCGGTGATTTCCGCGACGCTGCGGTAATGGCTTTGCACGAGGATGAAGCGCAAGAGCATCGGGTCGGCTTTGGCGTAGAAGTCTTTCAAGGTAAGGAAGTTGCCCTTGGACTTGCTCATCTTCTCGCCATTCACCGTAAGCATATTCCCGTGCATCCAGTAGCGCGCGAACGCGTAGCCCGCGCCTTCGCTTTGCGCGATCTCGGCTTCGTGGTGCGGGAACTGCAAATCCATGCCGCCGCCGTGGATGTCGAAGCCCTCTCCCAAGTATTTCAGCGCCATCGCGGAGCATTCGATGTGCCAGCCGGGGAACCCTTCGCCCCACGGTGAGTTCCAACGCATGATGTGGTCGGGTTCCGCGAACTTCCACAAGGCAAAGTCCAGGGGATCGTCCTTGTCCTCGCGGACCTCTTCGCGCGTGCCGACCTCCAACTCGTCCACTTTGCGACCGCTGAGCTTGCCGTAGCCCGGAAACGCACGCACGCGAAAATACACGCTGCCGTCACGCTCGTACGCCAAGCCGCGTTCAATTAAGCGCTGCACCATCTCGATTTGCTCGAGAATATGACCGCTGGCTCGAGGGGTGATGCTCGGCTTTTTGACGTTCAGCCGCGCCATGTCGTCGAAATAGCCCCAGGTGTACGCGTCGGCGATCTCCATTGGCTCCAACTTTTCCAGCTTGGCGCGTTCGTTGATCCGGTCGCGCCCGCTGTCGCTGGCGTCGTCGGTGATGTGCCCCACGTCGGTGACGTTGCTGACAAAACGCACTTTGTAGCCGCTGTATTCCAGCCAGCGCCGCACCACGTCGAAGCTGGTCGCCGTTTTGCCATGCCCGAGGTGCGCGTCCGAATACACGGTCGGACCGCACAGGTAGATGCCGACGTGCCCTGGCGTGGTCGGCGTGAACGCTTCTTTCTGGCGCGACAAGGTGTTGAACAGTTGCAGAGTCATGCGGGGTCCTTTCAATGAAAACCGCCCGAGGCTGGGCTCGAGCGGGCGGGGTTCAGGGGGTGCGAAAACTACGCCGCTCGAGGGGAACACGGGGCGGCACAGCACGCGACGGCGGGCTTCATGCGGGAAGTATACACGCTCGAGCCAGCATGGTTGACGGCCGCTGCGCGAGCACAGCAGTGTCTGGAGTCAGACGCAGAAAATTGGGCGAGCGTCGTGTTTGCCTTGTGGTGCGGTGCTGCAACGCCCCACACTCGCAGCCAACTGGGTCTCGAGGCGAACGTCGCGGGGTGAAGTGCGCGCTCGAGCGGCTGGAGGCGATTGCCCCTGGCGTCCCTGTGCCAGCCCGGACAGTTCGAGCGAGGCGAGGGTTCACCTGGCGCTGTTGGGGCAGCCGTTGCATGCAGTCCCCTCTGTTGCAATTGAGAATGCATTATCAATAAGATAGGCGGATGAACCACCCACCCCCAAGCACGCACACGTTGTTCGTTTTGAAGGCACGCTCTGCATCGGCAGCGTGCCTGGGCACTGAATTTGGCACAGCCCGAGACACCTCGAGCCAATGGCTGATCGCTCCCAGTGTGCCCCCAAAGCGCACTTGCCACCCTCGAACCCCGGAGGTTTCCCGATGAACGCATCAGCGCCCGCCGCCCAGCACCCCACGTTGTCCCTGCCCCCGCGATTGCCCGTGACCGTGCTGAGCGGCTTCCTCGGCGCGGGCAAAACCACGCTGCTCAACCACATCCTCACCAACACCGAAGGCAAACGCGTCGCCGTGATCGTCAACGACATGAGCGAAGTCAACGTGGACGCGCAACTCGTCTTAAACCAGCAAGCCAGCCTGCAACGCACCGAAGCCCGGCTGGTGGAGATGAGCAACGGCTGCATCTGCTGCACGCTGCGCGAGGATTTGCTGGTTGAAATCGGCAAACTCGCCCGCGAGGGCAGATTCGAATACCTCGTGATCGAATCCAGCGGCATCTCAGAACCCTTGCCGGTCGCGGAGACCTTCACGTTTGAAGACGAAAACGGCTCGAGCCTGTCGGACGTGGCGCGGTTGGACACGATGGTCACGGTCGTGGACGCCCACAACCTGTTGCGCGACCTGGACGCGGCGGACACGCTTTTGGAGCGCGGCACCGCGCTCAGCGACACCGACGACCGCAACCTCAACGATTTGCTGCTGGACCAGATCGAGTTCGCCAACGTCATCGTCGTCAACAAAACCGATTTGATGAACGAACGCGACTTGCAGCGGCTCGAGGCAATCCTGAAAAACCTCAACCGCGACGCCCTGCTCGTGCGCGCCGACCACGGGCGGGTGGCGTTGAACACGGTGCTCGAGACGGGGTTGTTCGATTTCGAGCGCGCATCCGCCGCTCCGGGGTGGTTGGCGGAGTTGCGCGGCGAGCACGTCCCGGAAACCGAGGAGTACGGGATCACCAGCTTCGTCTACCGCGCCCGCCGTCCGTTTCACCCGGAGCGCTTCCACGCTGCCGTTCACGGCGCGCAGTTTGAGGGCGTCGTGCGCAGCAAAGGACACTTCTGGCTCGCCTCGAGACCCGAGTTTGCCGGGGGTTGGTCGCAGGCCGGGGCATTAGCGAAACTGGACCGCGCCGGACTGTGGTGGGCGAGCGTGCCCGCAGAGCGCCGACCGGCAGGCGAAGAGTTCGCGGCGTATTTGCAAAGCGTGTGGAGCGCAGAAACCGGCGACGCGCGCCAGGAGATCGTGTTTATCGGCGCGGGCATGGTTGAGGCGCAGACGCGCGCGACGCTGGACGCCTGCCTGCTGACCGATGCAGAAATGGCAGTGGGTCCGCTCGGGTGGCGGCGCTTGCCCGACCCGTTCCCGACGTGGTGAGGCCGACCGTGAACCAACCCGAAAGGAGCACGATGAACCACGTCTACGACGCCATTGTTGTCGGCGCGGGCAGCGCTGGGCTGAGCGCTGCCCTGAACCTCGGTCGCGCCCGGCGCTCGACGCTGGTCCTCGGCGCGGGCGCGCCGCGCAACGCACCCGCCGACGCCGCCCACGGCTTCCTGACCCGCGACGGCACCCCGCCCGCTGAGTTCGCGCGTATCGCCCGCCGGCAACTCGAGCCGTACGGTGTTGCGCTGCAAGACATCGAAGTGCGCAGCGCTCGAGCGCTGCCCGACGGGGTTCAACTCGGGTTGGCGGACGGCGCTGTGGTGGAAAGCCGAGCCGTGATCCTCGCCACCGGCGTCGAAGACCTGCTGCCCGACGTGGTCGGGCTGCGGTCACGCTGGGGCAAAAGCGTGCACCACTGCCCGTACTGCCACGGCTGGGAGGTGCGCGACGCGCCCATCGCCGTGTACGGCCGCGGCGAGCGGGCGTTTCACCAAGCGGTGATCCTGCACCAATGGTCGCGCGACCTGGTCGTGCTGACCGACGGTGACCCTGGGTTCACGGCTGGTCAACGGGCCCAACTCGCTGCCCTCGGCATCGTTGTGGACGAACGGCTGATCGCGCGGCTCGAGGGCAGCGGGCAGACGTTGGCGCACGTCGTGTTCGCCGATGGCTCGAGCCTCGCCCGGGTCGGGCTGTACACCGCGCCCCTGCAACGGCAGCGCAGCGCCCTCGCGGCCGAGTTGGGCTGTGCGTTCGAGGCCGACGGCGTGCTCGTGCAAACCGACGCGATGGGGGCGACCACCGTGGCGGGCGTGTACGCCGCTGGCGACATGACGAATGCGATGCAGAGCGTCGCGCTCGCGGCGGCCAGCGGCGCGCGGGCGGCGGCAGCCCTGAACGCTGGGTTGATCTTCGCCGACCTGCGGCGTGTCACGGAATCACCGGCGGTCACGCCGTGAACGCCGTCCACAACCCGATGAACGTGCAATTCTGGCTGTGGGGCTTGGACGCCCAGCACGGCGATTTGGAAGCGCGCGGTTTTCGCAAAGCGCCGCGCCCGACCAACACCGCCACCAGCGTGTACGCCTGTGATGGCTTGCACCTTCATGGGTACGGCTTGTGGCTGCATGGACACCCCGCATTGCCCGGTCAGGTGCTGGTGTATTGCCGTCCGCGCAAAACCTGGTACGTGCTGCCCGAAGGGAGCACGCTCTGCCCGGAGCACTTCACGCGCCCGGACGCCGCGTGGTGCGCGCACGCCGCGCCGCGCAAGTTGAGCCCCCCTCGAGCCCTCGCGCTGATCCGCCCAGCGGTCAGTGCGTATGAACGCTGGCTGTCCGAGCACCGCGGCGCGCAGTGGCGCACGGCGCAACTCGAGCGCATCGGGAGCCGCGCCGTGCGTCGAGCCCGCCGCACGTGGACGGCGTGGCTCGAGGACGCGACGTAAAGGGAGCTGCGCTGTCTCGACACGAACACTGGCTCGAGCCCTGGGCGAGGCGCAACCACCCGAAGCTGACCACCCCGCGCCCAATCTTGGTTGCTCGAGAACCAGACGTAGGGGCTCTCCTCATGTTCGCCCTTTTCCGCGTTGGTTTGGGTTGATCCAGCGCTCGAGGTGTGCCCCAAAAGCGATCAGCATTGCGTTTGACCTGCGCCTGACGGTCTCGAGATGAAACCGAAGTGAATAGCACCAGGCTGACAAACCCCCCGCAAGATTGTAGCCGGAGGGACAAAAATGAACCGACGCGAAGTCCTCAAAGCCTTTGGAATCACCGTTGCTGCCACTGCCTCGAGCGCGGCGTTCGCCCAGCCTGCGCCCAACAAACTCAGCAACCGCCTGCTCGAGTACGTGCCCGACCCCAAGCGCATCCCCGCACCGCCAACCGGGGCGACATCCGTCGAAGCCGCACCGGAGCGTTTGCTCGCGGCGGAACCGCAAGCGGCGCTCAGCAAAGACGGCAAGCTCAGCATCCTGTTCAGCACCGTCGTGCCCACGCAAAACTTCGTCGTCTACGTCGGCGTGCCCAACTCCGACCAAAAACTCGAGTACCCCTTGTACGTGACGAGCGCCGTGACCACGGAAAACGCACCCGCCACCGACCACCGCGGCGGCTTGGATCTGGTCGCGTTCCTGAAGCGCTTCGTCGCGGAGTACATCGACGCCAGCGGCGGCGTGCTGCATTACCGCATCGAGATCATGGACCCGCGCAAGAGCGCGATTCGCTTCATAGACCGCGCGTTCAACTTCAAGATCGAAAACGGCGAGTACCGCGTGTCGCTCACGATCACCGACGGTCCATTCGTGACGCAGACGACCAAAAACAGCGCCGTGGTCTGGTGGGAGACCGACAAACCCGGCACGGGCAGCGTGCAGGTCGGCGGGCAAACCGTGAACGCCACCGCGCAAGGCAGGCGGCAAATCGCGCGCATCAGCGGGCTCGAGGCGGGACGCACCTATGCCTACACCGTCTCGAGCCGCGCCGACACCGACAGCGTGACAGCGCGCGAATATTCTTTCCGCACGGAACCGAACGGTGATGGGTTCAGCTTCGCGTTCACCTGCGACGGTCGCACGGGCTCCCTCGGCGGCGGCGACACCGCGCTCGAGGGCATCAACGGTGAAGCCGCCCGCGCGCTCACGGGCGGGATGCTCACCAAAGCCCCGGATTTCCTCGTTTTCACGGGCGACCTCATTAGCGGGTACACGACGAGCGAAGCCGATTTTCGCGCGCAATTAAAGAGCTGGAAGCGCCTGACGGGCAAAGCCGGGCGTTACATCCCGATTTACACCACGATGGGCAACCACGAGTCACTCTTGGACAACTTCAGCGATGGCTCGAGCATGGACAAAAAAGGCGACCAGAGCGCCAGCGTCGTGTTCGCCTCGGAATTCGTCAACCCCGACAACGGTCCCGAGCCCGAAGGTCCAGGTTTGCCGCCCTATAAAGGGGCTGTGTACTCCTGGGATTACGCGGGCAGCCACTTCGTGCAACTGAACAGCGATTACTGGTACTCGAGCGACCCCGTGAAACTCGGCGGGAATTACTTCGGGCGCTTGTTGGAAGGGCAGCTCAAGTGGCTCGAGGCGGACCTGCAAGCGGCACGCGCGGCGAACGCCAAGCACATCTTCGTCTTTGTCCACCAGCCCCCGTTCCCGAACGGCGGGCACGTCCAAGACGCCCTCTGGGGCGGCGGTAAGGACGCCGACGCCGTGACCGTGCGCGACCGCTTTTGGAAAGTGATCACGGACGCGGGCGTGCTGGCGGTGTTCAGCGGACACGAACACAACTACAGCCGCGTCTTGATGACCCCGCAAACCCCTGGGCACTGGGACGGTACGCCCATCGCAGGCATCAAAAACAGCGCGTGGGCGATCATCCAAGGCGCAGCCGGAGCGCCGTTCTACCTGCGCGACAAAACCGTGCCCTGGGTCGGCGCGGTCAAGAAATTCATCGCGCACAACTGGGCGTACAGCCGCGTGGTCGTGCGCGGCGAACGCGTGGACTTGGAGACCTACAGTTACACGGGTGAACTCGTGGACAGCGCGCAACTCGCACCGATCCCGCAGTAAGTGGGGGTGTCAACTGCCCCTCGAGCCGCATGTGGTTCGAGGGGTGTTCTGTTGCACTCGAGCGTCAAAGCGTTTGCAATGGGTCTCGAGCGCTAAGCGTTGGAGACACAGGGCTCGAGCGAGGATTGCGCGGGCGATGTGGTGGATGCGTCAGTCTCGAGCGAACGTTTTTGCAATCCGATTCTCGAGGGTCGTTGGTGCGGCTCCCGCCGCACCGGGTCAAGCATGCTTGACCCCTACGAAAAGCAGGGTCGGTGGTGGCGCGGTCTCGGTTTTCGGTGTCTCGAGCCCAGCACGGTTAACGCGGCTTAAACGCGTCCACGCCCCCCAAGGCTTTCAGTTCCGCCTCGAGTTCCGCGACGCTTTTGGTGGGTTTGGAATTCGCGTCTCCGGGCAGCGTTTTGGCGACGACCTCCAGCACATCGGTGTAGCCGTCGCCGTCGCTGTCGGCGTTGTCTTTCAGTGCCGTGTACAGCGCATTGCCGATGTTCAGGTCGTTGCCGGTATCGAACAACGCGTCGTGCACGCGGTCTCCGAAGGCGTTCCAGGGGACGCTGCCGTCCTCGTAGACGTGGCAGTACTGGCAACGCGCACCTTGGGCGACGGCATCGCCGTTCAAGCGGTACTGCGTCAAGAGCACGCCCAGGTACTCGGGCACGGCGTGGGCGCGACCGATGAACAGCGCCGCGCCGAGCAGGGTCAGTCCAAGAAACGTCGTGGCTCTGAACACGCCCCAATGATCGCCGATGCGTGCCATGCGCGTGTCAGCGCTGACACGGGGCTCACGATTGGCGCGCAGAATCCAACGCCATGCCTCGAGGATTTCGTCTACTGCTGGTGCTCCTCTCGAGCCTCGCGTTGACCGGCGCGGCGCACGCCACCACGCAGACCGTGACGTTGGACCGTGACGGCGTGCGGCTCGAGGGCACGCTGGAGCTTCCCGACAGCGCCGCGCCCGCGCCGGTGCTGCTCCTGCTGCCCGACGCGGGGCTGACCGACCGCGACGGCAACGGCACGGACGCCGAGAGCCGCGACGCGCTGAAGAATTTGGCGCTGGCATTGCAAGCCAAGGGGTTGGCGAGTTTGCGCGCCGACAAGCGCGGCGTGCGCCAAGGCGTGTACGCGACGCTGTCTGAACTCGTCGCCGATGCCCGCGCGTGGCTGGCGTTGCTCAAGCGCGACGCGCGGTTCAACCGCGTCGTCGTCGTCGGACACGGTGAGGGTTCGTTGATCGGCATGGCGTTGGACGGCGCGGCTGGCTTCGTATCCTTGAACGGCTTGGGGCGACCCGCGCAAATCGGTTTGCTCGAGACCATTGACCGCACGCGCCCAGCCGATGCTTACGTGGACAGCACGATCATCGTCACCGAACTGGAAGAAGGACGCCGCGTGGCCGACATGGAACCGGGGTTGTACCGCTACTTCCGCCCGGAGGTGCAAGGCTACTTGATCTCGCTGTTCGCGCTGGACCCCGCCGCCGAGTTCGCGCGTGTGACCGTGCCCGCGCTGCTCGTGCGCGGCGGAGCAGACGGGCGCGTGGCGGCGGTGGAGACAGAAGCGCTGGCTCGCGCCAACCCGAGGGCGCAACGCTTAAGCGTTCCCGCGATGCGCCATGATTTGACGGATGGAAGCGGCGCGGTGTCGGGCGTGTTGCTCGAGGGGCTGCTGGCGTTCGTGGGGGCGTTGAGATAGCGCGGGGACGGACTTGGGGGTTGCATTGTGCGCTGGGGGTTGCACTGTGCTCGAGCATATGCTGTAGGACGCCCCTACGCCGCGCAACGGCGCGAAAACATTGTTGAACAAAGGCTTCTCGAGCGTTGGTTTGCCAAGACATTGGAGTCAGCGAACTCGAAATGCTGCACTTGACAATTAAGCGCTATCGGATTACGTTATCGAAAGCCGATAAGAAGAGGGGCAATGGATGCCAATCAACTCAAAGGACACCTCGACCTGATCCTGCTCTCGATGCTCGAGGGCACGGAGATGTATGGGCTCGAGATCACCAAAGCCGTGCAAGAGCGCACCGACGGGCTGTTCACGTTTTCCGTCGGCAGCCTCTACCCGGCGCTCCACCGGCTCGAGCGCGCGGGCTTCATCACTGGCGAATTCCGCGATGCGCCGAGGGGTGGCAGCCCGGTCAAGTACTACCGTCTATCCGACAGCGGCGGGCGCGAGTTGCAGGTGCGCAAACGCGAATTCAAAACCTTCAGCGACGCCGTGCAGGGCTTATGGACGCGCTCGAGCGGTATTTGACGCAGGCCACGCGCGGCGTGTACGGCAAGAAACGCGCGGAGGTGCACGCGGAACTGCGCGGCAACTTGGAGGCGATGGCGACAGAACTGCAACTCGCTGGGCTCGAGCGCACAGCAGCCCTCAAGCACGCGCTGCAAGAATTCGGTGATCCACGGCGGCTCGCCCAGCAATTCACGGAGGTTCACACCATGCCAGCAGTGCACAAACTCGGCATCTTTGGCGGGGCACTCGCCGCGCTCGTCATCGCTGCCGCCAGCAGCGCCGCACCCTTGGAGATCAGCAGCACCGCACCCTTGCCCGATTGCGCCACGGTCAACTCGGACGCCGTGACCAACGCCGCGTTCAACTGCGCGTTTGGTGAAACCTGGCTGCAAATCGGCGCGCTTCGCCAAGAATTGACCCGCAACGGCGGCGGGCTCGAGGTCAGCGCGGGGCGTTTGAGCTTACGCTTCGCGGGCGATGCCAGTGCGGTCAACCTTGACTTGGACAATCCCGCGCCGTTCGTCGTCAACCCCGGCGGATTTCCAGAGATCACGTACCACCAGTTCAACAGCTTCACGCGCGGCGACGCGAGCTTCGTCAGTTTGCACTTGGTCGTGCGTGGCATCGCCGCGCAATCCAAACTGCCCGTGCGCTTGGAAGGCTGGCGCAACCCCGTACTGCGCGTCGGTGACACGCGTTTGGCGCTTGGAACGACGCAAGCGCCGTTCGAGGCTCGAGCCCTCTACGACATCGGTTTCAGCCGCGCGTTGCGCGCCGCGCTGCCGGTCGGTGAGGAGGTCGCCGATTACTCGTCCGCTCCGGGCAAGACCGCGAGTTTCGTTTTTGAGCTGCACCGCATTTCTTTGCCCGACGGCGTGTACGCGCTGCTCAGCGCGGACGCCAAAGGCAAGTGGCTTTACACCATCGCGCCCAGCGTGAACGGGGTGCTCGAGGCGTTCGTGCCGTCCAAACGCATTGAATTCGCACGTGAGTTCAGCGCGGTCGGCGCGTCCAACGCCCCACTCGAGGGTCGCGTGGTCGTCATGCGTTTGAGCGGCGCACTGAACCGCGAGACCTTCACCGTCGTGCAACCGGCGGCCGCCTCGAGCCTCGCCGTGCCGCGCTAAAACCTCCCGCATCTCGAGACTTGACGCACGCAATGGGCTATTGTGCGCGTTGGGACAGGGCGGTGCGACGCACCGGCTTTGGGGGATACGGAGGCGCGTGTGAACCACCCAGAACCCCTCGCCCTGCGCTGGTTGGAATCCCTGGACAAAATCGCCTACACATTGGCGGGCTTCGTGCTGATGGCGGCGACGCTGGCGATCACCGGGTACGCGGTCTACGCCTTTTTTGAAAAGCTGCGCGTCGGCTTTTTGGAAGCGATGATCACCCTCATCAACGACGTGCTGCTGGGCTTGATCGTCTTGGAGTTGCTGCGCACGGTCGTCGGGTTCATTCGCGGCAAAGGGCAACCGAGCGTCGCAGAGAGCTTGATTCCGTTTCTGGTGATCGGCGGGATCAGCGCCACGCGGCGCATCCTCGCCATCGGCGCGGGCATCGGCGTGGAAGAAGCCAAAGGAACCTTGGAGGCGACGCGCTTCAACCAAGGCATGATCGAGTTGGGCGTGTCGGGCGGGTTAATCTTGGCGATTGGCGTCACGCTCGTGATCCTGCGCGCGTTCCTCGGGAACACCAAATCTACGGAGTCTGACTGAATTCCCTGTCCCGGACAGGCGACCGGCTCGAGGGTGTGGCACCCCGAAGCGGTCAAGCGTTCGCCCGGTAGTGTCGGGGGCTGACCCCGTGACGCACCCGGAAGCGCTTGGAGAAGTACAACGCGTCCGCGTAGCCCAGGCTTTGGGCGATGCGGGTCACGGTCAGCGACGTGAGCCGCAAGAGTTGCGCGGCGCGCTGCATGCGTTCACGCTCCAGGAACGCCAATGGACTCTCTCCAACTTGCGCCGTGAACAGGTGCGTCAACCGCGAGACGGACAGGTTGCAGTGCTCGGCAAGGGCGTTCAAGTTCAGGGGTTGATCCAATCGCCCTCGAATAAACCCGATGGCTCGAACCACACGACCGTCCATCGGGTCGCGCTGCGTGAACGGCAAGCACTCGAGCCAGACGTGCTCCAAGGCGTTCATCGCCCACTGCTCGCGGTCGGGTCCGCCACCGGTCGCCAACGCGTGCGCGCGGCGCAGGGCGGCTTCCAGTCGGGTGCAGGCGGGTTCGGGCACGACGAGGCTGTGCAAGCCCGGTGCGAGCACGGGCAGCCGCATAATCCAGCCAGTGCGAGCGCGGTCTGAAATGCGCCCACAGCAACGCCCAGGGTTTGCCCGAAGTGTCGTGGTCGCTCGAGGTTCCATACTCGTGCGGTGTGCCCGTGCGCAACAGCGTCAACTCGCCCGGTTGGGTGTGGTGCTCGCCGCCCGCGAAGCCGAAACGTCCTGATCCCGCCACCGTGTAGATCAGCAGGTCATCGTCGGTGCCTTTGGACCGCCGCGTGCGGTACCCAGCGCCCTCGCGGAAATCGCCGGTCAGCAATTGGTTGACAATGGGAACCCCGGTTTCCTCGAGCATTGGGCGAAATCGTAGCCGAATCGTCCATGGTTTTGAGCGCTTCAACCCATAGCCGCTCGAGCGGTGAACCCCTAGCATCTCGGGCATGACCCACGTTGCGCATCCCAACACGGCTCAATTTCCGCCGCTCGAAACCGTGCAAACGTTCAACGACCAAGGCTACGTGGTCGTGCGCGGCGTGTACTCGGGGGACGAGATTGCGGCGGTCCGTGAGGCGTTCATGGCGCAAGCCGAGGGTGGACCAACGCCTGGACTGTCCGACGTGCCCAAGGGCGTCGCGCCCGGCGATCCGCTCAGCCGCTACCCGCGCATGATGAACCCGCACCGACACCCCGACAAAGCCGTCGGACGCCTCGCCCTCGAGTTTCTGCTCGCCAAACGTTTAGAGCCATTGTTGACCGCGATGCTCGGCGAGGAACCCTTGGCGGCGCAGACGATGTTCTACTTCAAGCCGCCCGGTGCGCGCGGACAGGAACTTCACCAGGACAACTTCTACCTGCGCGTTGCGCCCGGCACGTGCATCGCGGCGTGGCTGGCGGTGGACGACGTGGACGAGGAGAACGGCGGCATGAAACTCGTACCCGGAACGCAGCACATGGACATTGCCTGCCCTGAAGCGGCGGACTTGCGCACCTCGTTCAGCGCCGATTACGTGCCCATCCCAGAGGGCAAAACGGCGGTGCACGCCAACATGCGCGCTGGAGACGTGCTGTTTTTTAACGGCAGCGTGATTCACGGCAGCACCCCGAACACGTCCACGACTCGCTTCAGGCGGTCGCTGATCGCGCATTACGTGCCACGCTCGAGCGAGCAGGTCGCCGGGTGGTACCGTCCGCTGCTCAGTTTTGGCATGGACGAAGTGGAGGTCGCGGAAGCGCTCGGCGGCGGACCGTGCGGGACAATGGCAGCCGCGCCACACTGACCTTTGGTGCACTGACCTTTGGTGCACTGACCTTTGGTGCACTGTCCCTCGAAGCGCGACGCTCGAGCAACACCGATTCGAGCCATTTGAGGAGAACACGCGTGGGTTTTCGTCCGTGATTTGCTGTGAACCGATGGCGCGCATGCCCGAGACCAAAGGTTCGAGCCGCATTCACCACGCTGCGTTCCTCGAGCGACCTCTACACTGTCCCCCATGACCCCTCGCGTGAAATGGCTGGTGTGCTCGCCGCTGGGCTTGGCGTTGATCGGTTTCGGGTTGACGCTCGTCACCGACGCCGCGCGTGCCAAGGGCGCGGGTGAACCGTGGTTTTGGTACGGCGCCGTGGCGCTCGTCGTCTTCAACGCGGGCATCGCCGTGTTCGGAGAAGGCGTGAAAAACGCCGTGCTGATGAGCCTCGAGCGACGGGGCTCAAGCTGAAAATGGGCGAACACGAGGTTCGCCCCTGCGCAAAACCGCATGCTGCTCGCCTCTCGAGCGTTCCCGATCACAGCGTGCGGGTCTGCCCGCCGTCCACGTCCACCACCGCGCCGTGCGCGTAACTCGAGGCGGGCGACAACAAAAACGCGACCACTCGAGCGATCTCCTCGGGTTCTCCGAAGCGCGCGATGCCCAGGTCTTGTGCCATTTGCTGCGCGGCGGCTTCCGGGCTCGAGCGGTTCGCGTCCGCAACGGCGCGGATGCGCGTCTGCAAGCGCTCCGTGGCGATGGCACCGGGGTTCACGGCGTTGATGCGCACGCCCCTGTCCCGTCCGCGGTCGGCGAGCGCTTTGGTCAAGGCCATCACACCCGCGTTGACCGACGCGCCGATTGTAAACTCCGCGCTGGGCGTGCGCCCGCCGACGCCCGCGATGTTGACGACGCTGCCGCGCGTGGCTTCCAGGTGCATCCACAGGGCGCGGGTCAAGCGCATGGCGCCGAAGAGTTTGAGTGCGTAGCCGTCCGCCCAGTCTGCATCTGACAGCGACAGGAAGTCGCCGCGCTTGGTTGCCCCAGCGTTGTTGACCAGCCCGTCCACGCGTCCGCAACGCTCGAGCACGGCGGCGGTGACCACATCTGCTGCATTGGGTTCGCGCAGGTCGGCGGGCACGGCGAGGCTGTCCGGGCATTCGCGCTCGAGGTCAATCAGCGCGTCCCTCGAGCGGGCGACCAGGGCAACGCGTGCGCCCTCGCCGGCAAGCGTGTGCGCGATGGCGCGTCCGATGCCGCGGCTCGCGCCGGTGACGACGATGACCTTGCCTTCGAGTCCCAGGTTCACGCTGGCGATTGTACGGCTGCCCTCGAGTTATGCGCCGAAGCTGGGTGCGCCGTCGCCCTGGGTTTTGCGCAGCGGCACTTCTGGCAGCAGCGCCGTGACGAAAAATCCGAGCAGCACGATCAGAATGCCAATCTGGTACAAGCGTTTGATGCCGTCGGTGAACGCGCCTTTGAACACCGCGACGCCCTGCTCGGCCGCCTCGAGCGCCTGGGTTTGCGCCTGCGCCAACCCCAGCACCGCGCCTTGGAAAGCTTGCTTGCGCGCCGCTTCCGGCAGCGTGCCCGCGACGACGCCCTCGAGCGCCGGGCGCAGTTGCGGCGCGAGCCGTTCGTCCGCCAGCAGTTGCCGCGCGGCTCCCGCGTCCCCGGCGTTCAGCGCGCGTTCCAGCGTTAAACGCTGCGCGGCGAAGCCGTCCACGATGCCCTTGCGGATCGCCTCCAGGTTCGGGGCTCCGCCCGCTTGTGCGCCGCCCTCGCCGCTGGGCGCGCTGGGGCTCGAGACCTGGGCAGGGGGCAACCCAGCGGCGGCAGCGCGGGTTTGGCTGCTTTCCAAGACGGTCGCGGAGAAGACCGTGCCCAGGATCGCCAAGCCCACCGTGCCGCCCATCTGCTGGAAGAAGCTCGTGCTCGAGGTGGCAATGCCCGTGTGCTCCGGCGGCAAGGCGTTTTGCACCGCCAAGGAGTACAGCGACACGACCGCGCCCAAACCCAACCCCAACAGCATCATCTTCAGCGTGACCTCGAGTTGCGTGCTCTGCGCGCTCAGCGTGAAGCCCATCACGGCGAAGCCAACCATCAGCACGACGAGCGACCCGAGCATCACCGGCTTGTAGCGCCCCAAACGCTGCGTCAGCACGCCGGAGAGGATCGCGCTGGCGATCAACCCGAAGGTGAGCGGCGTGGTCGTCAACCCGGAGCCCGTCGCGCTCAAGCCCACGACGTTGACCATGAACAGCGGCAGGAAGATGATCGCCGCCAGGAAACTCGCACCGAGGAAGAAAATCGCCAGGTTCGCCAGGGCGAAGGTGCGGTTTTTGAAAAAGCGCAGGTCCACGAGCGGATCCGTGGAGCGCAATTCGGTCCAGACGAAGGCAGAAATGCCAATCAGAAACAGCGCGAAACCGCCCAGAATCTGCGGCGAAGTCCACGCAAACGCGGTCTCGCCGGGCAGCGGATCGCTCTTGCCCAGGCTCAGCGCCAACAGCAGCGGCACGACCGCCACGAGCAGCCAGAACGCGCCCGCAAAATCCACTTTGCCGCTGGCGGCGTTGTTGCGCAGGTTGGGCATCCTGAAAATAAACGCCATCGCCACCAGACCCAGCGGCAGGTTGACCAGGAAGACCCAGTGCCACGAGAAATTGTCGGTGATGAAGCCGCCCACGAGCGGCCCGAGCACGCTCGAGAGTCCGAACACACCGCCCAGCGCACCGTTGATACGACCGCGCTCCGCAGGCGGATAGAGGTCGGCGACAATCGCAAACGCCGTCGTGAACAGCGCGCCACCGCCGATGCCTTGCAGTGCGCGAAAGAGGATCAGCGACATCGCGTCCCACGACACCGCGCACAACAGCGACGCGGCGATGAACAGCGCCATCCCAAACAAAATGATGACCTTGCGCCCGTACAGGTCGCCCAAGCGCCCGTAGATCGGCACGACCACGGTGCTCGAGACCAGGTAGCCAATCGTCAACCAGGTGTACAGGGAATTGCTGATTTCGAGGTCGCGTTGAATCGCGGGTCCGGCGGTGCTGACGATGGTTTGGTCGAGCGCGCCGAGCAGCAAGGCGAGTACCACGCCGAGGAGGATGCGACCGCGGTCCGTGGGGGAAACGATGGGGGCGGTGGTGACGGCAGGTGTGGACATGGGACGCTCCTCGGGGGCGCGCTGTGGAAAACGCGCACCAGAACAGCTTAACGCCGGTGGGTCAAACGACCGTCTGCTCGAGCGGGTGGGCACAACTCGAGCTTCAAGGTCAATTCGGGGCGTGGCTCGAGAACCCTCGAGGGTTCACAGCACCTGCAGCCACGGGTGGTCTGGTCGCGTGTGCAGCAGCGCGCTGTGCAGCCAGGCACGGCGCTCTGGGGTGAGGCGATTGACCGTGCGCTCGAAATCCTGGGCGTCCTTACCGCGCGGCTCAATCGCGCCACTGCGCGATTTAAAGAGCAGCACAATCTCCGGCGCGAGCACGTGAATGCCCTGCGCGGTCTCGAGGGTGGCACGGTGCAACTCTCGGCGCACGCTTGGGTCACGGCGGAAGATCCATTCCAAGTCGTCGCGGTCCATCAGCATCACGTCCAAACGCTCGTCGCCCCGGTAGGCGTGAATCTGGAACAGGGGCAACTCGAGCCTCGTGCCCTCCAGCCACGGTTCGTACACGCCGTCGCGGGTGATGTACGGCGTAAAGCCAAGCTCGAGCAAGTGGGTGCGCAACTTCAACTGCTCGTCGCGCCACGCCAGCACGTCCACGTCGTGGTGATACCGTCCGACCCGCTCCAGCCACAAATCCAGCGCCCAGCCCGCGCCGATGACCCATTCGAAGTTCGTCCCTTCAAACAGCGCCGCGACCTCGAGCACGGGTTGAAACGCAATCTCCTCGAGCCACCAGTGCCGCGCCAACGCCAGCGTTTCTTGAATGAACCCCTGTTTGCCCAGCGTGTAAGCCTCGCGGTCGTCGCCGTGGCGCGCGGCGAGTTCGGTTTTCAGCGCTGCGTAACGAACAGCGTGCTCTGGGTGCGTGGTCAGGTAATCCCTGAACAGCCAGTGGTTCACGGGTTCTTCACTGTCCAACGTGTACACATGGATGTGCACCGTGCGCGGGTCGTCGCGGAAGAACTGCCGCCCTGGAACGCCCGCCTCGCCTTTGTACGCGAAGCCCAGGCGCTCGAGCGCTCCAATCTGAGCCTCGTTCAAGCTTTCCGGGTAGACCTCCACGCACACGTCCACGACGGGCTTGGCGAGCAGTCCTGGCACAGCGGTGCTGCCGACGTGCGTGCACGACCAGACCGCGCCGCCGTGCCCAGTTCGTCCCAGAACCTCGAGCAATTGCGCTTTGACGGTTTGGAAGCGGGTTGCCCAGTCCGGGCTGTGCGGCTCGAGGGTGATGCGATCCGACATGTGGGGCAGTGTATCGCCTGGTCTGGTGACGAACGTTCCCTGACCGTTTCTCGAGCACGGCGGTTCGACCTGCCCAATTCCGATCAGACATTTGGGACAACATCGAGCCCCTCGAGCCAACGCCCGCGTCCTGACCGATGCCCTTGCCATCCACCGCATAGATTCTGCTATAGTCAGAACACCATGCGGCGATTTACAAAAAACAATAAGCGCGACCCACTCGAGCGCCACTCGAGCCAAGGGTTGGTGCTGGGCTGCCCACAATGCGGTGCTGGGCTGGACTTGGTCGGCTTGCGCGACGGCGACCAAGCGTACTGGTGTCACCGTTGCGCACGCGGCTGGCGAGTGGGCAATCTACCAGAAGCCGCGCACCGCCACAAGGACGCGCCGCCCCCAACGCCAGGGGTGGCAGTGGATGTGTCCAATTCACCGGTGACTGCACCTGCGGAACCTACTCCCGCCAAATCTCGAGCCTCGAGCAACGCAACCAAAGCGTCCCCGCGCGCACAGGTGAACCTTACGCCCGCCAAGGGCAAGCCCGAAGCACCCAAGACAGCGCCGCCCGTCTCCAGCGAGCCGAACGCGCGCCGCAAAACGCCGACCGCGCCTCGAGCGGTGGAACCACCCAGCCCGAGACGACGCGAGGCCACCGCGCCGGTCGTTGCTGCAATCCTGCCGGAACGACGTGCTCGAAGTGAACGCGGCACCGAGCCAGAGCCGACCCTCGAGACGCCGCGCTCCACGGCAAAACGCCCACTGAACGCGCCAGAGCCGATGAAGCAGCCCAAGGTGAGCGTCGCAGCGCCGCCTGCCACCAGACCACGCAAACCTGCTGCACCGCCCGAAGTCGCGCCGACGCACAATGCCCGAGGCAAGCGGGCGCTGAAATCCGCCCCAGCGCCCGAACCATCGCGCCGTACCCCACGGCATCCCGCGCCGCCCGTGGTGCTCGAGCAGAAGCCCAAGCGCGCGAAGGCCGTTCCAGAAGTGCCGGTGCGACAGCCCAGAAAAACACGCCTCGAGAAAGCGGCGGTGGAAGCCAAACCCCCACGCGCCAAGCGCGGTGAAGTTGTTCAGACGAGTGAGCCCAAACGCACTGCCCAGCGGGCGACAAAGACGCCAGTTCCGTCAAGCAAGCTCGCCTCGCCGCCCGCAGCCCCGAAGCCCAAGCGCGCTGCTCGAGCTGATGCGCAAGGCAAGCGTGCCGCTGCACCTGTGCCGCCCAAACGCGGTGCTCGAGGAGCCGCTGTGGTCGCGGCGAAACCAAATGCCAAGAACACAGCGGCGACCCAGCGCACGCGTTCAAAGCGCGAACCCGTGCAAACTGCACCCGCCAAGCCCACGCGCAACCGCGGGGCAGCCGCGATGCCCGTCAAAGGCTCGAAGGTTCAAAGCAAGGCAGCGCCGCAACCCGTTCGAGGACGGGCTCCAGCGCCGGTTGCCCCACGAGGCAAAACAGCTGCTCGAGTTGCTGTCAAACCCAAACGCGGTGCGGCTCTGGGTGCGAAGGCGAAGCCGGCCCGCGCGGTCGCGCCGCAGCCACCGGCTCGAGGTCGCAAGCCTGCCGAAGTGAACACGTCAGGACGCGCGAAACCCGCAACCAAACCGAACACCACCGCAACACCCAAAAACGCCGCGCCCACCAAAGGCGCACGCAAGGCTGCGCCCCAAGCCAAAGCCGCCGTGCAACCGCGCTCGAGCCGCCCGCCGCGCAAAGCCAAGACCGCGACGGTGAAGCCGTCTCGCACCACCGCCCGAGACGCGAGCAAACCAAGCAAACCGCCCGTCAAAGCCGCCCAGCAGACGCCCGCACCCAAACCTCGAGCCAGCGAGAAAACCGTCGTTCAAGCGAAAGCGACCCGCGTCGCCTCTCGAGGCAAAGCCGCGCTGGAAACAGGCAAACGCGTGCGCACCTTGCCAACGCCGCACCCCCCCGCGCGCCGTCCTCGAGCCGTCAAAACCACCCCGCCGGCACCGACGCGCCCTGAGCGTCCATCGGTTCGCGCCGCGCCGCCCAGCAAGCACGCGCCCGCCGCGAAAACCCGCGCCCCAGTGCCCGATCAAGCTGGACTCTTCGACGCACTGCCCGCCCGCAAGCCCAAGGCTAATCGCTCGACCCGCTGAGGAACAGCGCACCCGCGGCGGCGTACAAGCGTGCCGCCGCCTCGAGTTCCGCGACGCGCACGAACTCGTCCACCTGATGCGGAATCTCGCGGTCGCCGGGTCCGACCGTGACGATGGGCACGCCCGCCTTGTGCAGGAACGTGCCATCGGTCGTGCCGGGCACGCCGCCGTACCGCGCAGGTCGCCCCAAGACGACCTCGGACGCCGCCTCGAGCGCACGCACGATGGCGCTGCTGGGCGCGGTTTGCGTCCACGGACGGTCATCAATGATCTCGTACCGTGCTGTGATGCCCTCTTCCTGTTCAAGCTGCTCGAGGACACCGCGCAGGTGCGCGTGAACCTCCTCGTGGGTCACGCCGGGCACGGTGCGGATATCCACACCCACGCGCGCATCGGCGTGCATGACGTTGAGCTGCGCCCACGCGCCCGCCTCCAAAACGGTTGGTGTGACCCACGCGTGCCCCAGAAATTCGTGCTCGCCCAAGCGTGCCTGCAACACGCCCTGATACGCCCGAAGCTCGAGGATGAAGCGCGCCAAGGCAGGCACGGGATTCAAGCCCGCGTACGGCATCGCCCCGTGCGCTTGCCGCCCCGTGAACGTCACCGCCACGCGAATGCCGCCGCGCTGAAACAGGCACAATTCCAACTCCTCGGGTTCCGCGATGATCGCCCCGTCCGCCGGTCGTCCGTCCGCACGCCGATGCCAGCCGTCCGCGACCATGCGTTTGATGCCGCGCATCATGCCCTCTTCGTCGCAGGGAATCAGCAACCGCAGCGCCCCAGACAGGCTCGAGCCGTGCGCTTTGAGCGTTTGTGCCGCGATGATGGCGGCTGCCAGCCCGCCCTTCATGTCCGCGCTGCCCCGCCCATGCAGCACGCCGTCCACGATCTCGCCACCAAAGGGGTCTTTCGCCCACGCGGTTCGGTCGCCCTCCGTCACCACATCCGTGTGCCCTTCCAAGATCAACAAGCGCCCCGGACGCCCCGAATCCCAGTCTGCAACGACGTTCAAGCGGTTTGGCTCGACCTCCGTCACCGTCACGTGGAACCCCTGCCCCTCGAGGTGTGCCGCGACAAAACGCGCCACCGCCGCCTCATGCGGTCGCCCCGGAGCCGCCACACTGTCCATTCGCACCAAGGTCTGCGCCAAGCGCACCACCGCGTCCCCGTCCACCGCGTCCGCGATCCCTCGAGCCTGATCTGCTGTCATGCACACAGATTACCGCCTCGAGCCCCACAGGGTTTTCGCCTCTCCCTCTCGTTCGATGCCGCCGCTTCAACGGCGGGTGAGGGAGGCGTTGTGCCTTGCACACATGGGTGTGACGTGCAGCGAGTTGCCGTTCGCCCCTCGAGACCCAGCTTGCCTCGAGCATGCGAATTTTCCACCGTCGCACAAGGCGGGCACGGGGACCCGCCCCTACGCGAAGACAGGGGCGTGGATCGAGACCACACCAAGCTCGAGCGTTTGACCATTCAGCCATTGACTCGAACACAAACCGGTGCTCGAGGACTGTCCGCACCGCGATCTCAGAAACGCCGGGCAACGCGCGACACACCCGTGACAACCGCGCGCCTCGGGCGTGCGAGAACACCAGCAATGGAGATTGTCGTGGTTGGTGGTGGCATTGCCGGGTTGAGCGCGGCGCTCGAGTTGAGCGCGCAGCCTGGCGTGGGCGTGACGGTGCTCGAGGCGGACGCGGCGTTCGGCGGCAAGCTGCAAAGCGCGCGATTGGAGACGCCGCTGGGCGCGGCTGTGGTGGACGCCGCTGCCGAGAGCTTTGTGACCCGCAAACCCGAGGCCTTGCATTTGGTGGAGGAACTCGGGTTGCAGGGTGAACTGCTCGAGCCGGGCAGCGAGTTGCGCGGCGTCAGCCTCGTGCGGGACGGGAAGATCCGAGCCGTGCCGACCTCGCCCCCGGCGTTCTTGCGCCCGAACGCGCTCGGTGCGGCGGGCGCGCTGCGTTTGCTGCGCGAGCCGTTCATTGCAGGCGCGACGCCACCTGGCGACGAAAGCTTGCACGGCTTTTTAACGCGTCGCCTCGGGGCGCGGGCGGCGGCGGTGTTCGGTCCGGTGATGGCGGGCATTTACGGTGCCGATCCGCACAGCCAAAGCCTTCAGGCGAGCTTTCCCGTGCTGCGCGAGCTGGAGCGCGAGCACGGCAGCCTGGTGCGCGGCATGCTGCGCGTCCGTCGCGGTGCGCCGAAACCCGTTCGGCGCGTGCCCCGCGCCATCGCACTGCGCGGCGGCGTGCGTCAGTTGATCGCGGCGCTCGAGGCTCGACTGCGCGCCCGAGGCGTGGACCTGCGCGCGAACGCCAGTGTGCGCGCCCTCGAGCCCGGCATCAATGGGCACCGCCTGCGGCTTGCGAGCGGTGAAGTCGTGCACGCGGACGCCGTGATCCTCGCCGTGCCCGCCGTGCACGCCGCGCGCTTGCTGCGTTTGATCGCGCCGCAGGCGGCGGACAGGCTCGAGACCGTGCGGCACACGGGCATCGGCACGCTGGCGCTCGCCGTACCCGCGCAGGCGCTCCACAGGCACGCGGCGCGGCGCGGCGTGATGGTCCCGCGCGGCGAGGGCAGCGCGATGGACGCGGTGTTGTTCACGGGCTTCAAAATGCCTGAGCGGGTCACGGACGGGCTGGGGCTGATCCGCGTGTTCTTCGGCGCGAACCGCCCAGCGTTGCTGACCATGCGCGACGAGGATTTGCTCGAGGTCGTGCGCCAGGAGTTGCACACGCTGCTGGGCATCGACGCCCAGCCCCTCGAGCACGCCGTTTGGCGCTGGCACGACTTCCCGCTTCTGGAGGTGGGACACCTGGAGCGCGTGGCAGCCATCGAAGCCGCGCTGCCAGCGGGCGTGTTCGTCGCGGGCGCATCGTACCGCGGCGTCGGCGTGCCCGATTGCATCCGCCAAGGTCGCGCAGCGGCCCGCGCCGCTGTTCAGCAGCCCGCACAGCGACCCCTCGAGGCGGTGTTGGCGTGAGCGCCACGACCCTCGAGCGCCCAGACATTGCCACCTTCGACGCGTTGCACGCGCGCATCGTCGCGGCACTGGAAGCCGTGGACGGTGGTGCGTTCACCCGCGACGCGTGGACGCGCGAGACCGGTCACGGCGTCAGCGCCGTGCTCGAGGGCGACGCGGTCATCGAGCGCGGCGCGGTCTTGGTCTCGCACCTGCGCGGAACCAACTTGCCCGCGACCGCCAGCGCGCGCCGTCCGCACCTGGCAGGCAGCGCATACACGGTCAGCGGCGTCAGCGTCGTCGTTCACCCGCGCAACCCGCACGCACCGACCGCGCACATGAACGTGCGGCGCTTCACGACCGCCACCACCGACGGCTGGGTCGGCGGCGGCATGGACTTGACGCCGTACCTGCTCTATCCCGAAGACGCCACGCTGTTCCACCGCGCCGCATTTGAAGCGCAGCCCTCGGGCTACGCAACTTGGAAGCGCGAGTGCGACGCGTACTTTCACCTGCCACACCGCGGCGAAGCCCGCGGGGTCGGCGGCATCTTCTTCGACGACCTCAGCCCAGAACGTCCCTTGGAGCTGCTGGAACAAGTCGTGAACGCGTTCGTGGGCGCGTACACGGCGATCCTCGAGCGCCGCAAAGACACCCCGTTCACGGACGATGACCGCGCGTGGCAATTGGAGCGGCGCGGGCGCTACGCCGAGTTCAATTTGGTCTGGGACCGCGGCACGGCGTTTGGCTTGAAAGGCGGCGGGCGCACACAGAGCATCCTCGCCAGCTTGCCGCCGCTGGCGACCTGGGCGTACCAGGACCGCCAGCCCAGCAATGACCGCCAACGCGCGCTGCTCGAGGTCGTGCGCGCGCCCAGGGATTGGCTCGAGGACTAGGCTGTGTTGACATTTAGCGCAACCAAATCATCATCGAAGCGAACTGCACAAACGAGAGATAGTTTCGCTTACCCTGATCGAACCTCGAGAACACCCGCCGGAACTGCTTGAGCTTGTTGAAA
>JAESGJ010000368.1_pt1 | contig 32440 bp, 30 predicted proteins | sample 9266241 | NCBI WGS metagenome assembly JAESGJ01 (sample SAMN14514841, study PRJNA621669) | algae metagenome | isolation source: Brasilonema octagenarum HA4186-MV1 and co-occurring heterotrophs from wet... | place: USA: Manoa Valley, Hawaii | collected 2009-07-20 | reverse complement strand
CCGCGACCGCGTCGACCCGGCCGCCGTGCTCGCCGAGATGACCTACGACCATCCGCTCTACACACCGGAATCCGTTGCCGCCCAGGGCTTGCTACCCACGATCGACGACGACCGGCTGGTGTTCGCCGGCGCCTACCACGGATGGGGCTTCCACGAGGACGGCGCGGCATCCGGACTCCGCGCCGCCGAACGTCTGGGGGCCCGATGGCCCGCCGCCACCAATCTGGAGTCGGTACCATGCTGAACGCGCTCTACCGCACCCGGATCACCCACCTCCGTCGCGCCCCCGTGCACCACTACTTCGAGCAGCGGGGCTACAGCTGGTACGTCGACGTCGACGACCTTCCCGTACTGCCTCGCTGGCTGCAGCCGTTCGCGAGATTCGAAGCCACCGACCACCTTTCGGCCCCCGTCGAGGGGCCCGACACGTTGCGCGGCCGCGTCGACGGCTACCTCGCCGAGCGCGGCATCGAGCTGCCCGGTGGCACCGTGACCGCCCTGCTGCAGGCCAGGGTGCTCGGCTACGTCTTCAACCCCTTGAGTGTCTTCTGGTGCCACGACGCGCAGGGTGTCCTTCGCCACGTCATCGCCGAGGTGCACAACACCTACGGCGGCCGCCACGCCTACCTGCTACCGCCCACCGGCGACCAACCGGCGGCGGTCAAGAAGGCGCTGTACGTCTCCCCGTTCAACGAGGTCGACGGCTACTACCTGGTGCGAGCCCCCCTGCCCGACGCCGAGCTGGACGTGACGATCTCTCTGCACCGCGAGAACAACCCGGCCTTCGTCGCCACCCTGCAGGGGACGCGCCGCAAGGCCTCGATCGCGAACCTCCTGCGACTGCAGATGGTCGCACCGGTGGCACCATTGATGGGCGCGATGTGGATTCGCATTCAGGGCATCACGCTGTGGGCACGACGCGTGCCGGTCGTGCCGCAGGCGCCTGCGGTCGAGAGGGAGAGGGTCGATCAGCTGTGACGATCAATGCCACCGGAAACGTCGGCACGACAACCGATTCCGAACGTTGGCCCTCCGTGGCCAGGATTCCGCGCGGCCCCGCGAGCATGGTGGCCGCCCGGGTGGCCGAGTCGTTCCTGCGCCGCGCAGCGGCCCGGCTGCCACTGCGGTTGCGGTATCCGGACGGGACCTTCGTCGGTGCGGCCGATCCCACGCTGCCGACGATGGACATCCACCAGCCGTCCGCGTTGTTCCGGCGGGTGGGCCGCTCGGGACTCATCGGCTTCGGCGAGTCCTACATGGCCGGAGAGTGGAGTTCCGACGATCTCGCGGGGCTGCTCACCGCCTTCGCCAATTCGATCGCCGACCTGGTTCCGCCCGCACTGCAATGGCTTCGGCCATTGGCCGTGGTGCGCCATCCGCGCACGATGATCAACAGCCTCACTCAGGCGCGGGACAACATCGCCGAGCACTACGACCTCTCCAATGACCTGTTCGCGGAGTTCCTCGACTCCACGATGACGTACTCCAGTGCGCTGTTCGAGAACTCGCAGCCCGAGTGGTCGGATCTGCAGCCCGCCCAGTACCGCAAGATCGACCGTCTGCTCGACTCGGCGCGCGTCGGCGAGGGCAGCAGGGTCCTCGAGATCGGTACCGGCTGGGGCGAGTTGTGCATTCGCGCCGCCGCCCGCGGCGCGGTGGTGCACTCCATCACGCTGTCGGCCGAACAGCAGCGCCTTGCGCAGGAACGCGTCGCCACCGCGGGCCTGTCCGACCGCGTGACCATAGAACTCAAGGATTACCGCGAGGTCGAGGGCCGGTACGACGCCGTCGTCTCGGTGGAGATGATCGAGGCCGTCGGGTACCGGTTCTGGCCCACCTACTTCACCACCCTGGACCGGCTGGTCTCCCCCGGTGGCCGGGTCGCCATTCAGGCGATCACCATGCCGCACGACCGAATGCTGAAGTCCCGCAATACGTACACCTGGATCCAGAAGTACATCTTTCCCGGTGGCCTGATCCCGTCCGTCGAGGCGGTGGTCGGGATCACCGAACGCGAGACGCGACTGCGCACCGTCGGCATGCTGTCGCTACGCAGGGACTACGCCGAGACGCTGAATTTGTGGCGGGAACGATTCAACCAGCGCCGGGAAGCGGTGTCCGCGTTGGGTTTCGACGACGTGTTCCAGCGGATGTGGGAGCTCTACCTGGCGTACTCGGAGGCGGGTTTCCGCTCCGGCTATCTCGACGTCTACCAGTGGACGTTCGCTCCGACGGGCACCCAATGAACTTCGCCGCCGTTTCCGTTGCCTCGTTGGCGATCCTGACCCTGGTCTACGGCGCCACGTTCGTCGTCGGACGCCGCATCGGCCGCTACAACGTCGTCGACGTCACCTGGGGTGCGAGCTTCGTGGTCGTCGCCGCGGTCGCCGCCGTCGTCGGCGACGGTGACCTCCTGCGCCGGCTGCTGCTGCTGGCACTCGTCGCCGTCTGGGGTCTTCGACTGGCGTGGCACATGGTCGGCAAGTCGGCAGGCAAGGGTGAGGATCCCCGGTACGACAAGCTCTTGCGCGGGGATTTCTCGGCAGGCAACGTGCTCCGCAAGATCTTCCTGATCCAGGCGGCCATGGCGTGGTTCATCTCACTGCCCCTGCAGCTGTCCGCCTCCCTCGGCCCGACGCCGCGCGGGCTGGTCCCGGTGTTGATTCTCGGTGTCGTCGTCTGGCTGATCGGTGTGCTGTTCGAGGCGCTCGGTGATCGCCAGTTACGGGCCTTCAAGGCCGATCCCGCCAACAAGGGCAAGATCATGGACCGCGGTCTCTGGTCGTGGACGCGCCACCCCAACTACTTTGGCGATTCCGCGGTGTGGTGGGGGCTGTGGCTCATCACCATCGCGGGCTGGCTGTCGCTGGCGACGTTGCTGTCACCCGTGGCGATGACCTACTTCCTGGTGTACGCCACGGGCGCCCGGCTCACGGAGCGGATCATGGCCGACCGGCCCGGCTTTCGTGAATACTGCGCTCGCACATCGTTTTTCGTACCCCGCCCGCCCAGAACGCGAATACCGTGACGACTCTCGCGCTGGCCAGTACACTACGCGGCGTGACAGCCGACCTCGACGCCTTGCTGCGCCGGGTCGCACAGCAGGACGTCGAGGCGTTTGCTGCGTTCTACGACGACACCCGCGCCAGGGTGTTCGGCCTGGTGATGCGCGTGCTCCGCGACCCCGGGTACAGCGAAGAAACGACCCAGGACGTCTACCTCCAGGTCTGGCGTGGCGCGGCCGGCTACAACCCGGCCGCGGGTACCCCACTGGCCTGGCTGATGACGTTGGCGCACCGGCGGGCCGTCGACCGGGTGCGGTCCGAGCAGGCAGCCGGCCAGCGCGAGTCCCGGTACGGGGCAGCCAACCACGAAGTGCCTGCCGACCGGGTCGCCGAATCGGTCATTCAGCGCGATGAGCAGCGTCAGGTCAGTGATTGCCTGAGTTCGCTGACCGATCCCCAGCGCGAGTGCATTCAGCTCGCGTATTACGAAGGCCTGACCTATGTCCAGGTGTCAGAGCGTTTGTCGGCAAACCTTGCGACCATAAAGTCACGGATGCGAGACGGCATCCGTGGTTTGCGCAAGTGTCTGGGGGTCACGTGACCGAGCCAACCGCCAACGACCTTCTCGAACTCGCCACGCCCTACGCGTTGCACGCGATGCCGCAGTCCGACATCGATGACATCGACCGGCTGCTGTCCCGTGCTCCCGACCCGGTCGCGGTCGCCTTCGCCGACGAGGTTCGGGCAGTGCGCGAGGCGATGGCGCGGGTGTCCGCCGCGACGGCCGTCGAGCCGCCCGCGCACCTGCGCGAGCGGCTGCTGACCGCCGTCGATGGCGGCAGGGTCGTCGAGCTGCGGCCGCAGTCCACCAGGTGGCGCACCATCGCGTTCACCGCTGCCGCAGCGGTCGCCATCGGCCTCGCCACGTTCGGCATCGGCTTCGCCATGCGGCCCGTGCCCAAGCCGACCGCAGCCGAACAGATCTTCGCCGCGCCCGACGTCAGGACCGTCTCCGGCGACATTCCGACCGGCGGCACGGCGACCGTGGTGTTCTCCCACGACCGCAACGCCGCCGTGCTGGTGATGAACAACGTCGAGCCGCCCAAGCCGGGCACCGTGTACCAGATGTGGCTGGTCGGGGCCGAGGGCCCACGGTCGGCGGGCACCATGGATGCCGCCGCCGTCGCGCCGTCGACGACTGCGGTGCTGCCGAATCTCGGCGACTCGAAGTCCCTTGCCTTCACCGTCGAGCCGAGTGGGGGTTCCACGCGGCCGACCACGCCGGCCTTCGCCGCGTTGAACCTGGTCTGACTCACAGGCCCTCGACGGTCGCCGCGGCGGCCTCGTCGACCACGTCCGAGACATCCTCGCGGCGCTGCCACGCCCGCCGCTGGCGCACGGCGCCGTTGCCGTCGGCCACCACGCGGGCCAGCGTGGCACGCACCATGTCGTAGTCCCCGAAAGCGTCGAGCGCCGGCGCGACCCTGTCGACCAACGCGTCCAACAGCACCGGCGCCGGACGCAGCCCCAGTCCGCCCGCCAGATCGACCAGCTCACCGTCGAGCCCATGGCGAGCGGCCCTCCAATACGCCGCAGTGAGCGCCTGTGGAGCCACGAATGTGACCGGTGCGCCGCGCTTCTCGTCGTCGACGACGGTCGCGACGAGGGCTCGGACGAGAGTGCCGAAGAGCACCGTCTCGGAAACCGTCGCAGGCACATCGGCCACGCGAACCTCCACCGTCGGATAGTTCGCCGAAGGCCGGACGTCCCAATAGACCATGCCGTCGTCGAGCATCGCTCCGGCCTCCAGCATCGACTGGACGGCGGCGTCGTACTCGTCGGCCGAGGCGAAGTGCGGTGGCGGCCCCGCGCTCGGCCACCGCGCCCACAGCACGCTGCGCCAGCTGGCGTACCCGGTGTCGGCGTTGCGGTAGATCGCGGAGTTGGCGCTCAGCGCGAGCAGCAGCGGCAGCCACGGCCGCAGCCGGTTGCTCACGTGGACGGCCAACTCGCGGTCCGCCACCTCGACGTGCACATGGCAACCGGAGATGCCCTGTTCGTGGGCGATCATGCCGAACCGTTCGGCGATGCGTCGATAACGGGCCGTGTCGGTGATGGGGAACTCGTGCGGCACGGTCGGCGGCAGCGAGACGGCCAGCAGGCGGGCGCCCGCCTGCCCTGCCGCATCGGCGGCGACGCGTCGCAGCCCGGTGAGGTCGTCCCGCAACGCACTGCTGGAGTTGGCGACCTTCGACGTCGTCTCGACCTGGCAGCTGGTCAGCTCGAGTTGAAGTTCGGCGCCGTGCCGCGCGGCATTCTCGGCGACCGTCGCGTTCAGAGGCACTGGCTCGCCACTACCAGGGTCGACGAGGAGGAACTCCTCCTCGACGCCGAACGTGGGGCGATCTGGAGTGTCGATCCGGCCCATCGGATGGTTCACGACGGGCCGGATCAGGGTGTCACTCCTCTGCTGGGGCGAACTACTTCGCACAGCTCGAGACCTCTATTGCCCCGCCTCGCACGGGCCCAAACCTTCGTTTTCGAACCGACACCTAAGCTCGGGTGATGGCCAAGGATTTCCGGTTCGGTTTCGGTCTGCACGCCGCCCAACGCCAGTCGTCGGTCCAGGACTGGGCCCGCCGCGCCGAGGACATGGGGTACGACGTGCTGCACGTACCCGACCATCTGGGAGCCCCCGCGCCCTTCCCGACGCTGATGACCGCGGCGGCCGCCACGGAGCGGCTGCACCTCGGGACGTTCGTGCTCAACGCGGGGTTCTACAAGCCCGCCCTGCTGGCGCGCGACGTCACGGCCCTGCGCGATCTGAGCGGAGGACGGCTCGAACTCGGCCTCGGCGCGGGTTACGTCAAGGAGGAGTTCGAGGCCGCCGAGATTCCCTACCCGACGGCCCGCGAGCGGGTCGATCATCTGCGGCACGTCACCGAGTACCTCGGCGAGCACGCCGCCGACGTGCCGATCCTGATCGCCGGCAATGGCAACCGGCTCCTGACGATCGCCGCGCAGAAGGCGCACATCATCGGCCTCACCGGAGGCGACCCGGCCAGCGACGGTGGCGACCCGCTCGCCGAGCGCATCGCGTTCGTGCGCGATGCCGCCCCGGAGCGGTTCGACGATCTAGAGCTGAACATCGCCATCACGGCGATGCCGCTCGACGAGTCCGGCCTGCCCGACCTCTCGATCACGCGACGGTTCCTGCCCGAGCTGACCGACGAGCAGCTGCTGCGGACGCCGGGCGTGCTGTCGGGGACGACGAGTGACATCGCCGACGAGATTCGGCGCTACCGGGACACCTACGGAGTCACCTACATCATCGTGCAGCAGCCTCACGCCGAGGCGTTCGCGAAGGTGATCGCGCAGCTGAGGTGATCAGCGGCCGCGGATGGCGTCCTTGAACCGTTCGCCGGACATCTTGACCCTGGCCTTGACCTGGTCCACCTTGCCCTCGGTGCGGAGGCGGTCGTTGCCGGTGACCTCGCCGAGGTTCTCCTTGACGCGGCCGGCGAAGCGCTCGACGGTGTGCTTGGCCTTCTTGGAAGTACTCATGGGCGTGTATTGCCAGTGTGCGACCGGGGGAAACACGGAGTGGGCCGCGACTTCGGTATGCTCCGTTGCGGTCCGCCCCCGTAGCTCAGGGGATAGAGCACGGCTCTCCTAAAGCCGGTGTCGCATGTTCGAATCATGCCGGGGGCACCACATGTCGCGCCGAGCGCACGCGTGTCGACGGGTCTTCACGGCCGTTGCGTGCATCATGTTCGCCGACCGCACCCGGCGCTCCAAGCTGTTTGACGAAACTGAGGCGGGGACGTGTCCCCCGTGCGGCCATCACCATCCCGGGTGACCTCTGACGCACCCCGCGCAACCAGTGCCGCCGGAGCCCCCTGGCTGAATGCGAATTGCGCTGAAATGCAACGATTCTCGGGGACGACAGTCACGCCGGGGACGGGAATGCGATGCAAGCAGGACCCTACCCCGCAGCACCCGGGGAGGTTAGGCTAACCTCGACAGAGCGCCGCTCGGATCGAAGGGACTCGCCGTCGACATGTCGCCCTCCCAGATCGCCGTTCTCGGACTCATCGCCGGCGCCACCATCTTTCTCGGATTGCCCGTCGGCCGATTGCGGGCGCCCCTGCCGCGCCTGAAGTCCGCCCTGAACGCCGTCGCGACCGGCATCCTCATCTTCCTGGTCTGGGACGTGCTCACTCACGCTTGGCAACCCATCGACGACGCACTCGGACGACGCGAGATGGGCAGCGCACTGGGAAACGGTCTGGTCATGGCCGGCGCCGTCGGGGTCGGCCTCCTCGGATTGGTGTGGGTCGACGGCTTCATCACCCGCCACCGAGGCACGCCGGCGGGCGGACCCGGGGCCGCGACGTTCGCAGACGTGGCCGCCCGCTCTTGGGCCGACCCGTCGGGTCGGCTTGCGGTGATGATCGCGGTCGGCATCGGACTGCATAACTTCGCCGAAGGGTTGGCGATCGGAAACTCCGCCGCGGCAGGCGATCTCAGTTTGGCCGTGCTGTTGGTCGTCGGGTTCGGACTGCACAACGCGACCGAGGGCTTCGGCATCGTCGCACCGCTCACAGGTCAACGGCCCAGCTGGGGCTTTTTGGCGATGCTCGGACTGATCGGCGGGGGGCCCACCTTCATCGGAACTCTCATCGGGCAGCGGTTCGTCGACGACACCGTCTCGATCGGCTTCCTGGGACTGGCCGCCGGGTCCATCCTCTACGTCGTCATCGAGTTGCTCGCAGTGGCCCGCAAGGCCAACCTCAAGACCATCACCACCTGGGGCATCTTCGCCGGCCTGGTGCTCGGCTTTGCCACCGACGCCATCATCACCGCAGCGGGCGCTTGAACTGCGGGGTCTGCCCGCCAGGGCGCCTCTGGGGCAGCTAGATGACGGGAAGCTCGCCGCCGTCGACGATCAGGCTGGCTCCGGTGATCCACTGCGCCCTGTCAGAGGCGAGGTAGGCGACGGCCTCGGCGATGTCTCGCGGGTCGCCTGGGCGTCCCAGTGGAATGCCCGCCGTGGTGTCGGTGAGCGAGACGCCCATCGAATCGGCGAAGTCCTGGCGGATCGCGTCGGCGCCAGGGGTGAGGACGTTGCCGGGCACGATGGTGGTCACGCGGATGCCTGCGGGCGCGAGTTCGGCAGCGAGCGCTTTGCCGTAGGCGTTGAGCGCGGCCTTGGCAGCCCCGTAGTGAGCCAATGGCGGCGCAGGCGTCAGTGCCGCTCCCGATGAGATGTTGACGATCACCCCGCCCGCTCCGGCTTCGCGCAGCGCCGGCAACACGGCGTTGTTGACCCTGACGGCGGACAGATAGTTGAGGTCGAGCGCGTCGAGCCATTCCGCATCGGGGATCGTGGCGACGCCACCCAGGTGGGCGCGTGCCGCCGCCGCGTTGTTGACCACGATGTCGACGCCTCCCAGTTCGGTGAGCGCTGCCGTGGCGAATGCCTGCACGCCCGCAAGCGTGCTGATGTCGCCTTGGATGAAGGTGGCGGCTTTCGGCGTCTCCGCGGTGGCATTACGCGCCGTGGTGACGACGGTCGCGCCGCCGTCGAGCAGCCGCTGGACGATGGCCGCGCCGATTCCACGCGAACCTCCCGTGACGATCGCGCGCTTAGCGGAGAACTCAGAGGGGTCGAAGGACGGGTTTTTGAACATACGGTCCACTATACAGTTTGGGGTCGAGCTCCCAGAAGTTTCGGACCGAGCGATAAACAACGGCGCAATTCCGGGAGAGTGCACGGTCGCTCGCAGCGAAGCAAACGCGACTCGACGGCGGTCTCGTCTCGTCGTCGAGCAGGTTCAGCCCGCCGCGCATCTAGGTCCGACCATCGACACCGCGGCGCTCGGCGGATGATCCTCGCTACGCATCGGGGACTCGAGGCACTCGCCAGGGCGCCCTCGCGCTCGTTGACTCAAGCGGTTGACCGACGCCCTTACCGATCGGGTCGCACAACGGACCGGCGCCTACCGCCACAAACCCAAGCGCCGTCCGCAGTGCCGAGAGATACTGCGTCTGCACCCAAGGGAATCAGGGGGATCCGTGGACTCGCGCGCAGGCACGACATTCGGCAAGTACCGGATCAACCGGATGATCGGCAAGGGCGGGATGGGCGAGGTCTACGAGGCCTACGACACCGACAAGGGCCGCACCGTCGCCCTCAAGATTCTCGTCGACGAATTCACCCACGACGTCGCGTTCAGGACCCGGTTCCAGCGCGAGTCCCACGCGGCGGCAATTCTCCAAGAGCCGCACGTCATTCCGATCCACGACTGGGGCGAGATCGACGGAAGCCTCTACATCGACATGCGCCTGGTGCAGGGGCGCACCCTCGCCGAGTTGCTCGAGGACGGACCCCTGTCACCGCCGCGGGCGGTCGACATCGTCGCACAGGTCGGCGCCGCACTGGACGCCGCGCACGCCGAGCGGTTGATCCATCGAGACGTCAAGCCGCAGAACATCATCGTCACCCCGGCCGACTTCGCCTATCTGGTCGACTTCGGCATCACCGAGGCCGTCGGCGACACCAGACTCACCATGGCGGGCAGCCACATCGGCACGCTGAAGTACATGGCGCCCGAGCGGTTCAGTGGTCAGCCGGCGACGCCCGCGGTGGACGTCTACGCCCTGACGTGCGTGCTGTACGAATCCCTCACCGGGATGGCGCCGTTCCAGGGGGACAGCCTCGAGAAACTGCTCGGCGCGCACCTCGCCACGTCGCCCCCGCGGCCGAGCGTCACCAATCCCCGCGTGCCCGTCGGCTTCGACGACGTCATCGCCAGGGGGATGGCCAAGGACCCCGACGACCGCTACGGCTCGGCGGCCGGTTTGGGCCGCGCGGCCAAGCGGTGTCTGCAGGCTGGTAACACCGACTTCGCCGCCAACGCCGTCACCATGGCGCCCCAGGGCGGCTGGCCGCAACCACCTCGCGACTACGCACCCCCGCAGTCGGCCTCCTACGCCGAGACCGCGGCAGCCCCGCCGGCCGGCTACCAGCCCTACCCCTCCAACCCCATCCCCGCCCAGCCCTACGTGGCCGGTCCGCCGCCGCGCCAACCCGGACCACCGGGGCGCCGACGGTCGTGGGTGGTGCCCGCCGCGATCGCCGCCGTGGCCGCCCTCGTCCTCGGCGGTATCGGCATCGGGATCGGCCTGCTGTTCCGCGGTGACAACGGAGGCGGCGTGATCGCGGGGCCGAGCCTGACTCCGGTGACCATCACGCAGTCGAGGACACCCGGCGAGTCGACGTCGGAGTCGTCGCCATCGAGCACGCTGCCGCCGAAGATCGCCGCCCCACCGCCGATCGTGACGGGCCCCGACCAGAGCGCGCTGCATCAGTCCTGCGACGCCGGATTCACGATGGCGAACATGGCCGGTTTCGGCACCCACGGCGGTCGGGGCAGTCCCGAGACGTCGTGCCTGTTCGCCGACAACGTGCTGACCGCGTACTGGAGCGCCTACGGCAACGCGTCGCCCGACCTGCGGACGGTGGCCGCGCCCGGCGCCGTCGACTGCAGCACCGTGCCCGGCGCGGCGTGCAGCGGGTCCAACTTCGTCATGCAGTGTCAGCAGTACCCGACGCAGAGTTGGATCACCTGCACCGGCGGCAACAACGCACGCGTCTACCTCTGGTGAGTGGCGGACCTCACGGACCGCACTGACCACTCGGCAGGTCGGCGAGATGCCCGGCGAGCCAGTTCGCCATCTGGGTGAGGGCGGCGGTGCCGTCGTCGAAGCTTCCCGAATCAGGTTGTGCGGCAAGGGTGATGGCGGTCATGCCGGTCTCGGTCGTCAGGACGCCCATCTGGCGGACCAAATATGCGCCCGTCGGCGACGGGCCCCAGCCGCCCTTGAATCGGGTGTCGGGAAGGGTGCCGATGCCCCAGCTCTGGTCGGGCTCCACCTGTCCCATCAGCGCGAAGATGGGTTTGTCGGCATCGTCGCACGCGGCGGCCGCGACGAATCGCAGCTGATTGGTCAGCGACCAGTCCGTCTGACCGAACGCGGTGTATTCCGGTCGCACCCTTCGCGTTTGGACGACCGTCGGGTCTCCCGTCGGCGCGAGCACGGCCTCGACGTCGTGGCCCGCGGTGACCGGGTCGCCGAGGCCCGCCCAGATGGCCTCCGCAGCGGCGTTGTCGGACTCGGTGATGGCCGCCCGCATGTCGGCGGTGGGCGTCCTCTGGTCCTGCGCACGCAGTGCGGCGATGGCGAGCGGGACCTTGATGGTCGACCAGGCGGGCCCAGTCTGCCAGTCGCCCATGGTGATTGGCTGCCGTCCTGCGCCGACGGCACTGACCGCGATCCCGGCTGACGCGTGCAGACTGCCCTGGAATCGGGCGAACTCGGTGACCAACGGCGTCTGGACCGTAGGCACCGTCGTCACGGTGGGGACCGGGGCGACGACCGTGGTCTGGGTGGGCGGCGCCGCGGTCTGGTGCGTCCCGAGGCGACTACCGATCATCACGCCCGCCGCCAGCGCCAGTATCGCCAGCACCGCGATGACGGCCATACGCCACCCCGACCGGTGAGACACGTGTCGACGATCCGGCACCCATCGGCACCTGTCAACGCGGCGCACCGGTCCCACGATTGCGAGTGTGTCCGCGTGACGGACGCCCTAAGCTTGCCCGTGCGAGTGTGCCGTGACTTGCTATGGGGGCTGACGTGGCTGACGCACCGTTGATCGAGATCCGGGAATGGCGGCGGCCGCCCCGTCGGATCTCGCTCGGTCGACCACTGCTGGTGGGCCGGGAGTGCGAGGGCGAGAACCTCGCCGACGACGAAGTGTCCCGCCAGCACCTGCGGTTCGTTCCTAGCCCCATCGCCCTGTCGCTCGTCGATCTGGGTAGCCGCAACGGAACCACCGTCAACGGCGTCCCGCTGACCGGTCGGGTCGCCCTGGCCGAAGGCGACGTGGTCCGACTGGGGCGCACCGAGATCCTCGTGTTGCGCGTCCCGGCGACGGCCCAGCCCGCGCCCAGCCTCGAGCACGACTCGACGCGCACCATGAGCATCGCCTCGCTGGTGCCCGCCCCGCCCCCGCCGATGGGGCCGCAGCCGACGCGCCCCGCCGCGCTGCGTCTGGCCGAACGGGTCCTCGACGTCGATCCGACGGGAACGCGGGAGTTGTTCCCCGCGTACACCGATCTGCCCGCCAGGGTGCCGCTGCGGGTGTGGCAGGTGATCAGGGTCGGCAGTGTGCTGACCTACCTCGCGGTCGTCGTCGCACTCTTCGTCAGGCCCGCGGCCGGGCTGTTCGTGTTCTTCCACGTCATCGTGCCGCTGTGGCCCGCGCTCTTCTTCATCGCGCCGGGGGTGTGGCGCAACATCTGTCCGCTCGCGGCGTCCAACCAACTCCCGAGGGTGGCCGGCTTCAGTCGCGCGGGCACAGCGCCAGGGTGGTTGGCGCGCAACGGTTTCCTGATTGCCACGATGCTCTTCCTCGGGATCGCGGGCGCGCGCATCGCAGGCTTGGACCGCAGCGGCCCTGCGATGGCCGTCGTGCTGGCGGTCATCATCGCCTCGGCGTTCAGCGGGGGCGTGCTCCTGAAGGGCAAGAGCGGCTGGTGCAGCAGCGTGTGCCCGCTACTGCCCCTGCAGCGCGCCTATGGCCAGACGCCGTACGTCACCTCCCCCAACAGCCACTGCCGCCCGTGCGTGGGCTGCACCAAGAACTGCTACGACTTCAAGCCGCGCGCGGCCTGGCAGGCCGACCTCGCCGAGACCGACCCGAAGTGGAGCGCGCCGCGGATGCTGTTCGCCGCGGCGCTACCGGGATTCATCATCGGCTTCTTCACGGTGCGCGGCGAGCTGGCGACGTCGACACTCGAGAAGTACGGCCTGCTGGTCCTTTTCGTGCTCGTCAGCGTCGGGTTGTTCTATGCGCTCAGCGCCGTCACCCCACTGAGCCCGGCGATGATGACGATCGGGTTCGCCGCGGTGGCGCTCAACGCGTACTACTGGTTCTCCGGCCCCATCCTGACCGACTCGCTGGCGCAGATCACCGGCCTGCACGCGGAGTGGCTACGGTGGCCGATCAGCGTCGCGATCGCGGGGCTGACCCTGCTGTGGATCGCCAGGACCAGGGTCAGCGAGTTGCAATTCGCATGGACGACCGGCACGCGCAAGGAGCCGGTCCTGCTCGAGTCGCCGAAGATGCCGCCCGCGGTGTCAGCCGAGAATGCCGCGGCACGAGTGCGTTTCGAGACCGGTGGCGAGGTGGTGGGCGCCGACGTCGGCATGAGCGTCCTCGACGTCGCCGAGCGCGGCGGGCAGCCGATCGAGGCAGGCTGCCGGATGGGGGTGTGCGGTGCCGACCCCGTCGCGGTGCTCGACGGCATGGCCTGCCTCTCCGCGCCCAGCGCCGACGAGCTCAAGACCCTCAAGCGCCTCGGGCTGGGCACGTCGAGCCGGATGGCGTGCTGCGCGCGCATCACGACCGGCGAGGTCACGGTGTCGCTGACGCCCGAGCGTGACGGCACCGCGACGAGCGGACCCGCGAGTTACGACCGTTCCATCGTCAGCGTGGTGGTGATCGGCAACGGCATCGCGGGTGTCACGGCCGCCGACTTCATCCGCCGCGGTCATCCCGACTGCGAGATCCATCTGGTGGGCTCGGAGCCGCATGCGCTCTACAACCGGATGGGCATCTCGCGGCTGGTGTACGGCCGCTCGGCGATGCAGGGGCTCTATCTGCTTCCCGAAGCGTGGTACGACGAGCACCGGGTGACCGCATGGCTGAACACGGTGGCCACCGGCATCCACCTGCGTTCGCGGCTGGTGCGATTGGGCACCGGCGACACGTTGCACTACGACCGGCTGATCCTGGCGATGGGCGCCAGCGCCGCCGTCCCCGACGTCGACGGGCTCGGTCGCCCAGGCAGTTTCGCGTTGCGCGAGGCGGCCGACGCGATGCGCATCCGCGCCTACGCCCAGCACCGCAGAGCCCGGCACGCCGTCGTGGCGGGTGGGGGCCTGCTGGGACTGGAGGCGGCCTACTGCCTGCACCAACTGGGACTCCGGGTGACGGTGCTGGAACGCGGGTCACGACTGCTGAGCCGTCAGATCGACCCGAGGTGCTCGGAGCTGGTCGCCGAGCACTTCGCCAGGGTCGGCATCGCGGTGGCACGCAAGGCCGAAACCGCCAGCGTCCTCGGCGATCCCGACGTCACCGCGGTTCGGCTCAAGGACGGCCGCACCCTGCCGTGCGACGTCTTCCTGGCGGCCACCGGGATTCGGCCCAACGTCGAACTGGCCCGTGACGCCGGGGTGCCGGTCGCCAAGGGCATCCTGGTCGACGACCGGATGCAGACGCGGGTGCCCGGCGTGTTCGCCGCCGGTGACGTCGCCGAGCACGGCGGCAAGGTGCTCGGGTTGTGGCCGGTGGCCGCCGAGCAGGCCGAGGCCGCGGCCGTCAACGCGCTGGGCGGGCACCAGGTGGTCACGGCCGACAACCCCGCCACCATCCTCAAAGGCGTTGACCTGGAACTCTTTGCGATCGGGCGAGTGGAACCCGAGGCGGGTGACGAGGTGGTCGTGATCGATCGACCCGCCGTCCCGTCCTACCGACGCCTGGTGGTGTCCGGGGGCCGCGCAGTCGGCGCCACCGTACTCGGTCACCACCCCGCCGACCTCGCCGCGGCCCAGACCGCGGTGCGCGAGCACGCCGCGGTGGGCCCGATGTCGATGGCGGTGCTGCGGTCGGGCAACTGGAACGTGTTGACCCAGCCCGACCGGCTGGCCTACTGAGTCGGATTGCCGTTGCGGTACAGCAGGATTCGCTGGCCGATCCGCACGCAGCCTCCCGGCTTGAGCTCGGTCGGTCGGTCACCGACGCGGATCCACGCCGCATCGCCGGGCGCCGCGATGAACGTGCCTGCGGCAGTACCCGCGTCGCGCACCATCACCGCGCCCGCGGCCACGGTGAGATACGCGTGAATCCGGGAGATCTGAGGATCGTCGGCGAGCACGATCGGCGAGGCCGACGAGTCGCGAACCGAGGCATCGCTCAACGGGTTTCGCCCGATCACGTAGGAGCGGTCCAGTGGATAGGTCGCGTCGCCGTCGGCGAGGACGCCGATCACCGGCCGCGGCGTCGCGGTGGGGCCTGCCGGTGGCGTGGCCGCGCGCTCCTGCGGTGGGCGTGGCCGTGCCGCGGGAGGTGCGGCGAGGCCGTCCGGCGCTGAGGCCTGACGGGGCGCCGGGGCCCGACGGGGCTGCCGCACCTGGACGGCGCGGGTCTCCTCGCCACCCCGTTGCACGGCAGGTGGCGTTGGCGGCGGGGCGACCTGGGCGGCCGCGGTGCGCCGAAGCACGAAACCACCACCGGGCACGACGCCTGCCCGCAGGTCGGTGTGCGGGCGCGCGATCACCGACGCTGAGTTGGCCGCGCCAACGCTGATCGTGTCGACCGGCTCCGCCACGGTTTCGTCGACCCAGGTGAGAGCGCGGTCGCCGGACAGCGTGCGGATGGCTCCGTCGGCCTCGACGTGGGCCGCCACCGCTCCCCTCAGGATGAGCATCAGGCCGCCGTCCGTCGGCGCCACCACCCCGAACGCGGAGACCAGTCCCGAGTCGGGGCCGAGCGCCACGGCGGCCAGCGCCTTGGCCGCGGCCCGGCCGGGAGATGCTGCGGCGGAGGCCGGTTCGATGGCGCGCAGCAGAGGACCCGCGCCACTCGGATCGGCGACGAACATCACCAGATCACCGATGCGCGCCACCAGCCCGTCGCCGTTCCCGATCGCAACGGAGAGGGGCGTGAGATCCATGGGACCGCCGTCACTCTCCCCTGGTGTCGATCACGCGCTGGGCGACGTCGACCAGCTTGGTGTTGGTGTCCTGCGACAGCTGCCGGAGCATGCCGAACGCCCGCACGTCGTCGATCTTGAACCGCTCCATGATGATTCCCTTGGCCTGCCCGATGCGGTCGCGCGTGGACAGCGCGGACTGGAGCTGATCGCCCTCGCGGCTGGCCAGGATCGCCGCTGCCGCATGCGCGGCGAGCACCATGCCGATGGTCTCCGCCTCGCTGTCCCACAGCTTGGGCTGGTACCCGAAGAGGTTGAGCGCGCCCGCGGTCCGGTCGGCGGTGTACAGCTTGAAGGACAGCGCGCTGAGCACCCCGAGTTGGACGACCTCGGGCGCATAGTTGGGGAACCTCGGCTCATCGCGGAAATCGTCGGTACGTACCACGACCTCGTCGAGCGCCGCCTCCACGCAGGGCCCCTCGTGGTAACGCATCTGGAGTTCGTCCAGTTTGAACATCAGCTCGTTCGTCGGGGCGAGTGTCTCGAAACTGCCTGCCTTGCCGACGAGGAGCACACCCGCCACGTCGACACCGGGAATGAGTTCCTTGGCGGCGGCGGTGACGTCGGCGAGCACCTCGTCGACCTTGCGCAGTGCGATGACCCGCGCCAACTCGGCCATGCGCATGGCGAGGTCGTGGTTCTGCGACTTCATGCCAGCATCTTGCCCCTTCTTGCCTGGCGAATTCACGTTTGTGACCGAGGAGGGCGGGAAAGCGCCTCGGTAGGTGTGCTCGGTTGTCGACACCCGAGCAAACCTAGGTCCCACCGGTTCAGGACAGAGCCGGTGGGGCCGACTGGTTTCACCGCAGCGTGTAACGCCGTGGCATCCCGTCCACACGATACGAGACACCTGCGATCGAAAGGCCCTCGAGCCATGACCGACGCCACCCCCAGCCCGGACACCGTGGTACAGCCGCCCGCACCGTTTCCCGTCGTCCACTTCCTCGACGCCGACGGGCGGGCCGTCACCTCCGCCGCCGCCCTGGCCGGGGGACCCTGCGTCGTCTTCTACCGCGGTGCCCGGTGCCTGCACTGCACCACCGCCCTGCGCGCCTACCGGCACATGATCTCCGACTTGGCCGCGCGGGGAACGAAGCTGGTGACGGTCAGCCCGCAGCACCCCGACAGATCACCGTCGCTGCGCCCGCTCGGCGAGCCGACCTTCGCGGTCCTCTTGGATCCGGGCCGTCGCACTGCGAAGGCGCTCGGCATCATGACCGTCGCCGACTACGGGGGCGCCGCCGTGCCCATGCCCACCGTGGCGATCGTCGACACCGCGGGCATGATCCGTTGGCTCGACGTGCGCCCCGATCACACGACCCGCACGGAACCCGACGAGATCCTCGACGCGCTCGACACCCATCTGCCCGCCCGACGCCCGAGGACGGCCGGGTACGCGGTATAGCGGGACGGAATGTCACGCGCCGCGCGTTGTGGTGCATGTCACGCCCCCACCGAATCCATCCCGAGGAGCTCGCATGGAGAACGCCGATCTCGACTTCTACTTCGATCCGGTCTGTCCGTTCGCCTGGATGACCAGCAAGTGGGTGCGCATGGTCGCCGAGCAGCGCGAGTACACCGTCGACTGGCGCTTCATCTCCCTGCGGCTGATCAACTCCGAGGTCGACTACGACGCCCACTTCCCTGCGGACTACGAGGCAGGCCACACCGCGGGCCTCAAGCTGCTGCGGGTCGCCGCCAGCGCCCGCGCCCGGTTCGGCCGCGAGGCCGTGGCCCCGCTCTATCTGGCGTTGGGCACGAAGATCTTCGACACGACGACCCACGACGACAAGCCCATGGGCGCGGCGAGGGGCACCGCCGAGTTCGTGGAGCCGATCCTGGTCGAGGCCGGCTTGCCGACGGACCTCGCCGCGGCGCTCGACGACACCTCCCTGGACGCCGAGATCCGCGCGGAGACGGACGAGGCGCTGGCGCTGACCGGCAAGGACGTCGGCACGCCGATCCTGCACTTCCAGCCGCCGGACGGCGTGGCGTTCTTCGGACCCGTGATCAGTCGCCTGCCGAAGCCGGACGAGGCGGGCGCGCTGTGGGATCACGTCGTCGGGCTCGCGAGCTTCCCGGGTTTCGCCGAGCTCAAACGCAGTCTTCGGGAGCGGCCCCAACTCGCGAGTTTCGGGGTGTCGGCCGACGCCACGGGTGTGCAGGAGGACTGGCACGGCGGGAGTCGCCGCACCAAGAAGTGACCGGTCACACCGAAAGCGGCGAGTCACTCTGTTAGTTGGAGTACCGTCCCGGAACATGGGCGGCAGCGGCGTGTGGATCCTCGGCGGCTACCAGAGCGACTTCGCGCGCAATCTGACCAGAGAGGGCGTCGACTTCGCCGGCCTGACCGCCGAAATCGTGACCTCCACGCTGGAGGCTGCCGGGATCGCCGCGGCCGACGTCGGCGTCGTGCACGTCGGCAATGCCTTCGGCGAGATGTTCGCCGCCCAGGGTCACCTCGGCGCCATGCCCGCGACCGTCGTAGACGGCCTCTGGGACACGCCCTCGTCGCGCCACGAGGCGGCCTGCGCGTCGGGCAGCATCGCCGCCCTCTCCGCGATCGCCGATCTGCGTTCCGGCGCCTACGACTGCGCCCTCGTCGTGGGGGTCGAACTCGAGAAGACGGTGCCAGGCGACACCGCTGCCCGTCACCTCGGCGCCGCCGCGTGGACCGGTCACGAGGGTCAGGACGCAAAGTTCATGTGGCCGTACATGTTCAGTGACGTAGCCGACGAGTACGACCGCCGCTACGGCATCGACGCGAGCCACCTCCGCGCCATCGCGACGATCAACTTCGGCAACGCGCGGCGCAACCCGAACGCCCAGACGCGCGATTGGACGGTGCCCGAACCACTGACCGACGACGACGTGCAGAACCCGATCGTGGAGGGCCGCATCAGGCGCTTCGACTGCAGCCAGATGACCGACGGCGGCGCGGGCATGGTGTTGGTCTCCGACGACTACCGTCGCGCGCACCCCGACGCGAAGCCCCTCGGCCGCATCGACGGGTGGGGGCACCGCACCGTCGGCCTCGGCATGCGCCAGAAACTCGACCGCTCGGCGGGCGGCGAGTACGTCATGCCGCACGTACGCGGCGCCGTGCTCGACGCCTTCGACCGCGCCCACGTCACCCTGGAGGACCTCGACGGCATCGAGGTGCACGACTGCTTCACCCCCAGCGAATACCTCGCGATCGACCACATCGGGCTGACCGGCCCTGGAGAATCGTGGAAGGCCATCGAGAACGGCGAGATCGAGATCGGTGGGCGGCTGCCGATCAACCCGAGCGGCGGGCTGATCGGCGGCGGCCATCCCGTCGGCGCCTCGGGAATCCGCATGCTCGTCGACGCCGCCAGACAGGTCAGCGGCACCGCAGGCGAGTATCAGGTCGACGGCGCAACGACTTTCGGCACTCTCAACTTCGGCGGTAGCACCGCCACCACGGTCAGCTTCGTCGTGTCGGGCAAGGAGAACTCGTGAACGTAGAAGTCGTCGGCAAGTACCTCTCGACGCTGCCCGAGGACGACGACCATCCCTATCGCACCGGACCGTGGCGACCGCAGTCATGCGAATGGGATGCCGACGACCTCACCGTCGTCGAGGGCGAACTGCCGCGCGATCTCGACGGCGTCTACCTGCGCAACACCGAGAATCCGCTGCACCCCGCGATGAAGGCGTACCACCCGTTCGACGGCGACGGCATGATGCACCTGGTCGGCTTCCGCGATGGAAGGGCGTTCTACCGCAACAGGTTCGTGCGCACCGACGGCTTCGTCGAGGAGAACGAGGCGGGCGGCCCGCTATGGCCCGGCCTCGCCGAGCCGGTCGGCCTGGCCCAGCGCGACTACGGTTGGGGCGCAAGGACGTTGATGAAGGACGCGTCCAGCACCGACGTGATCGTGCACCGCGGCACCGCACTGACCAGTTTCTACCAGTGCGGCGACCTGTACCGCGTCGACCCGATCAGCGGCGACACGCTCGGCAAGCAGGATTGGAACGGTGCCTTTCCGCATCAGTGGGGGGTGTCCGCGCATCCGAAGGTCGACGACACGACGGGCGAACTGCTGTTCTTCAACTACTCCAAGCAGGAGCCGTTCATGCACTACGGCGTCGTCGACGCCGACAACGAACTGGTGCACTACGTCGACGTGCCGCTGCCGGGGCCACGACTGCCGCACGACATGGCCTTCACCGAGAACTACGCCATTCTCAACGACTTTCCGCTGTTCTGGGAGCCCGAGTACCTCGAGCGCAACCTCCACGTCGCCCGCTTCCACCCTGACATGCCGTCGCGGTTCGCCGTCATCCCCCGCCGCGGGGACACCTCGCAGATCCGGTGGTTCGAGGCCGACCCGACCTACGTCCTGCACTTCACCAACGCCTACGAGGACGGCGACGAGATCGTCCTCGACGGCTTCTACCAGGGCGACCCGGAACCCACCGACAACGGGCTCGGCGACAAGTGGCAGCGCGCCTTCCGCTTCCTCGCGCTGGACCGCATGCAGGCTCGCCTTCACCGCTGGCGGTTCAACCTCGTCACCGGCGGCGTGCGCGAGGAGCAACTGTCCGACAGCATCACCGAATTCGGCATGATCAACCCCGCCCACGCGGGCAGGGACTACCGCTACACGTACGCCGCCACGGGCAAGCCGGGCTGGTTCCTGTTCGACGGCATGGTCAAGCACGACCTGCACACCGGTCGCGAGGAGCGCTTCGTCTTCGACGATGGCGTCTACGGCAGCGAGACGGCGATGGCGCCCAGGATGGGCAGCACGGGTGAGGACGACGGCTATCTGGTGACCATCACCACCGACATGACCGCCGACGCGTCCTATTGCCTGGTGTTCGACGCGGCCAGAGTCGGTGACGGGCCCGTGTGCAAACTCCTTCTACCGGAGCGTGTTTCGAGCGGCACCCACTCGACCTGGGCGGCGGGCTCGGAACTGCGCCGCTGGCGGCAGACCGACACCGCGGCCGAGGCCGTCGGCCTGTAGTCCATGCCGTCCGGTGAGGTCAATGCCGTCGGCAGGATGCTCGGCGTGCTCGGCGACGAGTGGACGCTGCTGATCGTCCAGCAGGCCCTTCTCGGGGTGACCCGTTACGGGGAATTCGCTGCGCGGCTGCCGATCTCGAACGCAGTGCTCACCCGCCGGCTGTCCGCGATGACCGACGAGCAGCTGCTGGCCCGCGCCGCTTACCGGGACCGGCCGCCGCGCCACGAGTACGTGCTGACGCCGCGCGGCCGTGCGCTGTGGCCCGTGCTGGCGTCGATCTGGGAATGGGAACGCCGCTGGGTGCCCGACCACGCCGAGCGGCTGCCGACCATGCACCATGCGGGCTGCGACGCGACGTTCGCCCCGCTGCTCACGTGCCGGGCCTGCACTCGGGTGGTCACCGAGAAGGAGCTCACCGCGTCCTGGGGGCCCAGTGGTTCCTGGCCACGCTCGATGCCCGTCGAGTCGACCCGCCGACGTCCGACGTCCGGGACGGCGACCACGCGGGCCGGACTCTTCCCCGAGACCATGAGCATCCTCGGCAACCGCTGGGCCTTCGCGCTGCTGGTCGCCGCGTTCGTCGGCATCTCGCGGTTCAACGACTTCGCCGGTCAGCTCGGCGCGCCACCCAGTTCGCTCGCGCACCGGCTGCAGATCTTCACCGCGGCCGGGGTGCTGGAGACCAGCGGCGGCCGCTATCTGCTCACGGAGAAGGGCCGCGCGGTCTTCCCCGTGCTCATCACCGCGCTCCAATGGGCACAGCGCTGGTACCCGGCGGCCGAGGGACCCGCCGTACTGCTGCGACACGACCTGTGCGGCAATGGCTTCGACGCCGTGCTGACGTGCGACCAGTGTGCGGGGCAGCTCCGCGGCGCCGACGTCACCGAGCGATTTGGGCGCGTTTCCGTTCGCCCAGTGAACGTTAGCGCGCCCAAGTCGCGGTCGGCGGGCTAGCGGTCGAGCCGGAACCGCAGGTTGTTGCGGACCGACGGCCACTCCACGTCCAGGATCGAGTAGACGACGGTGTCGCGTCGTGAACCGTCGGGCAGCAGTTGGTGGCTGCGCAGGATCCCGTCCCGCTTGGCGCCCAGTCGCTCGATTGCCGCGCGGCTGGTCGAATTGAAGAAGTGTGTCCGGAATTCGACTGCCACACAACCCAACTCGTCGAACGCATGGCCGAGCATCAGCAGCTTGCACTCCGTGTTGACCCCGGTCCGCCGGACGGACTGCCGGTACCAGGTGTAGCCGATCTCGAGCCTGCGGTTGGGGGCGTCCACGTGGCAGTAGCTCGACGAGCCGATCACGTCGCCGCTCGTGGCCCGCACCACGAACGTCAGGCCGGTGTCGGGGGTCTGGACGGCCAACCGCCCGTCGATCCACTCCTCGGCGGTCTGCGGCGTCGGGGCGCTGGTGAACCACAGCGCCCTGACGTCGGCCGACGCCGCGGCGATCTCCGGTGCATGCGCGGGCGACAGCGGCTCCAGCGATACCCAGCGGTCGCCGACGAGTTCGACGGGCGCGATGAATCCCGTCATCGGCGCGGCCCCATCTCCGACCACGCTGCGACCATGGCGAACACCGACAGCACCGCAGCGGCCACCACCGCACCTCCTCCCACGTACAACCCGTACCCCGCGGCGACCGGGCTTCCGACGTACAGCCGGTAGTACCACATCACCAGCACCGCCAGCAGTACTGAGATACCAAGTGCCGCAGTGGAAGCGATCTTCGGGTAGAGATGCCGCGCCGCCATGGCCGCGGCGACGATCAACCCGGAGCTCAGCAGGACGATGAGCTGGCCGACGCCGAACCCCGGCGGTGGCACGTGGATCTGGCCGAACCGTCCACCGATCGCGTTCGCCCGCCCGCCGCCGTCGGCGCTGGTCACCAGCCAGGGCAGCCACGCGCTGACGAGGAGCACCGCCGAGCAAAGCACGACGAACCATCCCGGACGCAGGCGAGCCATGCGTCGAGGGTATCGGGTCCGGCGTCCGTCCCGACGTAGGCTGGACCCATGACGGAGCTGCCCGACTGGGCCCGCGCGCTCGACCTGGCGCCCCATCCCGAGGGGGGCTGGTACCGCGAGACCTGGCGCAGCGAGTTGACACTGGGCCAGCCCGCGTTGCCGCCGGAGTACTCGGGTCACCGCAGCGCGGGCACGGCGATCCTGTTCCTTCTGATGCCCGGTCAGCAGTCGGCGTGGCACACCGTGCGCAGCGCCGAGCTGTGGTTGCACCACCGGGGCAGTCCACTGTTGCTCGAGGTCGGGGCCGAACAGGACGGTGCCACAACACATCTGCTCGGCAGCGACATCGCCGCGGGCGAAGAACCGCAGTTCGTCGTGCCGCCGGGGCACTGGCAACGGGCGGTGCCACGCGACGCCGAGCCGACGCTGGTGAGCTGCGTCGTCGTCCCGGGTTTCGACTTCGCGGACTTCGCGCTGGGCGCCGACTAACTCAGCAGCCGCACCGCTGCCGACACCAGAGCCGCATTGTCGGGGGTGACCGACCCGTCGGGCAGTTTCAGGGTGTCCTCCATGCCGATCCGCGTCTGCACTCCGCACACCCCCGCGTGTTCGAGCAGCGGCCAACAGCTTTCGTCGAGCCCGTGCAGCAGCGTCGGCGCCGGCGAGCCCGCGGCGGCGATGCGCTCGAGCATCGCGTCCGCCATCGCGACGTCCTCGTGGCCCTGCAGTTCGATCATCACCCGCATGGCGTGCTGCACCATCGTCGACTCGGCCCACGACGCCGCGGCCTCGAGGTGGAACAAGCCGATCTCGACGCCGAGCCCCTTGCCGAGCAGCACCTCGGCGAGCTCAGGGGATCCGGGCTCGTGCCAATTCAGCGACGCGAAGTCGGGCAGCACCGTCCAGCCCTCCACCGCCTTGCGCCTGGCGTCGGGGTCGGGCAGTGCCCAGAAGCCCGTCGTCACCCCCAGCGGGAGACCCGGAACCGCGGCCCGCACCGCCGTCACCGCGGCGGCGACGACGTCGGGCTCGAGCGAATCCTTGCCGTCCGGTGTCTTCGGATGCATGTGCACGGCCTGCGCGCCCGCCTCGTGGGCGGCGACCGCCGCAGCGGCCAGCTGGTCCGGTGTGACGGGCAGGTTCGGGTGCTGATCAGGGGTGCGGGCGCCGTTGATGCAGGCCTTGACGTAGATCATGGGTCTATCTTTACCCGTCACCCTCGATGTTTCCGAGTTAGGTTGCTCAACATGGAGGGGCACATCATCGTCTGCGGAGACGATCCGCTGGGCATGCGGATCATCGAGCAGCTGCGCAACGCAGGCCGGGAGATCGCCGTGGTCTTCTCGTCCGGCGAGTTGCAGCAGGCGGGCGTCGGCACCGCTGCCGCGTTGATCTGTGCCGATGACGACGACGCGCTGAACCTCGAAATCGCGCTGCTGGCAAGGCAACTCAATCCGAACCTGCGCGTGGTGGCCCGGCTGGGCAACAGCGTTCTTCGCGAGGCGGTGGCCATGGGCAACGGTGCCGGCGCCATCCTCGACGTGGCCGACATCGCGGCGCCGTCGGTGGTCGAGGCATGTCTGTCGCGCACGACGCACGCCATCTCGGTGGCGGGCACGGAGTTCGTCGTCTCGGGGACCGACGCCCCGCGCAGCGCCACGCTCCGCGAGATCTTCGGCGACCTCGCCCCCGTCGCGGTGCTCCGTGGCGAGAACTCTGACGCGCCCGGCGAGGTCGTCGCCTGCCCTGGTCGCGACGTGCGCGTCGAGGAGGGCGACTGGACCGCCATGATCGGCACCGCGGGGGAACTGGCCGCGCAGGGCATCGCCATTGCGCCGCCCATGGCGGACCAGGCCGAGGTGGGCCACCGTGGGGCGCGCGGCTACAACGCCCATCGCCGCAAACCCCTCAAACGCGTCGTCGACACGGTGCGGGCGTTCCGCGACGACGTCAACCCCAACTTCTTCAAGGCGTTCGCCGCGTCGATGACGCTGATGCTCGGCGCCACGCTGCTGCTGCGCTTCACCTACCACAAGCCCGGCATGAGCTTCGTGGACGCGCTGTACTTCTCCGCCGAGACCATCGCGACGGTCGGCTACGGCGACTTCAGCTTTCAGGACCAGCCGACGTGGTTGCGCCTGTTCGGCATCGGGCTGATGTTCGCGGGCGTCACGTCGACGGCCGTGTTGATGGCCTTCGTCGCGGACCTCCTGCTGTCGCGGCGCATCGCGCAGAACGCGGGCCTGCGCAAGGTGCGCGAGTTGCAGGACCACATCATCGTCGTCGGTCTCGGCTCGTTCGGGATCCGCGTGGTCGCCGACCTCAAGGCCGCGGGCCACGACGTGGTGGTCATCGAGCGCAACACCGACAACCGCTTCCTGTCGTCGGCCGCCGAACTCGACGTGCCGGTGATCTTCGGGGACGCCACACTGCCCGCCACCCTCGATTCGGCGCGGATCGACGACGCCGTCGCGGTGGCCGTGCTCACCCAGTCGGACATGGTGAACATCGAGACGGGCATCGTGCTGCGCGAGCGCCTCGGTTCGCGGTGGATGCGATCGGCCACCGCTCCCGGCGTGCCCGTGGTGCTGCGCGTCTACGACCGGACGTTGGGCGCGGCGGTGTCCCAGCGGTTCGGCTTCGAGAACGTGCGCTCGACGGTGGAACTCGCGACGCCGTGGTTCATCGGGACCGCGATGGGCCTGCAGGTGTTCGGCACCTTCTCGGTGGGCCAGCAGTCGTTCATGCTCGGCGGCGTCCAGGTCGAGCCGGGCAGCGAGCTCGACGGGCTGCGGATGGCCGACATGTCAACCCAGACCCGCGTGATCGCGATCGCCTCACCGGGCGGGCCCGCGCGGCTGCACCCGCGCCGCGACACCCAGCTGGCCGCAGGCGACACCGCCTACCTGGTGGGGCCGTACCGCGAGCTGCTGGACACGTTGCACAAGGGACAGCGCGAGGGCGTGTTCCCCTCCCCCTCGTCGAAGTAGCATTCCCCGTCGTTGAGCGCGCCTGTGGACAACAGTGACGTCTGTGTCGCCGTGTGTCGGTGCCCTCCATGACGCTCACGCCATGGCAACGGTCTTCCTCGGCAGTGAGGCGCTCCGCGACCGTCCACCGGAAATCCTGCAGCGGGTCGCGCGGGCCTGGGCTTCGCGCCGAGACAGCACCGGATGTCGCTAGCGCGGCGGCTTGGCGACAGGGAATGCCATTTCGGCGGGTCAGACGCCCAGCACCCGGCGGGCGTTGTCCTTGAGGATGAGCGCCTCGACGTCCGGCCCCAGCTCCAACGCCGCGAATTCCCGCTGCCAGCGGTCCATCTGGACGTACGGGTAGTCGGTGCCGAAGAGCGCCTTGGTGCGCAGCTGCCTGCCGAGAGCCGAGACCAGCTGCGGCGGAAAGTACTTCGGCGCATAGCCCGACAGATCGACGTACACGTTCGCCTTGTGGGCCGCGATCGCGATCTGCGCGTCCACCCACGGCACGGCGGGGTGCGCCATGACGATGGTCAGCCCGGGGAAGTCGGCGGCGACGTCGTCGAGCAGCATCGGATCGCTGAGCCGCAGTTTGATGCCGTGCCCGCCGGGCAGTCCCGAGCCGAGGCCCGTCTGGCCGGTGTGGAACAGCGCGGGCACGCCTGCCGCCTCGATCGCCTCGTACACCGGGTAGAACCGCCGGTCGTTGGGCGCGAAGCCCTGGATGCTCGGGTGAAACTTGAAGCCCCGCACGCCAAGTGCGACCTGCTCGCCCACCCGGGCCACCGCACGCTCGACGGCAAGCGGATCGACCGACCCGAACGGGATCAGCACGTCGCTGTGCCTGGCCGCGCCTGCGATGAGGTCCTCGACGGAGTTCGGCGCGTGCCCCGTGGCCGTCTCGGCGTCGATCGTGAATACGACGGCCGCGGCGTTGCGCTCGCGGTAGTGCGTCGCGAGCGCGTCGACGGTGGCCGTCGTCGCGTCGCTCATCCTGAAGTAGGACCTGGTGGCGTCGACCAGTTCGTCGTCGTAGGCGTTGTGCCCGTGGCAGTCGACCTCGACGTGGGTGTGGACGTCGATGGCGACCACCGCGTCGAAGTCGACGGCGCACTGGTAGCGGGTCATGGCTTCCGGGCCAGGATCTGGTCGACTCCCATCCGGCCCTGCTCGAACGCCAGCCCGCCCCCGACCAGGTAGAGCCGCCACACCCTGGCGACCTCCTCGCCCTGCAGCTTGACGAATTCGTCGTAGTGCCGTTCGAAGGTCTCCAGCCAGTGCTCGACGGTCCTGACGTACTGCTCGCGCATCGCCTCGACGTCGCGCACCTCGAACCCCGCGTTCTCCACGTGGCGGAGGGTCTGCCACAGCGGCCGCATGTGCATGTCCGGCGCGATGTAGGACTCGATGAACGGCCCGCCACCGGGGGCGGTGCCCTCGCGACGCGACATCTGCTGCAGCAGAAGCCGACTGCCCGACTTGAGGGCGCCGAACATGGTCGACACGTAGGTGGGGTAGTTGTCCTCACCGACGTGCTCGCCCATCTCGATGGAGCTCACCGCATCGAATGTCGCCGGCGCGTCGGACAATTCGCGGTAGTCCTGCAGTCGTACCTCCACCAGCTTGCCGAGTCCCTCGGCGGTGACGCGTTCGGCGATGAAGTCGCGCTGCTCGGCCGACAGCGTGATGCCGGTGGCGTGCACGCCGAAGTTCTTGGCGGCGTAGAGGATCATCGAGCCCCACCCGCAGCCGACGTCCAACAGCCGCTGACCTTCCCGCAGTTCCAGCTTGCGGCACACCAGGTCGAGCTTGGCGGCCTGGGCGTCGAACAGCGACTGGCCCGCGTGGGTGTAGTACGCCGACGAATAGGCCATGTGCTCGTCGAGCAGCAGCTCATAGAAGTCGTTGGACAGGTCGTAGTGGTGCGAGATCGCGGCCCTGTCGCGGAGTCGGGTGTGCAGGGCGCCTGCCAGCCGCGCCTCCGAGGCGGGCGGCTTCGGTGGCAGCCCGACGGCTCCGAGCCGCGCAGCCGCGAAGCCCGCACCCGCCTTGTCCCGCAACGAGATCGACGGCCGACGCCGAGCGGACATCGCCCACGCCCTCCGGAAGCCGTCGGCCATGTCGCCCTCGACGTCGATGTCACCGGTGACGTATGCCCGCGCCAGACCCATCTCGCCCGGCGCCCACAGCAGCCTGCGCAGGGCGCGACGGTTCTTGATGACGAGCACCGGCCCCTCGGCGGGGCCTGCCTCGGTGCCGTCCCAGGCGCGGATGCGGACGGGCAGTTCGACGCCCGCGCCGTCCCTGACGAGGTCGGCGAGCCGACGAGCGACTGTCATGCGAACACGGACTTGAACTTGTCCAGCGATTCGCGGATGTCGCCCTTGAGCGCACCCGCGACGATCATGCCGATCGGACCGAACAGCGCAGGGCCGCCGAGGTGCACGTCGAACGTGACGGTCGAACCGGCGTCGGCGGGCTTGATCCTGCCGATCATCTTGATCTTCACACCGCCCTTGCCGTCACCGTTGAGCGTCATGCCCTCCGGCGGCTTCCAGTTCACGATCGTCCAGTTCACCAGGTTCGGCATGCCCTTGACCTCCACGATCGAGACGAGCTTGGTGCCCTTGTCCAGGGTGTCGGGCAGCTTGCTGCGCCACACCCGGTGGATGGTCAGCCATTCCTTGTAGCGCGACAGGTCCGACGCGGCAGCCCACGCCAACTCCGGCGACAGGGGCACGTCGACGGAGACCGAGAGTTTGGCCATCGCCTAGGAGGCGGGCGGGGGTCCGGCGGGCGGGGCGGGCGGTGTGGCTGGCGGAGGCTGCTGGGGTGCCGCGTTGTTCTCGACGGCCTTCTTGGCGGCTTCCTGCACCTTGTCCACCTGCCCGGCGTACTTGCCCTGCGTTTTCTCGTCCACGAGATCGCCGGCCTTCTCGATGGCCATGTCGACCTTGTCGGCGTTCTTCGACGCCAGGTCCTTCACCTTGTCCAGAAATCCCATGCCCACACCCTAGTAGCTAGCCCTCGGAGCGCCAGAGGCGTCGCTCCTCGCCGAGCACCCGGCCCTGCACCCACCACGTGACCTCGACCAATGCCGCGGCCACCAGCCCGATCGCCAGTGCGACGCCCGTCGTCAACCGGTCGGACGGGTCGAGCATGAAGGTCCGACGGGCAAACGGGAGGGAGAAGATCACCACGTACGCGGCCGCCGAGATCGCGATCAGCCCGATGCGCCACCACTCGTACGGCCGGGCGACCACGGCGAGCACCCACAGCGCCCCGACCAGGAGCGTGATGAGCGCCGCCGTCGACGCCTGGATCTGCTCGGCCTGCGTCGACGCGCGGCCGTGATAGGCGATCAGATAGGAGCCGAACGTGGCGAGGCCAACGATCAGCCCATTCGGCAGGGCCGACGTCATCACCCGCCGGACGAAGCCGGTGTGGGCGCGCTCGCGGTTGGGCGCCAGCGACAGCACGAACGCCGGGATGCCGATGGTGAACCACGCGGCGATCGTGACGTGGATCGGCTGGAATGGGAACAGCAGCGGATTGGTGTGAAAGACCTTGGCGGACACGCCTCCCAACCCCACCAGCACCGCGAGCAGCACCGAGTACACGGTCTTGGTGAGGAAGAGGTTCGACACGCGTTCGATGTTGCCGATCACCCGCCTGCCCTCGCCGACGACGTAGGGCAGCGTGGCGAACCTGTTGTCCAGCAGCACGATCTGAGCCACCGCCCGGGACGCCGAGCTGCCCGACCCCATCGCGACGCCGATGTCGGCGTCCTTGAGCGCGAGCACGTCGTTGACGCCGTCACCGGTCATCGCGACGGTGTGACCACGCGATTGCAGGGCATGCACCATCGCCCGCTTCTGATCGGGCCGGACCCTCCCGAACGTCGTGTACTGCCCCATGGTGTCCGCGAGTGCGTCGGGCTCGGCGGGCAACTGCCGCGCGTCCATGGTCTCGCCGTGCAGGCCGAGCGTGCCAGCGACCGCACCGACGGACACCGCGTTGTCGCCCGAGATCACCTTGACCGTAACCCGCTGCTCGGCAAAGTAATCCAGCGTCTCGCGGGCGTCCGGCCGGACCCGCTGCTCCAGCACGACCAGCGCGACGGGGGTGACGGCGCCCGGCGCCCCGTGCGCGTCGACCTGAACGTCCGATGACCCGAGCAGCAACACCCGAAGCCCCTTGGCGCCGATCCGCTCGGCTGTCTCGGCGTCGGGCGACGAAGGATCGAGCAGCACGTCGGGCGCACCGATCACCCAGTTGCCCTGTGCCCCATAGGAAGTGCCGCTCCACTTGGTCGCCGACTTGAACGGCGCGCTGGCCGTCGCCATCCAGCCGGGAGGCGTGGGGTAGGCCTCCGCGATGGCCTGCATGCTCGCGTTGGGCCGGCTGTCGTCGGCCGCCAGCTGGGCGAGGACCTGCCCGCAGTCGTCCTCGGTGAACGTCTTGAGGTCACTGAGCCGCATGCCGTTCTCGGTCAGCGTGCCGGTCTTGTCGGCGCACACCACGTCGACGCGCGCCAGCCCCTCGATGGCGGGCAGCTCCTGCACCAGGCACTGGCGCCTGCCCAGTCGCACGACGCCCACCGCGAAGGCGATCGACGTCATGAGGACCAGTCCCTCGGGGACCATCGGAACCAGTGCTCCGACCATGCGCAGCACCGACTCCCGCCATCCGACGTCGGTGGTGAACAGCTGCGTGTAGATGGTCAGCAGACCGGCGGGGATCAGCAGGTAGGTGATGACCTTGAGGATGGTGTCGATGCCGCTGCGCAACTCCGACTTCACCAGCGTGAACTTGCTGGCCTCATCGGCGAGCTTGGCGGCGTACGCCTCGCGGCCCACCCTGGTCGCGCGGTACGCCCCGCTGCCCGCCACCACGAAGCTGCCCGACTTCACGTCGTCGCCTGCATCCTTGGCCATGGGATCGGCCTCGCCCGTGAGCAGAGACTCGTCGACCTCGAGGTTGGTCTCCTCGACCACGACGCCGTCTACGACGATCTGGTCACCGGGCCCCAACTCGATGACGTCGTCGAGCACCACCTCCCTCGGCGCTCGCGGAGTCGTCCCGGACTGTCTGCGCACCAACGGTTTCGCCTGCCCGACGATCGCCAGCTTGTCGAGCGTCTGCTTGGCCCGCAGCTCCTGGATGATGCCGATGGCGCTGTTGGCGACGATCAGGATGCCGAAGAGCCCGTTGATGATCGACCCGGTGGACAGCACGATGACCAACAGCACGCCGAGGATGGCGTTGATCCTGGTGAAGACGTTCGCCCGGATGATCTCCTCGACGCTGCGGGCCGCCCTGGTCGGCACGTCGTTGGTCTTGCCCTCCGCGACGCGCTGCGCCACCTCGGCGTCGGAGAGGCCCACGGCGATCATCGCGTGAAGGTCCCTCGACCGTTCTCGTCGTAGTACTCGAGGGTCAGCTTGTTGCCGTCGAACGACGCCTTCGACGCCGAGCCCGGTGGGGAGTTCTCCGTGACGAAGCTGACGGAGAACACGTTGCCGTCCCAATGCTTCAGCGGGAAGACCAGTTTGGGACCGAGCGCGACCTGAAGCTCACCGTTCTGTTCGGTCACGTGGGCAGTACCCCAGAACGGGTTGGCGTAGTCGCCGACGTAGTTCGCGAGCGGTGCGGCGGGCGCCGGATCGGCAGGAGGCTGCTGACCGACGAGCGAGCCCGTCGGCTGCTCCATGGCGACGAAGGCCTGGTCGTACAGCTTGTACCAGTCCTCGCGCACCTCGCCGAACTGGACGAGGTCGGCGAACTCGGCGGTGAGCGTCTCGGGCACGCCGGACGGTGTCGCGTTGGTGAGCGCGACGATCGCGACGTCGGCAGACGGGAGGATCACGAAGTTGGTGCCGGACCCCAACTCGAACGCGCCGGAGTGGCTGAGCTGCGTCCTGGCGTCGGACGTGGTGCCGACGTTGAAACCGAAGCCGTAGAAGCCATTCCGAGCCGACGGATCGGTGGCGCGATCGGACACGCTCTGCGGCGTGATGGCCGGGAGCAGCGCTCTGGGGTCGACGATCGGCTGCCCGCCGAAGGTGCCGTCGGCCAGCATCATGGTCAGCCACTTGGTCATGTCGTTGGCCGAACTGCTGACCCCGCCCGCGGGCGCTTCGGGCTGGGGGTCGCGCACGTAGTCGGGTTGGTACTTGCCGTCGACGTGGATGTGGCCGACGGCCCGGTCCGGACGGGCCATGTACTCGTCGAAGCGGGAACTGGTCGAAGTCATCCCGAGCGGCTTGTACAGCACGTCCTGGCTGAGGTCCTCCCACGACTTGCCTGCCGCCACGGCGGTAGCCTCGGCGCCGGCCGTCAGCCCGAAGTTGGTGTAGGCGTATGAGATCCGGAAGGGTGCGAGCGGGTAGTCACGCAGCCGATCGAGGATGTAGCGCCGGTCGTAGCCCAGATCCTCGAGCAGGTCGCCCGCGTGGTCCGGCAGGCCCGAGCGGTGGGAGTACATGTCACCAACCGTGACCATCCTGGTGATCGCCGGGTCCGACAGCGAGAACCACGGCAGCTTCTCGACGATCGGCGTGTCCCAGCTGATGGCGTTCTGCCCCACCTGGTGCGCGACGACGGTGGCGCCCAGCGGCTTGGACAGCGACGCCAGCTGGAACACGGTGTC
>JAESGJ010000367.1_pt1 | contig 32565 bp, 31 predicted proteins | sample 9266241 | NCBI WGS metagenome assembly JAESGJ01 (sample SAMN14514841, study PRJNA621669) | algae metagenome | isolation source: Brasilonema octagenarum HA4186-MV1 and co-occurring heterotrophs from wet... | place: USA: Manoa Valley, Hawaii | collected 2009-07-20 | reverse complement strand
ACGGCGGCCCAAAGGACTTCACGCCCTCGATCGTGGTGTTGTTGCTGCCCGCGAGGTCAGCGGAGCCGCCCCACAGCTCGGGCAGCTTGGGCGCCACGTCGTTGAGCACCTTGCCGAACGCGGCCCGGGTGGCCAGCGGCTTGGAGCCCGGCTCCCAGTAGGTGATGTCGGCATCCCAGCCGTCGGGCAGCTCCTGGGCGAGCAGGCGGTCGAGCAGCTTCTTGCGCTCGGGCTCCCGCTCGGCCCAGGCGTCGAACTCCGGTTGCCACTTCTCGTGCGCCTCGCGTCCGCGCTCGACGAGCTTGCGGGTGTGCTCGATGACCTCGTCACGGACCTCGAACTTCTTGTCAGGATCGAAGCCGAGCACCTTCTTGGTGGCCGCCACCTCCTCGTCGCCGAGCGCCGAGCCGTGCACGCCACCGGTATTCATCTTGGTCGGCGCCGGGTAGCCGATGATCGTCCGCACCGAGATGAACGACGGCTTGTCCGTGACGGCCCTTGCGGCCTCGATCGCGGCCTCGATGCCGGTCACGTTCTCGCCGCCCTCGACCTCCTGGACGTGCCAGCCGTAAGCCCGGTACCTGGCGGGAACGTCCTCGGAGAGCGCGATGTTGGTGTCGTGCTCGATGGAAATCTGGTTGTGGTCGTAGAAGACGATGAGATTGCCCAGCTGCTGGGTGCCCGCCAGTGACGACGCCTCGCTGGTGACGCCCTCCTCCATGTCTCCGTCGGAGGCGATGACGTAGATGAAGTGGTCGAAGGGGCTGGTGCCGGGGGCGGCGTCGGGGTCGAAGAGGCCGCGCTCGTAGCGGGACGCCATCGCCATGCCGACCGCAGAGGCCAGGCCTTGGCCCAGCGGGCCGGTGGTGATCTCGACGCCCTTGGTGTGGCGGAACTCGGGGTGGCCGGGTGTCTTGGACTTCCACGTGCGCAGCGACTCGATGTCGGAGAGCTCGAGGCCGAAGCCGCCGAGGTACAGCTGGATGTACAGGGTGAGGCTGCTGTGCCCGCAGGACAGGACGAAGCGGTCGCGACCCAGCCAGTGCACGTCCGACGGGTCGTGGCGCATCTGGCGTTGGAAGAGCGTGTAGGCCAACGGCGCCAGGCTCATCGCGGTGCCCGGATGGCCGTTGCCGACCTTCTGCACGGCGTCCGCGGCCAGCACCCGCACGGTGTCGACGGCTTCCGAGTCGACGTCGGCCCAGTCCTCCGGATGGTGCGGGCGGGTGAGTTCGGAAATCTCTTCCACAGTGGTCACGCGAGCTCCTCGGGTCGGCAAGCTGTCTTCGAATACCCTAATGCGGACCGGTTCATCGCCGCAGGCCGCGTCGCCCAAGTTGGCCCGTCGTTCACGTCCAACGACCCTGCGGTGTTCGGCGCACAGCGCCACGGTCTACCATCCTCTGTAGTAGAAGCCGCGTGCTGCCGCGAATTACGAGGAGAACAACTGCGTGAGCATTCGCGAGCGCCGTATCTTCCGTGAGGCGCCTGGTCGAACCCGTACCACGCTGTTGGCCTATCTAGCGCTGACCAAGCCGCGTGTGATCGAACTCCTGCTCGTCACGACCATCCCCGCGATGCTCCTGGCCGACCGCGGGACCGTGAACCCCATCCTGATCCTCAACACCCTCTTCGGCGGCATGCTGGCCGCCGCGGGCGCCAACACGCTGAACTGCGTCGCCGACGCCGACATCGACAAGGTGATGAAGCGGACCGCGCTGCGGCCACTGGCCCGCGCCGCCGTGCCGACCCGACACGCGCTGATCTTCGGGCTGGTGCTGACGGTCGGCTCGTTCGCCTGGCTGTGGTGGACCACCAACCTGCTCTCGGGCGTGCTGGCCGTCGCGACCATCGCCTTCTACGTGTTCGTCTACACGCTGCTGCTCAAGCGGCGGACGTCGCAGAACGTGGTGTGGGGTGGCGCCGCGGGCTGCATGCCGGTGATGATCGGCTGGTCGGCGGTGACGGGCACCATCGGCTGGCCCGCGCTGGTGATGTTCGCGATCATCTTCTTCTGGACGCCGCCGCACACGTGGGCGCTGGCCATGCGCTACAAGGACGACTACAAGGCCGCTGGCGTGCCGATGCTGCCGGTGATCGCCACGGAACTCCAGGTCACCAAGCAGATCCTGATCTACACGTGGCTGACCGTGCTGACGACGCTGGCGCTGGGGCTGGCCACCGGATGGCTGTACGCCGCGGTCGCGTTGTTGGCGGGCGCGTGGTTCCTGACGATGGCCCACCAGCTCTACGCGGGGGTCAAGCGCGGCGAGCCCGTCAAGCCGCTGCGGCTGTTCCTGCAGTCGAACAACTACCTCGCCGTGGTGTTCTGCGCGCTGGCCGTCGACTCGGCGCTGGCACTGCCCACGCTGTTCGGCCGCTAGCCGCGACTCTCGTCGCGACGCACTCAGTCCCAGCCGCCGCGCCGACCCTGCTTGGTCTGACCCCGCCGCTTCTTGTCGGCGAGCCTGCGCTCCATCGACCCCCTCGTCGGCCTGGTCGGTCGCCGGTTCGGGGGAGGTGCGGCCGCCGCGGCCCGCAACAGCCGGGCCATCCGCTCACGCGCGGCGGCCCGGTTCTGCAGCTGCCCGCGGTGCTCGCTGGCCGTCACGGTGAGCACGCCGCCCGCGAGGCGGCCGCGCAGCCTGCACAGCATTCGGCTGCGCAGCCGCTCCGGGATGGCCGGCGAACGGGCCACGTCGAACGACAGCTCGACGCGGCTGTCCGCGGTGTTGACCCCCTGGCCGCCTGGCCCGGAGGATCGCGAGAAACGCTCGCTGAGATCCGATGCGGGCACCACCAGACCCCGCGTCACGATCAGGTCGCCGCCCACGGTGGCTACGGAACCAGCACCACGGAGCCGACGGTCTTGCGGCCTTCCAGGTCGGAATGCGCCGTGCCTGCTTCGGCCAGCAGGTAGCGCTCACTGACGGTCACCGAGATGGTGTTCGTGGCGATGGCGTCGAGTAGTTCGCCTGCCCGCCAGGAGAACTCGTCGGACGTGCGAGTGTAGTGCGCCAGCGTCGGGCGCGTGAGGAACAGCGAACCCGCGCTGTTGAGCCGCTGCGGATCGAACGGGGGGACCGGACCGCTGGCGGCGCCGAAGAGGGCAAGGGTGCCGCGGATCGCCAGGCTGGCAAGGCTCGCATCGAACGTGGAGGCGCCGACCCCGTCGTAGACGGCCGCGACACCCCTGCCTCCGGTGAGCTCACGGATCTTGGCGCCGAACTCGGCGGGGTCGTCGGGATAGTCGAGCACCTCGACGGCGCCCGCCTGCCTGGCCAGTTCGGCCTTCGCGGTGGTCGACACCGTCGAGATGACCTTCACGGCCATGCTGGTTGCCCACTGCGTGAGGATCAGGCCGACGCCGCCTGCGCCGGCGTGCAGCAGCACGGTGTCGCCCTGCTGGGCGGGATACACCGACTTCAGCAGATAGTGCGCGGTCATCCCCTTGAGGAGCGCGGACGCGGCCACTTCGGCCGATACGGCGTCCGGCACGTACGCGACGAAATCGGCTGGCGCCAAGCAGTATTCGGCATATCCGCCGTCGGCCTGAGCCGTCACCACCCGGTCGCCGACGTTCAGCGCCGCCACATCGTCACCGATGGCGGCGACCGTGCCGCACACCTCGGAGCCGACCACGAAGGGTGTCGGGCGCTGATACAGGCCCGACCGGAAGTAGGTGTCGATGAAGTTGACGCCGATCGCGTCGGCCTTGATGAGCACCTGGCCGGGCCCCGGCACCGGCTGCTCCCTCTCGACGTAGGTCAGAACTTCTGGGCCACCGGTCTCGCTCACTTCGATCGCGTACATGGCACCTATCATTCCAACGTGAAGCTCGCACGGCCCGACGTTCGTCATCCCCGCATCGTCCTCGCAGGCTGCCGTGCGTTGGTCGAGGGCGACGGCGACGACGCGGGCCTGATCCCCGCCCTGCGCACCCGCGGCCTGCACGCCCGCTGGCTGGCCTGGGACGACCCGGCGACGCTCGACGCGGACCTCGTCATCCCGCGGGCGACGTGGGACTACACCGAACGTCTCGACGACTTCCTGGCCTGGACCCGCCGCGTGAGGAACCTCGTCAACGCGCCCGCGGTGGTGGCCTGGAACACCGACAAGCGGTACCTGGCGGATCTGCAGACGGCCGGTGTCCCGACGGTGCCCACCGCGTTCTTCGCGCCGGGCGACGAGGTTCGCATTCCGCAGGGGGAGTGTGTGGTCAAACCGGCGATCGGAGCGGGATCGGTTGGTGCGCAACGGTTCCGTGACCCGGACTTGGCGCGCGCCCACGCCGTGGCGTTGCACGCCGACGGCCAGACGGCTCTGGTGCAGCCCTACGACCCGCGGATCGCCGACGGCGAGACCGCGCTGGTGTTCCTGTGCGGCGAGCAGTCGCACGCGTTCAACAAGGGCCCGCTGCTACCGCCGCCGGGTCAGCCGGCGGCCCTCGACGAGTCGGGCACCTACGCCGAGGAGACCCTCAAGCCCGCTGATCCCGACCCCGAACTGTGGGAAGTGGGACACGCCGCGCTCGCCGCGGCCGCCGCGAAGCTCGGGATCGGCGTCGACGAGCTGCTGTACGCCCGTGTCGACGTCATCGGTGGGCCGGATGATCCGCGGCTGCTGGAGCTCGAACTCGTCGAACCATCGCTGGGTTGGCGTCAGCTCGGTGAGGACGCGCGGGCCACCCAACAGCGGGAGTTCGCGCTCGGCGTCGAGTCAGCCCTCGACCGACTGGGGCTCGGCCCGCTGTCGCATCGACGCCCATAGCGCCGACGTGGCGGCGGTACACGCCGCCGCGCCCGCGACGTGGACGGCGACCAGGGCCGCAGGCACGCCGGTGAAGTACTGCACCGTGCCCACCAGGCCCTGCGCGCAGACCAGGGCCAGCAGTACCCACAGCCGCGTCGTGACCGACCGTGGCGCCCCCGTCGTCCGCAGGGCGAAGCCGAGGACCACGACGAGAGTCAGGTAGACCAGTAGCAGCGAGGTATGGAGATGCACCAGCGTGGTGATCTCGACCTGCAGCCGGGGTACCGGCTGCGTGGCGCTCTTGTCGCCCGCGTGTGGTCCGGCGCCGGTGACGAGAGTTCCCGCGACGAGCACGCCCGCCAGCGCCATCGCCGTCAGAACGGTCAACTGCCGCAACGTGTTCGGCACCAGCAGTGTCGGGACGCCGTCATCGGGCTCGCCCACCTTGACGTAGAGCTGCACGGACAGCCAGACCATCGTCATGGACACCAGCAGATGGATCGCCACCGTCCACCAGAGCAGGCCGGTGAGCACCGTGATGCCACCGATGACGGCCTGGGCGATCGTCGAGGCAGGCATCAGCCACGCGTACACCAGCACCTCGCGGCGGCGGCGGGCGCGAGTCACCGCGATCACGGCCAGAGCCGCGGTCAGCACCACCAGGAAGGTGATCATCCGGTTGCCGAACTCGACGGCCTGGTGGACGACGGGCACCTCGGCGACGGGCACCGGGACGAAGCTGCCAGGAAAGCACTGCGGCCAGGTCGGGCAGCCGAGGCCCGAGGCGGTGACGCGGACGATGGCGCCGGTTACGGCGATGCCGCCCTGGGTCAGGATGACTGCCGCGGCGATGATGCGCTGGGTCCGGAGACTGGGCACGGGCACGACGTCGGCGAGCCGCGTCAGAGTGCGTGCGACGGCCATCGCCCGATCGTAGAGCAGTGCCAACTACCGGCCGTAGTAGGGCTGGCCGCTCAGGTGAAGCGGAACCAGCGCAGCGCGCACAGCGCGGCCACTACGCCCCAGACCGCGAGCACGGCGACGCCGAACCAGTCCACCGACACCGTCAGCGCCTGCGTCAGCGCCTCGGTGAGCGCGCCTGACGGCGTCAGCCGCGCGACGAACCGGACGGCCTGCGACACCATGCCGCCCTCGAGGGTGAGCGCGCCCAGCCCCGCGAAGACGAACCACATCAGGTTGGCGACGGCGAGCACGATCTCGGCGCGCAGCGTGCCACCGAGCAGCAGGCCCAGCGCCGTGAAGCCCGCGGTGCCCAGCGCGATGACCACCGCGCCGAGGGCGAGACCCGCAATCGCAGGACGCCAGCCGAGGGCGACGCCGATGGCCCCGAGCAGAACCGACTGTAAGAAGACCACGGTGACGACGGCGAGCGACTTTCCCGCGATGATGCCCCAGACCGGAAGCGCGGTGGCCCCCAGTCGCTTCAGTGCGCCGTAGCGGCGGTCGAAGGCGACGGCGATCGCCTGACCGGTGAAGGCCGTCGAGATCACCGCGAGCGCCATGATCGCGGGCACGAAGGTCGCTGCGCGGTTCGGCCCGAACGAGCCTAGGGGCAGGAGCGTCAACCCGATCAGGAGGGTGATCGGGATGAACATCGTCAGCAGCAGCTGCTCGCCGTTGCGCAGCAGCAGCTTGAGGTCGAGGCGGAACTGTGCCGCCAGCATGTGCGGCACCGAGGCGGGCCGCGGGTCGGGCGCGAACGTGCCCGGTTCGAAACGGTTCGTCACGAGCGCAGCTCCCGGCCGGTGATGTCGAGGAACACGTCCTCGAGGCTGCGCTGTTCGACGCGCATGTCGGTGGCCAGCACGTCGAGTCGCGCGCACCATGCGGTCACCGTCGCGAGCACCTGGGGGTCGATCGATCCCTCGACGAGATACTCGCCCTGCGACACCTCGGTCGCCTGGTAGGTCTCGGGCAGCGCCGAGATCAGAAGAGAGAGATCGAGTTTCGGTGGTGCGCTGAAGCGCAGCTGGTTCTCGGCGCCCCGGCCCATCAGCTCCGCGGGCGTGCCCTTGGCGACCGCGACGCCGTGGTCGATGATCACCAGGTGGTCGGCGAGCTGCTCGGCCTCGGTGAGCTGGTGGGTCGTCAGCACGACGGTGACGCCGTCGCGGCGCAGTCCGTCGATGAGGTCCCACACCACGATGCGCGCGTGGGCGTCCATGCCCGCGGTCGGCTCGTCGAGGAACACCAGCTCCGGCCTGCCCACCACGGCGCAGGCCAGCGCGAGCCGCTGCTGCTGGCCGCCGGACAGCCGGCGGTAGGTGGTCCTGGCCGCGTCGGTGAGCCCGAGGGTGTTCAGCAGCCACTTCGGGTCCAGCGGACGAGCCGAGTACGCAGCGACGAGGTCGAGCATCTCGCCTGCCCGCGCAGCGGGATATCCGCCACCGCCCTGCAGCATCACGCCGATGCGCTCGCGCAGCCGGGCGTTGTCGGCGACGGGGTCGAGGCCGAGGATCTCGATGGTGCCCGAGTCCGGCTTGAGGAACCCCTCGCACATCTCCACGGTCGTGGTCTTGCCCGCGCCATTCGGCCCGAGCAGGGCCAGCACCTCGGCCCGCTGGACTTCGAGGTCGAGGCCGTCCACGGCGGTCGTCGACCCGTACCGCTTGGTGACCCCGCGCAGTTGCACGGGGGGCTCGGAACGGGACGTCACGGTGTCTCAGCGTAGGCGTCGGAGGTGGTGACCGGTGGCGCCGGTGGCGTAGATCCCGCGCGGTCGCCCTCGTTCACGTCGGGCAGCGGGCGCCACGGCAGCCTGGTGTAGGTGATCCCGATGAGGATCAGCACGATGATCGCGCTGGCGATCGTCGCGTCGAGGATCTGGAACAGCGCGAACCGGTCGCCGTTGGCAGTCGGTCCGAAAATGCCGACGATCAGCGTGATCACGATGGTGGTGCCGCGGAAACCCGGGCGGGTGGCCCACGTCGCGAGCGGGATGATGGCCCACAGCAGATACCACGGCTGCACCACGGGGAACAGCAGCACCGTGGCGCCGAGCGCGACACCGAGGCCGCCGACGGGGTGCAGACGGCCGCGCAGCACGGCCAGCAGCAGGTAGGAGACCAGGATAGCGATGATGATCACACCCATGCCGCGGGTGAGCCCGAGCACCGCGGTGGTGTGGTCGCCGAGGCCGAGCAACTTGCCCGCCTGACCGGTCGCCAGCGCGAAGAGCGTCGGCGGAGACATCCACGACCGCACGACGTTGGCCGTACCGAGAGTGAACAGCCACCCGAACCCGAGCCCGCTGGCCCATCCGATGAGCGCGGTCACCACGACGGCGATCGCCGTCACCAGACCGCCCGCCGTGACGAATGCCCGCAGCGAGCCTCCCCACTTGCACGCAAGAGCCATGGCCACGAATCCGACCGCGAGCAGGGACGGCAGCTTCACCTGCGATGACAACGTGATCAGGACCGTGCCGGTGACCAGCATGCCGAGCGGCAGCCATCGCGCCCAGTCGGTGCGGGTGTGCGGCACGTGCAGTGGTCGCGGCAGCAGGGGCCCGGCGGGATGGTCGTCGCGGGTGCGGCTCACGGCGCGCAACGCGAACTCCGTGCCCGCCAGCATCAGGCCGAGCATCAGGGCCTCGTTGTGGATCCCCGCGACCAGGTGCATGAAGAGCAGTGGGTTGCACGGGCCCAGCCACAGCGCGCTCACCTCGGCGACGCCGCAACGGCGGGCCAGGCGCGGGGTGGCCCAGACGATCAGCCCGACGCCGAACAGGACGACGAGGCGGTGACACAGCACCGCGGCGACGATGTTGTCGCCGGTGAGTTCGGAGATCCCGCGGCCGATCCACAGGAAGAGCGGACCGTACGGGGCGGGCGTCTCGCGCCAGAGGCTGGGCACCGACAGCGTGAAGACGTGGTCGAGTCCGAGGCCGGTGGCGGGCCCCACGCGGTAGGGATCGAGCCCGATGCGGGCGATTTGGCTCTGCGCCAGATAGGAGTAGACGTCCTTGCTGTACATCGGGGGCGCGATGAGCAGGGGGAGCGCCCACAGCAGCAGCGTGCGGTCCAGCTGGCTGCGGGACATGCGTCGATCGCCCAGTGCGAAGCGCCCGAGCATGAGCCACGCCAGCGCCATCATCACCGCGCCAGTCGTGGTCATGGTCAAGGACACGGTCTGGATCCGCGACGGCAGGTTCAGCAGTCGTACGCCGAACGTCGGATCCTGGACGACGGGCCTGGCACCAGCCCCGAGGGCACCGATCGCCATCAGCACGGTGCCGGTTGCGCCGAACACCCGCGTGCGTCGGAGGAACGCGACCTCGAACGCGTTCAGCGGCGAGCCGACCGTGGTCTCGTCCGCATGCCACCGCGCGACGGCGGTGCTCAGCGACGGTGGGCGGGCGGCCATCACAGCAGCGTAATGAGTCGACTACCTAAGGGTTACCTTGCTAGACCCCTTTCGGGAATTCCGTCACAATGGTGTTGTGAAAATCCGTGCGGAGTCCGTGGGCGCCTCTGGCGCTGCGTCGGGTTCCGACGGCCATACCCGCGGTGCCATCGTCCAGCTGCTGCTCGAGGGTCCCACCACGGCCGGTGACATCGGTGACCGGCTGGGCATCTCGGCGGCGGGCGTGCGGCGGCACCTGGACGCGCTCGTCGACGCCGGCGAGGCAGAGTCGAACGCCGCGGCCTCCTGGCAGCACAGCGGTCGCGGGCGGCCCGCGCGGCGCTACCGACTGACCGCGCGGGGGCGGGCGAAGCTCGACCACACCTACGACGATCTGGCCGTCGCGGCCATGCGACAGCTTCGAGAGGTCGGTGGCGACGAGGCCATCCGCACGTTCGCGCGCAGGCGCATCGACACCATCCTGTCCGGGGTGGAGGGCGCCGGGCCCGACGTGGCGACGTCCGCGGACCGGGTCGCCGTGGCACTCACCGACGCCGGCTACGCCACGACCACCACGCGCGTCACCGGGCCCATCGACGGCGTGCAGATCTGCCAGCACCACTGCCCGGTGTCGCACGTCGCCGAAGAGTTCCCCGAGCTGTGCGAAGCCGAGCGACAGGCCTTCGCCGAGATCTTGGGTACCCACGTGCAGAGGCTGGCGACCATCGTCAACGGCGACTGTGCGTGCACCACGCACGTTCCGCTCATCCCCGAGCCCGCTCGGCGCACGGCCCGCGCCGACTCCGACCCAACCGCTATCGAGACCCAAGGAGCGTCGACATGACGACCACACCAGAGGCCCTCACTCAAGAGGAAACCATTGCCTCCCTTGGCAATTACGGCTACGGCTGGTCAGACTCCGACGTGGCGGGCGCCAGCGCGCAACGTGGGTTGTCCGAGGCCGTCGTGCGTGACATCTCCGCCAAGAAGAGCGAGCCCGAGTGGATGCTCGAGATGCGACTGAAGGCGCTGCGCACGTTCGAGAAGAAGCCGATGCCGAACTGGGGTTCCGACCTCGAGGGCATCTTCTTCGACAACATCAAGTACTTCGTGCGCTCCAGCGAGAAGCAGGCTGCCACGTGGGACGACCTGCCCGCCGACATCAAGAACACCTACGACAAGCTCGGCATCCCCGAGGCCGAGAAGCAGCGTCTGGTCTCCGGCGTCGCGGCGCAGTACGAGTCGGAGGTCGTCTACCACTCGATCCGCGAGGATCTCGAGGCTCAGGGCGTCGTCTTCCTCGACACGGACACCGCGCTTCGCGAGCAGCCCGAACTGTTCAGGCAGTACTTCGGCACGGTCATCCCCGCCGGGGACAACAAGTTCTCCGCGCTGAACACCGCCGTGTGGTCGGGTGGTTCGTTCATCTACGTGCCGAAGGGCGTGCACGTCGACATCCCGCTGCAGGCCTACTTCCGGATCAACACCGAGAACATGGGCCAGTTCGAGCGGACGCTGATCATCGTCGACGAGGACGCCTACGTGCACTACGTCGAGGGCTGTACCGCGCCGATCTACAAGAGCGACTCGCTGCACTCCGCGGTCGTCGAGATCATCGTCAAGCCCGGCGGACGATGCCGCTACACCACGATTCAGAACTGGTCGAACAACGTCTACAACCTGGTCACCAAGCGGGCCAGGGCGGAGGCGGGCGCCACCATGGAGTGGGTCGACGGCAACATCGGCTCGAAGGTCACCATGAAGTACCCGGCCGTGTGGATGACCGGTGAGCACGCCAAGGGCGAGGTGCTCTCGGTGGCGTTCGCCGGCGAGGGTCAGCACCAGGACACCGGCGCCAAGATGCTGCACCTCGCGCCGAACACGTCGAGCAACATCATCTCGAAGTCCGTGGCGCGCGGTGGTGGTCGGGCGTCCTACCGTGGCCTCGTTCAGGTCAACAAGGGCGCCCACGGCTCCAAGTCGAGCGTGAAGTGCGATGCGCTGCTGGTGGATTCGATCAGCCGCAGTGACACCTACCCGTACGTCGACATCCGCGAGGACGACGTCACGATGGGTCACGAGGCGACCGTCTCCAAGGTCAGCGCGGATCAGCTGTTCTACCTGATGAGCCGCGGCATGACCGAGGACGAGGCCATGGCGATGGTGGTGCGCGGATTCGTCGAGCCCATCGCCAAGGAACTCCCGATGGAGTACGCGCTCGAGTTGAACCGGCTCATCGAACTGCAGATGGAAGGCGCTGTCGGCTAGTGGCAACGAATCTGACCGAAGCCGCAGAGGGCATCGTCAAGAACAAGGGGGAGCAGTTCAGCTCGTTCGACGTGGACGCCTTCGAGGTGCCCGGCGGCCGTGATGAACTGTGGCGGTTCACCCCGCTGAAGCGGTTGCGCGGATTGCACGACGGTTCCGCGCCGGCCACCGGCCGCGCGCCCATCGAGGTCACCGGGCGTCCCGGCGTGACGGTGGAGACCGTGTCCCGTGGCGACGACCGGCTCGGCAAGGGCGGCGTTCCCGCGGATCGCGTTGCAGCACAGGCGTTCTCGTCCTTCAACCAGGCGACGATCGTCACGGTCGCCCGGGACACCGAGGTGGCCGAGCCCATCGAGATCACCGTCAACGGACCCGGCGAGGGGGCGGTGGCCTACGGACACCTGCAGATCCGCGTCGAGGAACTGTCCAGGGCCATCGTCGTCGTCGATCTGCGCGGCAGTGGAACCTATGCCGACAACGTCGAGATCATCGTGGGTGACTCCGCGGGCGTCGGCGTGATCTGGATCGCCGACTGGGCTGACGACATGGTCCACGTCAGCGCACACCACGCACTGCTGGGCAAGGACGCCGTCCTCGGCCACGTGGCCGTCACGCTCGGCGGTGACGTCGTGCGCACCTCGGCGACGGTGCGCTACGCGGGCCCCGGCGGTTCCGCTCAGCTGCTCGGCACCTACTTCGCCGACGACGGCCAGCACTTCGAGTCGCGACTGCTCGTCGACCACTCGCAGCCCAACTGCAAGTCCGACGTGCTGTACAAGGGTGCGCTGCAAGGGGATCCGGATTCGAAGAAGCCCGATGCCCACACGGTGTGGGTGGGCGACGTGCTGATCCGCGCCGAGGCCACCGGAACCGACACCTATGAGGCCAACCGCAACCTGGTGCTCACCGATGGCGCCAGGGCGGACTCCGTGCCGAACCTGGAGATCGAAACCGGTGAGATCGTCGGCGCCGGACACGCCAGCGCCACGGGACGTTTCGACGACGAGCAGCTGTTCTACCTCCGTGCCCGCGGGATCCCCGAGGACCAGGCCCGCCGCCTCGTGGTGCGCGGCTTCTTCGGCGAGATCATTGCCAAGATCGCCGTCCCCGCGGTGCGCGAGCGCCTCACCGAAGCCATCGAACGAGAACTAGCGATCACCGCTGGGCTCCAATAACCACGAGAGAACCACACTGACATGACCACACTTGAAGTCAAGGACCTGCACGTCTCCGTCGCCAACCCCGACGCGGTCGGCGAGGAGATCGAGATCCTCAAGGGCGTGAACCTGACCGTGAAGTCGGGGGAGACCCATGCGGTGATGGGCCCCAACGGATCCGGCAAATCGACCCTGTCGTATGCCATCGCCGGTCACCCCAAGTACACCGTCACCTCGGGCTCCATCACCCTCGACGGCGCCGACGTGCTCGCCATGAGCGTCGACGAGCGTGCCCGCGCCGGCCTGTTCCTGGCCATGCAGTACCCCATCGAGGTGCCTGGCGTCTCGATGTCGAACTTCCTGCGCACGGCGGCCACTGCGGTCCGCGGCGAGGCGCCGAAGCTGCGGCACTGGGTCAAGGAGGTCAAGGCCGCCATGGGCGACCTCGACATCGATCCGGCGTTCTCCGAGCGCAGTGTCAACGAGGGATTCTCGGGTGGCGAGAAGAAGCGTCACGAGATCCTGCAGCTCGGTCTGCTCAAGCCGAAGATCGCGATCCTCGACGAGACTGACTCCGGCCTCGACGTCGACGCGCTGCGCGTCGTGAGTGAGGGCGTGAACCGCTACGCCGAGACCGAGCACGGCGGCATCCTGCTGATCACCCACTACACCCGCATCCTGCGCTACATCCAGCCGCAGTTCGTGCACGTGTTCTTCGGCGGCCGCATCATCCAGTCCGGCGGCCCCGAGCTGGCCGACGAGCTCGAAGAGAACGGGTATGAACGCTTCACCCAGGCGGTAGAGGCCTGACATGACCACGGCGTCCAAGGCGCTCGATCTCGTCGGCATCAGGTCGGACTTCCCGATCCTGAGTCGACGGATGCGTGGTGGAAATCAATTGGCCTACTTGGACTCCGGGGCGACGTCACAGAAGCCGCTGCAGGTCCTCGACGCGGAGCGCGACTTCCTGACGACGTCCAACGGCGCCGTGCACCGCGGCGCACACCAGCTCATGGAGGAGTCCACCGACGCCTACGAGCATGGTCGTGAGGACATCGCGTCCTTCGTCGGCGCCGACGGCGACGAACTCGTCTTCACCAAGAACGCGACCGAGTCGCTCAACCTGGTGTCCTACGTGCTCGGCGACGACCGGTTCGAGCGCGCGGTCGGACCCGGTGACGTCATCGTCACCACCGAACTGGAACACCACGCGAACCTGATCCCCTGGCAGGAGTTGGCCCGGCGCATGGGCGCCACCCTGCGCTGGTACGGCGTCACCGACGAAGGTCGCATCGACCTCGATTCGTTGGAACTCGACGAGCGGGTCAAGGTCGTTGCGTTCACGCACCACTCCAACGTCACGGGCGCCGTTGCGCCGGTCGGGGAGCTGGTGTCGCGAGCCAGGGCGGTCGGCGCGCTGACGGTGCTCGATGCCTGCCAGTCGGTACCGCACCAGCCCGTCGACCTCCATGCGCTCGACGTCGACTACGCGGCCTTCTCCGGTCACAAGATGCTGGGCCCCACCGGAATCGGCGTGCTGTACGGTCGCCGCGATCTGCTCGCCGCCATGCCGCCCTTCCTCACCGGTGGGTCGATGATCGAGACGGTCACGATGGAGGCGACGACGTACGCCCCCGCTCCGCAACGGTTCGAGGCCGGGACGCCGATGACGTCCCAGGTGGTCGGATTGGCCGCCGCCGCACGGTATCTGCGCGACATCGGGATGACGGCGGTCAAGGCGCACGAGGGCGAGCTGGTCGCCGCCGCGCTCGACGGTCTGTCGCAGATCGACGGCGTGCGGATCGTCGGGCCCGCCGACACCGGGCATCGTGGGTCGCCGGTCAGCTTCGTCGTCGACGGCGTCCACGCCCACGACGTCGGTCAGGTGCTCGACGACGAGGGCGTCGCGGTACGCGTCGGGCATCACTGCGCGTGGCCGCTGCACCGGCGGTTCGGTATCGCCGCGACGGCCAGGGCCTCGTTCGCGGTGTACAACACGCTCGACGAGGTCGACCGGCTGGTGGCCGGCGTGCGACGCGCGGTGGAGTTCTTCGCGTGAGGCTCGAGCAGATGTACCAGGAAGTGATCCTCGATCACTACAAGCACCCGCACCACCGCGGGCTGCGCGAGCCCTTCGGTGCCGAGGTGCACCACGTCAACCCCACGTGCGGCGACGAGGTGACGCTGCGGGTGGCGCTGTCCGAGGACGGCGAGACGGTCACCGACGTCTCGTACGACGGGCAGGGCTGCTCGATCAGCCAGGCGGCGACCTCGGTCTTGACCGATCAGGTCATCGGCCAGAGCGTCGGCGCGGCATTGAAGACCGTGGCGGCGTTCACCGAGATGGTGTCCTCGCGCGGCAACGTCGAGGGCGACGAGGACGTGATCGGCGACGGCATCGCGTTCGCCGGCGTCGCCAAGTACCCGGCGCGCGTGAAGTGCGCGCTGTTGGGCTGGATGGCCTTCAAGGCCGCGCTGGCAGAGGCCAGGCCATTGGACGGAACGCTGGCCGACGCCGGCCTTGATGTGGAGGAACGACCATGAGCGACACCGTGTCCGACGAAGTGCTTGCCGACCTCGAGGAGGCCATGCGCGATGTGGTCGACCCCGAGCTGGGCATCAACGTCGTCGACCTTGGGCTGGTGTACGGCCTGAACGTCGAGGAGGGCGAGGCCGGCGCGAAGGTGGCGCTGATCGACATGACGCTCACCTCCGCGGCCTGCCCGTTGACCGACGTGATCGAGGATCAGTCGCGCACTGCGCTGGTGGGTGCGGGGCTGGTCAACGAGATCAAGATCAACTGGGTGTGGAACCCGCCGTGGGGCCCGGACAAGATCACCGAGGACGGCCGGGAGCAGCTCAGGGCGCTGGGCTTCACCGTCTAGAGCTGGCTAGCCGCCCTGCGGCTTGCCGCCACACTGGCCGTTGTTCGACGGCCGGACGTTGACCGACGTCGCGGCCAGGGTGCCGTCGTTCGCCTTGGTGCCCGTCGCCATCAGACACTGACCGGCGGTGATCACCGAGGGATCGGCCGTGCTGCGCTTGGCGAAGTGCGTCTGCTGCGTGACGGTCACCGTGCTCGGAGTGTTGTCCGCGGTCGTGACGGTGATGGCATTCCCGCTGACCGATGCCACGGTGCCGATCACCCCGCGGCCCTGGCGGTGACCGGGAGGTGCGCACTGCCCGTTGTCGGCAGGGCCGAAGAGCACCGCGGCGGCGGTCACCGACGGCGTGCCCGCGGTGTCCTTGGTCGGACGGGCGACCAGGCATTCACCTGCCGTGACGTCGGTGAGTTGGGCAGCGGTGAGCTGGATGACCCTCGTCGAAGGTGACAGGTCGACGGTGGCGGGGCCGTCGGACCCGCTAAGGGTGATGGTGGTACCCGATACCGTGCCGACGACGCCGAACACGCGGTCCCGGCCCTTCGGCGCAGCGGCCGGGCTGGACGACGCGGGCGCAGCCGCGGCGCTCGTCGCGGGCTTGGCCGACGAGCTCGAGGCGCTCGAGGCCGTCGGCGAAGTTCCCGACGAGCCGCAGGCGGCCAGCGAGAGTGCGGTCAGACCTGCGAGCGCGACTGCGCCGCAACGGGACACGTGTGGAGACGGGATCATGAGTCCACCGTCCGCGCACCGACTGCCGATGTCCTTCGACTGCGGTGTGAGGTCGCTACCAACGAAAGTGTCCTAGGGTGGACGCAATGGATGACGCCACCGAGGTCTACGTGACGACGCGCCGCCAACTGCGCGGCATCGCGGAGAGCTTCATCGCAGGCCCGCAGTACCGGTCGGCGGGCACGATCCGGTTGGCGGTCCGTCCCGACGGCTTCACCGGCGTCTCGATACCCGTCGCGGTGCACGGCACCGAACTGGTCTGGGGCGAGGACGGGGCACCGTTGACGGGCACGGTGGGCGCGCTGGCCGCGGCCACCGGACTCGACATCGGGCCACCCGACGGGGCCTACCAGATCGTCGACCCACTGACCTCCGACACCGTACTGGCCATCGACGGCGCATCCGCCGAGCTCCTGCAGCGGTGTCTCTACGCAGGCGGGTTTGCGTTGAAGAGTGCTCTGCCGGAACAACATCCGGTGTTGTGGCCCGAACACTTCGACGTGGGCGCCGCGGCCGACGAGGTCAACTACGGCGTCTCACCCGGTGACGACTTCCACCCGCTGCCATACGCGTACGTCGGACCGTGGACGTCGCGCATCGGCGAATTCTGGAACGCCCCGTTCGGGGCCTTCGTCGCGCTCGACCCGTCGCACGACGTCGACCGGCTCGCCGCCGACATCGCCGCCTTCTTCGAGCGGGGTCGCGAGGAACTGTGAGCTCGCAGGCGGAAGGAATCGACGGCGGCGCGCGCGCGTTGGACGCGTCCATGAGCCCCGACGGCGTGTCCGAACTGTTCCAACCGCTGACCGTGCGGTCGATGACCATCCCGAACCGCTTCGCGATGGCACCCATGACGCGCCAGGCCTCGCCGGGTGGCGTGCCAGGGCCCGAGGTGGCCGACTACTACGCCCGTCGCGCGGCGGGCGGCGTGGGGCTCGTCATCACCGAGGGGGTGCGCGTCCCCGACCCGGCCGCGGGCTTCCCGTCGTCGGTACCCACCCTTGCGGGCGCCGACGTCCTCGCGGGCTGGCGCCGTGTCACCAGGGCGGTGCACGCGCATGGCGCGGTGATCGCCGCCCAGCTCTGGCACCAGGGCGCCGAGCGCGGCGATGCCGACGGCGTCGAGGCGGTCAGCCCGTCAGGCGTCAACGGTCTCGGCGAACCCAAGGGCCGCGCGCTGACGACCGACGAACTGCCAGGCGTCGCAGCCCAGTTCGCTCTCGCCGGCCGCAACGCGCGCGACGCGGGCTTCGACGCCGTCGAGATCCACGGCGCGCACGGGTACCTGCTGGACGAATTCCTCTGGGAGAGGACGAATCTGCGCGCCGACGGCTATGGAGGTTCGCTCGAGGCGCGCACGCGCTTCCCGGCCGAGGTGGTCGCGGCGGTCCGCGCCGCGGTCGGCGAGGACTTCCCGATCATCTTCCGGTTCTCGCAGTGGAAGGCAACTGACTACGACGCCACCGTCGCCGGTGACCCCACCGAGCTTCAGGAGGTTCTCGCGCCACTCGTGGATGCGGGAGTCGACGTGTTCCACCCGTCCACCCGACGGCATTACGCGGCCGCGTTCCCGGACGTCGACCCGGTGCTCAGCCTGGCCGGGTGGACCAAGAAGGTGACCGGCGCCCCGGCGATCGCGGTCGGCTCGGTCGGCCTCGACACGGCGTTCCGCGACGAAGGCCCCCGCACGGCGATCGCGCCGGCGCCGGTCGACGGGGTCGTCGCGCAATTCGAGGCGGGGGAGTTCGACGTGGTGGCCATCGGCCGCGCGTTGCTCGCCGACCCGGCGTGGGTCAACCGGCTGCGCGACGATGCGCTCGACGGGTTCAATGGGTACGAACCCGGCGTCGCGTTGAGCACGTTGTACTAACCCACATGATGGGAACAAGCAGTTAGAACACGACGTTAGGAGTGTTGTGAGTACGCAAGACATCACCACCGAACAGTTCAACGCCACCATCACCGAGAACGACATCGTGCTCGTCGACTTCTGGGCGGACTGGTGCGGACCGTGCAAGGCCTTCGCGCCGACCTACGCCGCGTCGTCCGACAAGCACCCCGACGTCGTGCACGCCAAGGTCGACACCGAGGCCGAGCAGGGTCTGGCCGCCGCCGCGGAGATCCAGGCGATCCCCACGCTGATGGCCTTCAAGAAGGGCCACATGGTCTTTCGGCATTCGGGCATGTTGCCCGCCAAGGATCTCGACGACGTCATCGGCCAGATCAAGGCCCTCGACATCGACGCCGCCATCGCCGAGCAGGCCAAGGCCGAAGAGGTGTAGCGGAGGCACGCGATAGCGTGCCATCCGTGAGCGAGAACGAGTCCCCGCAGCAATCCGAGTCCCTGGTCCTCGTCGACCGTCCCGAGCCGCACGTGGCGCTGGTGACGTTGAACCGGCCGGAGCGGATGAACTCGATGGCCTTCGACGTCATGGTGCCGCTCAAGCGGGCGCTCGACGAACTGACCTACGACAACGACGTTCGTGTCGTGGTGCTGACTGGTGCGGGCCGGGGATTCTCCTCGGGTGCCGACCACAAGTCGGCCGGGTCGGTTCCACACGTCGCCGGACTGACCCGGCCGACGTTCGCGCTGCGGTCGATGGAAGTCCTCGACGACGTGATTCTCGCCATACGCAAGATGCACCAACCGGTCATCGCGGCGGTCAACGGGGCCGCGATCGGTGGGGGGTTGTGTCTCGCGCTGGCCTGTGACATCAGGGTGGCGGCAGCGGGCGCCTACTTCAGGGCGGCAGGCATCAACAACGGTCTCACCGCGAGCGAACTCGGGCTTTCCTACCTGCTGCCCAAGGCAATTGGCACATCGCGGGCGTTCGAGGCGATGTTGACCGGGCGCGACATCGACGCCGTCGAGGCCGAGCGCATCGGTCTGGTGTCCAGGATGGTGCCCGACGACGAATTGCTCGACACCTGCTACCAGATGGGCCAACGCATCGCGTCCTTCTCGCGGCCGGGAATCGAGTTGACCAAGCGCACGCTCTGGAGTGGACTGGAAGCCGGTAGCCTGGAGGGTCACATGCAGGCTGAAGGCCTGGGCCAGCTCTACGTACGCCTGCTCACCGCAAACTTCGAGGAAGCGGTTGCCGCGCGCGCCGAGAAGCGGCCCCCGGTCTTCACCGACGAGCGCATGCGCGAGGAGTAGGCGCTCGGGACGACGAGTAATACGTAGAACGAAAGTAGGAGTGCAGCGTGATCACCGCAACGGACCTCGAGGTCCGCGCAGGCGCGCGTACGCTGCTGGCCACCGAGGGCGCCGCGCTCCGTGTACAGCCGGGCGACCGGATCGGTCTGGTCGGCCGCAACGGAGCGGGTAAGACCACCACCATGCGGATCCTCGCAGGCGAGGGCGAGCCGTACGCGGGGAAGATCGAGCGCACGGGTGAAATCGGTTATCTGCCACAGGATCCCAGAGAGGGCGACCTCGACATGCTGGCCCGCGACCGGGTCCTCTCGGCGCGTGGTCTGGACACCCTGCTCTCCGATCTGGAGAAACAGCAGACGATCATGGCCGAGGTGGCCGACGACGCCGCCCGCGACAAGGCCGTGAAGCGCTACGGCCAGCTCGAGGAACGCTTCGCCGCACTCGGTGGTTACGCAGCCGAGAGCGAGGCCGGCCGCATCTGCGCCAGCCTGGGCCTGCCCGAGCGCATCCTGACCCAGGCGCTGCGCACGCTCTCGGGCGGTCAGCGGCGTCGCGTCGAGCTGGCGCGCATTCTGTTCGCGGCCTCGGACACCGGCTCCGGCTCGGATACGACCCTGCTGCTCGACGAGCCCACCAACCACCTCGACGCCGATTCGATCGGGTGGCTGCGCACGTTCCTGCAGGGCCACACCGGTGGCCTCGTGGTCATCAGCCACGACGTGGGCTTGCTCGCCGACGTCGTCAACCGGGTCTGGTTCCTCGACGCCGTCCGTGGCGAGGCCGACGTCTACAACATGGGCTGGCAGAAGTACCTCGACGCGCGTGCGACCGACGAACAGCGCAGGCGGCGGGAACGCGCCAACGCCGAGAAGAAGGCGTCTGCCCTGCGCACCCAGGCCGCCAAGATGGGCGCCAAGGCCACCAAGGCGGTCGCGGCTCAGAACATGCTGCGCCGCGCAGAGCGGATGATGGCATCGCTGGACGAGGAACGCGTCGCCGACAAGGTCGCCAAAATCCGGTTCCCGACGCCCGCGGTATGCGGGCGCACCCCGTTGGTCGGCAAGGGTCTCACCAAGACATTCGGTTCGCTAGAAGTGTTCACCGGCGTCGACTTGGCTATCGACAAGGGCTCGCGCGTCGTCATCCTCGGCCTCAACGGAGCGGGCAAGACGACGCTGTTGCGCATCCTCGCGGGCGCCGAGTCTCCCGACGCCGGTCAGATCGAGCCGGGGCACGGTCTCAAGCTCGGCTACTTCGCGCAGGAGCATGACACGATCGACGGCTCGGCCTCGGTCTGGGAGAACATCCGCCACGCCGCGCCGGACACCGGTGAACAAGATCTGCGCAGCCTGCTCGGCGCCTTCATGTTCACGGGTCCGCAACTCGATCAACCTGCGGGAACGTTATCCGGCGGCGAGAAGACGCGGCTGGCGCTGGCCGGTCTGGTGGCGTCTACCGCGAACGTCCTGCTGCTCGACGAGCCGACCAACAACCTAGATCCCGCGTCCCGTGAGCAGGTGCTCGACGCCCTGCGCAGCTATGTCGGCGCGGTCGTTCTGGTGACCCACGATCCCGGCGCCGCCGAAGCACTGGATCCGCAGCGTGTGGTGCTTCTTCCTGACGGAACCGAAGACTATTGGTCCGATGAGTATCGAGATCTCATTGAGCTCGCCTAGTCAGTGAACACTCGTGGTTGAAGGGTTCGGTTGCTGGGTATGGGTCTCTCCATGTGGAAATTGGGGAGAACACGATGAGAGATCTGGACAAGCCCAGGGACGAGCTGATCGAAGAGCTGCGCAGCGCCTACGAACAGGGCGCCAGCATCCGGACGCTGGTGGCGAAGACCGGAAAGTCGTACGGCTCCATTCACAGCATGTTGCGCGAATCCGGTACGACGATGCGCAGTCGCGGCGGCCCGAACCATCGGCGCAGGCCGCACTAGACCGCCTTACTGCTGACGCACCGAAGCCTCGACCACGTCGAGCACGGCACTGAGCCGGGCGGGATCGTCGCCGGACGCGAGTCGGGCGACGAGCCCGTCGAGAACCAGATCGAGATAGGTCTGCAACACGTCGCTCGGAACGTCGTCCCGGAGCCGGCCCGCCTGCTTCTGCTTGCGCAACCGCTCCGTGGTGGCGTCGGACAGTTCGACCGACCGGTCCGCCCAGCCCTGATGGAATTCCGGGTCGTTGCGCAGCTTGCGGGCGATCTCGAGCCTAGTGGCCAGCCAGTCGAACTGGTCGGGGGCCGCCAACAAGTCGCGCATCACCTGAATGAGGCCCTCGCGGGAGGCCACCTCGGCCATCCGCTCGGCATCCTCACGCGCCAACTCGAAGAACAGCGTGTCCTTGTCACGGAAGTGGTGGAAGATCGCGCCGCGCGACAGCCCGATGGTCTGTTCGAGCCGCCGCACGGTCGCGCCTTCGTATCCATACTGTGCGAAGCACCGCCGGGCGCCGTCGAGGATCTGACGACGACGCGCCGCCAGATGGTCGTCGGTCACCCGGGGCACGGGATATCTGCCTCCTCGCGCAAGCGCTCGTCGGTGGGCGTGCCGGTCTAGGCCTTCAGCATGTTCCGCAGGACGAACTGCAGGATGCCGCCGTTGCGGTAGTAGTCCGCCTCACCGGGGGTGTCGATGCGGACGACCGCGTCGAACTCCACCTTCGAGCCGTCCTCCTTGGTCGCCGTCACGTGCACCGTCTTGGGGGTCTTGCCCTCGTTGAGCTCCGTGATCCCCGAGATGTCGAACGTCTCGGTGCCGTCCAGCTTCAGACTCGCCGCGGACTCCCCGGCGGGGAACTGCAGCGGGATGACACCCATGCCGATCAGGTTCGACCGGTGGATGCGCTCGAACGACTCGACGATGACGGCGCGGACGCCGAGCAGCGTGGTGCCCTTGGCCGCCCAGTCACGCGAGGAGCCCGAGCCGTACTCCTTGCCGCCGAGCACCACCAGTGGGATGCCCGCCTTCTGGTAGTTCTGCGACGCGTCGTAGATGAACGCCTGCGGCGCGTCCTTCGCACTAGCGGACTGGGTGAAGTCGCGCGTGTAACCGCCCGAGACGTCGTCCAGCAGTTGGTTCTTCAGCCTGATGTTGGCGAACGTGCCGCGGATCATCACCTCGTGGTTGCCGCGCCGCGAGCCGAGCGAGTTGAAGTCCTTCGGCTCGACGCCGTGCTCCTCGAGGTACTGCGCTGCCGGGGTGCCCTTCTTGATGCTGCCTGCCGGTGAGATGTGGTCGGTGGTGACCGAATCTCCAAGCAGGGCAAGAACTCTCGCTCCGGAGATGTCCTTGACGGGCTCCGGCTCCGCCGGCATGCCATCGAAGTACGGCGCCTTGCGGACGTAGGTCGAGTCATCCGCCCACTCGAAGGTGTTGCCCTCCGGCGTCGGGAGCGAGCGCCACCGCTCGTCGCCCTTGAACACGTCGGCGTACGAGTCGGTGAACATGTCACGGTCGATCGAGCTGGCGATGGTCTCCTGGATCTCGGCAGCCGAGGGCCAGATGTCCTTGAGGAACACGTCGTTGCCGTCGGTGTCCTGACCAAGCGGGTCGGCCTCGAAGTCGAAGTCCATGGTGCCCGCGATGCCGTACGCGATGACCAGCGGCGGGCTGGCCAGGTAGTTCATCTTCACGTCGGGGGAGATGCGGCCCTCGAAGTTGCGGTTGCCCGAGAGCACCGCGGTCACGGACAGATCGTTGTCGTTGATGGCCTTGGAGACGTCGTCGGGCAGCGGTCCGGTGTTGCCGATGCACGTGGTGCAGCCGTATCCGCCGAGGTAGTAGCCGAGCTTCTCGAGGTAGGGCCACAGGCCGGCCTTGTCGTAGTAGTCGGTGACGACCTGTGAGCCGGGCGCCATGTTGGTCTTGACCCACGGCTTGGAGGTCAGGCCCTTCTCGACGGCCTTCTTGGCGAGCAGCGCCGCACCGATCATCACGGTCGGGTTCGAGGTGTTGGTGCAGGACGTGATGCCCGCGACCACGACGGCGCCGTGGTCCAGCACGAAGTCGCCGAGCTCCTCGGAGTGCACCTTGACGGCCTTGGTCGGTCGGCCCTCGCAGCCGTTGGCGGCCGACGGGATGATCGCATCGTCGTCGGCGAACGACAGCGAGACCGAGTCGCTCGCGGGGAACGACTCGTCGACGGCCTCGTCGAGCTTGGTGAAGGCCGAGGCGTTCTCCACCGTGCCTTCCACGTAGTTGTGGATGTCCTTGCGGAACGCGTTCTTCGCATCGGACAGCTCGATGCGGTCCTGCGGACGCTTGGGCCCGGAGATCGACGGCACCACCGTCGACAGGTCGAGTTCCAGGTACTCGGAGAAGACCGGTTCCTTGTCGGCGTCGTGCCACATGCCCTGCACCTTGGCGTACGCCTCGACCAGCGCGAGCTGCTGATCACTGCGGCCCGTCAGCCTCAGGTAGTTGATGGTCTCCTCGTCGATGGGGAACATCGCTGCGGTGGAACCGAATTCGGGGCTCATGTTGCCAAGGGTGGCGCGGTTGGCCAGCGGCACCTCGGCGACGCCCTTGCCGTAGAACTCCACGAACTTGCCGACGACGCCGTGCTTGCGCAGCATGTCGGTCACGGTCAGCACGACGTCGGTCGCGGTGACCCCGGGCTTGATCTCGCCGGTCAGCTTGAAGCCGACGACGCGGGGGATGAGCATCGAGACGGGCTGGCCGAGCATGGCCGCCTCGGCCTCGATGCCGCCGACGCCCCAGCCCAGCACGCCGAGCCCGTTCTCCATGGTGGTGTGGCTGTCGGTGCCCACGCAGGTGTCGGGGTAGGCGGTGATGTTTCCGTGCGCGTCGGGCCGCGTCATGACCACCCGGGCCAGGTACTCGATGTTGACCTGGTGCACGATGCCGGTGCCGGGGGGGACGACCTTGAAGTCGTCGAACGCGCCCTGACCCCAGCGCAGGAACTGGTAGCGCTCGCCGTTGCGCTCGTATTCGAGTTCGACGTTGCGCTCGAAGGCCGAGGCCTTGCCGAAGACGTCCAGGATCACCGAGTGGTCGATCACCATCTCGGCGGGCGAGAGCGGGTTGACCTTCTCCGGGTCACCGCCGAGGGCCGACACGGCCTCGCGCATGGTGGCGAGGTCGACGATGCAGGGCACGCCGGTGAAGTCCTGCATCAGGACACGGGCCGGGGTGAACTGGATCTCGATGCTCGGCTCGGCCTCGGGATCCCAGTTGGCGATGGCCTCGATGTGGTCCTTGGTGATGTTCGCGCCGTCCTCGGTGCGGAGCAGGTTCTCCGCGAGCACCTTGAGGCTGTACGGGAGTTTCTCGATGCCGGGAACCGCGTCGAGGCGGTAGATCTCGTAGCTCTCGTCGCCCACCGTCAAGGTGTCGTGCGCGGAGAATGAATTAACGCTGGTCACATCAACTCCCGGTTCGATCTTCGCCGTGACGGGCTGTGTCGCGGCGGTACGACTCTAACAGTACGCTTGTCCTGTAAAGCACCTCGGTGCGGGTCCAGTCTTCCCCTCATCCTGGCGTGCTGCCAGCCGATCGACGCCTGTTGGCGGTACCGTCTGCCACGTGACGACTCCGCTGGTGCCGCTGTTCATCCCGGCGCAGGTGTGCGCCACGGTCGGCAAGCCGGAGGCGACCCCGCCGGACGCGTGCATGGACCTCGTCAAGGCCGACCTTCGCAAGGACGGTGTCAGTGCGCCGGCGACCGCGGCCAACGCCGGTCTGGCCCAGGTGGTCGCCGACGCCAAGCAGAAGGGCGTCGACCTCAAGGTCGTCGTCGTGCCGGAGAACCCCTTCATCGACACCCCGCTGCGGGACATCGCCACCGAGGTCGGCAAGGAGTACCCCGACTCGACGGTGCTGGTGCTGAGCCCCTCGTTCGCGGGCACCTACAGCAAGAAGTTCGACCGCGTGACGCTGGAAGCAGGCCAGGACATCGCGAAGGTCAGCCCCACTCCCGTGGTGGCCTCGCAGAATTTCGTGAACGAATTGCTGACGCCGCATTTTCCGTGGACGCCATTCACGATCGTGGTGGTTCTCGGCGTTGCGGTGGCGGCCGTCGGCACCCGCATTCTGCAGGTCCGGGCCCGGAGGACCGCTGCGCCGGAAACGACTGTGGCCGCGGACAACTGACTTCGAAGACGCCGTTTCGCCATTCCAATATCACCATTCGATAACTTCGATTCAATTACAAACATGTAATTCCGCGCTGCCGTTTCTTTGCAGCTAGATGTGACGTACGGTGCAGAAGGCGCCTGCTGTTGCAGTTGGGAATTTTGTGACTCCTGTGACTAACGGGGCCCGACGGACGTGCCATCGCGTTCGCGTTGAGCCTTAGGAGACCGGAGTCCTATGAGACGCACTCTTCGCGCCTCGCTTGCGGGTTCACTCGCATGTGGTGTCCTCGTCACGTCGGCGTTCGCCTCGGGTAGCGGACTCGCCATCGCCGAGCCGGGAAGCCCAGAGACCATCGCGGGACTGGTCGCCGCCGTCGCCAATGCCGACCAGAAGTTGCAGGACCTGGGCGCGAACATCCAGGCGGAGCAGGAGAGCGTCAACAAGGCGATCAATGACGTGCAGACCGCCCGCGACGACGCGGCCGCCGCACAAGGCGAGGTCGATGCCAGCCAGGCCGCACTCAAGGACTCCGACGCCGCCATCGACTCCGCCCAGCAGCGTTTCGACACGTTCGCGGCCTCGACCTACATGAACGGCCCGTCGGCCGCCTACGTGACGGCGAAGGATCCGGCGGACATCCTCGACACCGCAGCCACGGGCGAGACATTGAACGTCAGCTCCCAGCAGGTGATCACCGATCTGCAGCGCGCCCGCACCGAGCAGGTCAACCGGGAATCGGCGGCGCGACTGGCCAAGCAGAAGGCCGACCAGGCCGTCGTCGACGCCCAGTCCAGCCAGGACGCCGCCGTCGCGTCGCTCACGCAGGCGCAGCGGACGTTCTCCGACCAGCAGGCGCAGCTGGATCAGCTCGTCGCGCAGCGGTCGGCCGCGCAGGCGAAGCTGGCCGCCGCCCAGGAGTGGTCGGCACCCGCCGGGGGCGGCGCTCCCAAGGCCGTGCCGGCGGCCGCACCCGTCGGCCCCGCCAACCCGTCGGCCAACTGGGACCGTGACCCCGCGGCCGCCGCACCGGGCAACTCGCGGTGGGACACGGGCTGGGATCCGACGCTGCCCGCCATTCCCAGCGCGTTCGTCAGCGGCGATCCGGTGGCCATCCTCAACCAGGTCCTCGGCATCGCGACCACCTCGGCGCAGGCCACGCAGCAGATGGGCCACAGCTTCCTGCAGAAGCTGGGCCTCGTCCCCACCTCCAGCGGCTACACCAACGGGGCCATCCCGCGCGTGTACGGCAGGCAGGCCTCCGAGTACGTCATCCAGCGGGCCGGTTCGCAGATCGGCGTTCCGTACTCGTGGGGTGGCGGCAACGCGGTCGGACCCAGCCGCGGCATCGACTCGGGCGCCGGCACCACCGGCTTCGACTGCTCCGGCCTGATCCTCTACGCGTTCGCGGGCGTCGGCATCAAGCTGCCGCACTACTCCGGCGCGCAGTACGACATGGGCCGCAAGATCCCGGCCTCCCAGATGCGCCGGGGCGACGTCATCTTCTACGGCCCCGGCGGCAGTCAGCACGTGACGCTGTACCTCGGCAACGGCCAGATGTTGGAGGCCCCATACACCGGTTCCGACGTCCACGTCTCACCCGTCCGGACCAGCGGCATGACGCCGTACGTCGTTCGCTACATCGAATACTGATGGTGGTTGTCTTGCCCTCGAAGTTCGTCCGTCTTGCCCTCGCGCTCGCAATGTCGTTGTGCGCGTTGATGTTCGGTGCCACTGGCCTGGCCAGTGCCGATCCCACCGACGGTCAGTGGGATCCGACGCTGCCCAAGGTCGTCAGCTCGGGTGCGCCGGGTGACCCCGTCGCGATGGCCAACGCGTCGTTCGCCGCGAGTCGGATCGCACTGCAGACCACACAGAGCCTCGGTCATCAGTTCCTGGCCAGCCTCGGGCTCGCCAGCGACCCGTCGAGCGCGGCGAACCCCGGCGGTCGCGTCCGCGGCCCGCAGGCCATCGAGTACGTGATCCGGCGGGCCGGGTCCCAGATGGGCGTGCCGTACTCCTGGGGCGGCGGCTCGCTCACCGGCCCCAGCGAAGGCGTGGACTACGACACCGGCAAGGTCGGCTTCGACTGCTCCGGGCTCACCCGCTACGCGTTCGCAGGCGTCGGCGTGCAGATCCCGAAGTACTCCGGCGACCAGTACAACGCGGGGCGGCCGATCGCTCCGTCGGACGCCAAGCGTGGCGATCTGATCTTCTACGGCCCGGGCGGCAGCCAGCACGTCACGATCTATCTCGGGGGCGGCAAGATGCTCGAGGCGTCCGGCAGTGCGGGCCGCGTGACCGTCAGCCCGGTGCGCATGGCGGGCATGTCGCCGCATCTGGTCCGCTTCATCGAAACCTGAGAAGACGCCAAGCGCGGACCGGGCAACGTCGACGGATTCCCGAGTGCCTGGAATAGTTGACGGGGAGCGTCGGCCGTCTGGCTTCGGCGCCACCCGTTCGACCGAAGACCAGCTCCACCAAGACCGCGGTCTGCACGCAGGGCCGGACCAGAACACGTGGGAGGAAACTGAATGACGTCACCGAGTGGGCCGCCGCAGGGTCCCGGAGGTTTCCCCGGGCAACCCCCGGCGCAGGGTTTCCCTCCCGGTGGCCCCCTTCAGCCTCCCGCCACCAACGGCGGCCTGCAGAGCGAGGTGCATACGCTCGAGCGCGCGATCTTCGAGGTCAAGCGCATCATCGTCGGCCAGGACCAGCTGGTCGAGCGCATGCTCGTCGGTCTGCTCGCGAAGGGCCACGTCCTGCTCGAAGGCGTGCCCGGCGTGGCGAAGACCCTCGCGGTCGAGACCTTCGCCAAGGTCGTCGGCGGCACGTTCGCGCGCATCCAGTTCACTCCCGACCTGGTCCCCACCGACATCGTCGGTACCCGCATCTACCGGGCGGGCAAGGAGGAGTTCGACATCGAGCTCGGCCCCGTCATGGTCAACTTCCTGCTGGCCGACGAGATCAACCGCGCACCCGCCAAGGTGCAGTCGGCACTGCTCGAGGTGATGGCCGAGCGCAAGGTGTCCCTCGGTGGCAAGACGTTCCCGCTGCCCAGCCCGTTCCTGGTCATGGCGACGCAGAACCCCATCGAACAGGAGGGCGTCTACTCCCTTCCCGAGGCGCAGCGCGACCGCTTCCTGTTCAAACTCAACGTCGACTACCCGTCGCCGGAGGAGGAGCGCGAGATCATCTACCGGATGGGCGTGAAGCCGCCGGAGCCCAAGCAGATCCTCAACACCGGTGACCTGCTGCGCCTGCAGGAGATCGCGTCGGGCATCTTCGTCCACCACGCCCTCGTCGACTACGTCGTGCGCGTCGTGACGGCCACGCGCGAGCCCGAGAAGTTCGGCATGCCCGACGCCAAGGCGTGGATCGCGTACGGCGCCTCGCCGCGTGCCTCGCTCGGCATCATCGCCGCGTCGCGGGCCCTCGCGCTGGTGCGCGGCCGGGACTACGTCATCCCGCAGGACGTCGTCGAGGTCATTCCCGACGTGCTGCGACACCGCCTGGTGCTGACCTACGACGCCCTCGCCGACGAGGTGTCGGCGGAGACGGTGATCAACCGGATCATGCAGACCGTCGCCCTGCCTCAGGTGAATGCCATTCCGCAGCAAGGGCATTCGGTGGCGCCCGCGATGCCCACCCCGGCGGCGGCCGGCGGTCGGTGACCGCCTCGTCCGGTCGGGTGGATCTGCCGTCGCTGCAACGCGGCCAGATCAGGGACCCGGAGCTCTCGGCTGCGCTGCGCAAGCTCGAGCTGACGGTGCGCCGCAAGCTCGACGGCGTGCTGCACGGCGACCACCAGGGTCTGGTGCCGGGACCCGGCTCGGAGCCGGGGGATTCACGCATCTATCAGCCGGGTGACGACGTCCGGCGGATGGACTGGTCGGTCACCGCGCGCACGACGACGCCGCACGTGCGGCAGATGATCGCCGACCGGGAGCTCGAAACCTGGCTGGTGGTCGACGTGTCCGCGAGCCTGGACTTCGGCACCGCGGGCTGCGAGAAGCGCGACCTCGCCGTGGCGGCCGCCGCATCCATCGCGTTCCTCAACAGCGGTGGCGGCAACCGCCTCGGCGCCGTGATCACCAACGGCGAGTCCACCAAGCGGGTCCCCGCGCTCAGCGGCCGGATCCACGAACACGAGCTGCTCCGCGCGATCGCCACCATGCCGCGGGCGCCGCTCGGGGTCCGCGGTGACCTGGCCGTGGCGATCGATGCCCTCCGCAGGCCCGAGCGGCGGCGGGGGATGGCCGTCATCATCAGCGACTTCCTGGGTCCCATCAACTGGATGCGGCCGCTGCGCGCCATCGCCGGACGGCACGAGGTGCTCGGCATCGAGATCATCGACCCGCGAGACGTCGAACTGCCCGACGTCGGCGACGTGATCCTGCAGGACACCGAGACCGGAGCCACCCGCGAGTTCACCATCGACGCGCAGCTGCGAGACGACTTCGCCAAGGCGGCGGGGGAGCACCGCGCGGAGGTCGCCCGCACCCTGCGCCGGTGTAATGCACCGCTGCTGACGTTGCGCACCGACCGGGACTGGATCGCCGACGTCGTCCGTTTCGTGGCCAGCCGCCGCCGGGGAGCCCTGGCATCCCGGTGACCTGGTGCGGACCGATTACTGAAATGACAAGTTGCACATGACATTACCGTTCTTTGGACCGATGAGTCTGACGGGCTTCAAGAACCCGTGGTTCTTCCTGTTCCTCATCGTCGTGGTGGGCCTGGTGGCCCTCTACGTCATCGTTCAGGTCGCCAGGCAGAAGCGGATGCTGCGCTTCGCCAACATGGAGCTGCTGGAGAGCGTGGCCCCGAAGCGCCCCGCCCGGTGGCGTCACCTCTCGGCAATCCTGATGGTGCTGTCGCTGGTGCTGTTCACGGTCGCCATGGCCGGTCCGACGAACGACGTCCGGATCCCGCGTAACCGCGCGGTGGTGATGCTGGTGATCGACGTATCGCAGTCCATGCGCGCCACCGACGTCGCGCCCAGCAGACTGGCCGCCGCGCAGGAGGCGGCCAAGCAGTTCGCCGACCAGCTGACCCCCGGCATCAACCTCGGCCTGATCGCGTATGCAGGCACGGCAACGGTGCTCGTCTCGCCGACCACCAACCGCGATGCCTCCAAGGCCGCCATCGACAAGCTGCAACTGGCGGACCGCACCGCGACCGGTGAGGGCATCTTCACCGCGCTGCAGGCGATCGCCACCGTCGGCGCGGTCATCGGCGGCGGTGACGCGCCGCCCCCCGCGCGGATCGTGCTGATGTCGGACGGCAAGGAGACCGTGCCGTCCAACCCCGACAACCCGAAGGGCGCCTACACCGCGGCACGCACGGCCGACGACCAGGGCGTCCCGATCTCCACGGTGTCCTTCGGCACCAAGTACGGCTACGTCGAGATCAATGACCAGCGGCAGCCCGTCCCCGTCGACGACGAGACGCTGAAGAAGATCGCCGAACTGTCCGGCGGCAGCGCCTACAGCGCGTCCAGCCTCGAGCAGCTCAAGCAGGTGTTCACCACGCTCCAGGACCAGATCGGCTACGAGACCATCAAGGGCGACGCCAGTGTCGGGTGGCTGCGGCTCGGCTCTCTCGTCCTCGCGCTCGCCGCGCTGGCCGCGTTGCTGATCAACCGTCGACTGCCGGGATAGTGGGCGCGGCCGATTTTCAGCTCGGCCAGGCGAGACGATAGGTTGGCCCCTATGCCCGAATTCGTCTCGCGCTCCGTTCTGGTCACCGGCGGCAACCGCGGCATCGGACTGGCGATCGCGCAGCGGTTGGCCGCCGACGGCCACAAGGTCGCAGTGACACACCGTGGTTCGGGCGCCCCCGAGGGTCTCTTCGGCGTCGAGTGCGACGTCACCGACAACGCCGCCGTCGACCGCGCGTTCAAGGAGGTCGAGGAGCGCCAGGGTCCCGTCGAGGTGCTGGTGTCCAACGCAGGCATCTCCAAGGACGCCTTCCTCATGCGGATGACCGAGGAGCGGTTCACCGAGGTCATCGACGCCAACCTCACCGGTGCGTTCCGGGTGGCCCAGCGCGCCTGCCGCAGCATGCAGCGCAAGCGCTTCGGCCGGATCATCTTCATCGGCTCGGTGTCCGGCATGTGGGGCATCGGCAACCAGGCCAACTACGCGGCCGCCAAGGCCGGGCTCATCGGCATGGCCCGGTCGATCTCCCGCGAGCTGTCCAAGGCGGGCGTCACCGCCAACGTCGTGGCCCCCGGCTACATCGACACCGAGATGACCCGGGCGCTCGACGAGCGGATCCAGGAGGGCGCCCTGGAGTTCATCCCCGCCAAGCGGGTCGGCACCGCCGAAGAGGTCGCCGGGGCGGTCAGCTTCCTGGCGTCCGAGGATGCAAGCTACATCGCCGGCGCGGTCATCCCGGTGGACGGCGGCATGGGCATGGGCCACTAACTCTTCGTCAACGGTTGAACAGTAAGGACTTTCACATGGCAGGGTTTCTCGAGGGCAAGCGCATCCTCGTCACGGGGATCATCACGGACTCGTCGATCGCGTTCCACATCGCCAAGGTCGCCCAGGAGGCGGGCGCGGAGTTGGTGCTGACGGGATTCGACAGGATGAAGCTCATCCAGCGCATCGCCGACCGGCTGCCCAACCCGGCCCCGCTTCTCGAACTCGACGTACAGAACGACGAGCACCTCGGCAGCCTCGCCGAGCGCATCGGCGAGGCGATCGGCGAGGGCAACAAGCTCGACGGCGTCGTGCACTCGATCGGCTTCATGCCGCAGACCGGCATGGGCATCAACCCGTTCTTCGACGCGCCCTACGCGGATGTCGCGAAGGGCATCCACATCTCGGCGTACTCGTACGCCGCCCTGGCCAAGGCCGTGCTCCCGATCATGAACCCGGGTGGCGGCATCGTCGGCATGGACTTCGACCCGACGCGCGCGATGCCCGCCTACAACTGGATGACGGTCGCCAAGAGTGCACTCGAGTCGGTGAACCGGTTCGTTGCCCGCGAGGCGGGCGCGTACGGGGTGCGCTCCAATCTCGTTGCCGCAGGACCGATCCGGACGCTGGCCATGAGCGCCATCGTCGGCGGTGCGCTCGGCGCGGAGGCAGGCGACCAGATGAAGCTCCTCGAGGAGGGCTGGGATCAGCGCGCTCCGCTCGGATG
>JAESGJ010000366.1_pt1 | contig 32694 bp, 26 predicted proteins | sample 9266241 | NCBI WGS metagenome assembly JAESGJ01 (sample SAMN14514841, study PRJNA621669) | algae metagenome | isolation source: Brasilonema octagenarum HA4186-MV1 and co-occurring heterotrophs from wet... | place: USA: Manoa Valley, Hawaii | collected 2009-07-20 | reverse complement strand
ATGCGATCGGTGAGACGGCCATGCCCCACGGCCACGCCATCGCCACCATCGCCAACGCCATCAGGGCATGCAACGACCAGGCCACGCGGGATTGCCAGGTGCCAGCTGTCCTCGCCTGCGCACCGTAGAGCGCGACGCAGACCGCGAACACGCCAGTCAGCGTCCACTCCAGCCACCGAGCCGACGTCATGTTGAAGTGGTCGTGGCAGGCGGCCGATTGGTTCCCTGGGAATGTGCTGCACGCAAGTCCATTCGATCACCGCGCCGCGGTATGTTTCCGATGTTCAACGTGAGCGGTGCGGAAACCGGTGTGATTCCGGTGCGGTCGCGCCACTGTGACTCAGCCGTCGACATCTGAACGTCAACGGGCGAGAAGCCAGACCCGTCGCTCACGGACCCACGATGGGGCGCGTTCACCCCGGAAGGACGGGCCCACATGCCCGCTTCACCCTCTGCGACACCTTCGACCTCCACGGCGTTCCACCGGATGATGACGTCCTGGAACCGGAAGGACTGGCTCGAGGTCGGCGCGTTGGGCGCCGTCATCGCGGCGTTGCACGTCGTCGGCTTCGGTGCGCTCATCCTGTTCGTCGCTCCGCACCACTACCAGGTCGGGACACAGGTTTTCGGCATCGGACTCGGCGTCACCGCGTACACGTTCGGATTGCGCCACGCCTTCGACGCGGACCACATCGCCGCCATCGACAACACCACCCGCAAGCTGATGGCGGACGGCACCACACCGAAGTCCGTCGGCTTCTGGTTCGCGATGGGGCATTCGACGATGGTGCTGGTGATGGCCGTCCTGGTGGTCGCAGGCACCCATGCCGTCAGTTCTCTGCTCGATGCCGACTCGCCCGTGAAGAAGAACCTGGGGCTGGCAGGCACCCTGGCCTCGGGCGGATTTCTCTGGCTGATCGGCATCATCAATCTCGTCGCCCTGATCGGCATCTGGCGGGTGTTCACCGACCTGCGCGCAGGACGGTTCAGCGAGCAGGAGCTCGAGGAGGCACTCGACAACCGCGGATTCCTCGCCCGCATCCTGCGCCCGATCATGAAGCGCATCAAGCGACCTGCCCAGATGTACCCGGTCGGCGTGCTCTTCGGCCTCGGGTTCGACACCGCCACCGAAGTCGCCCTGCTCGCCCTGGCCGGAACGGGCGCCGCCGCCGGTCTGCCCTGGTATGCCGTGCTGGTCCTGCCCGTGCTGTTCGCCGCAGGAATGAGTCTCATGGACACCGCCGACGGACTCTTCATGACGGTGGCCTACGAGTGGGCATTCGCCAACCCGGTGCGCAAGATCTACTACAACCTGACCATCACCGGTCTGTCGGTGGCGGTCGCACTGCTCATCGGCACCATCGAACTCGTCTCGGTGCTGCACGACGACGCAGGCTGGGTCAACCCCGTGACGGAGTGGATCAGCGACATCAGCCTCGACAACGCCGGCTTCGCGATCGTCGGACTCTTCGCCATCACCTGGCTCTGCGCCGTCAGCTACTGGAAGATCGCGGGCGTCGAAAAGCGTTGGCAGGACGCCCCGTCAGGTGACGCGTAGTCGAACGTCACCGATCCGTTCGATTCACCGGGCCCGAACCTGGGCAACGATGAAGCATGCGTACTTGTCTGGCCGTCGGTTGTTCCAGCGTGCTCGCCGCTGCCCTCGTCGGATGTAGTGCTGGTTCAGAGCCTCCAAGCGCATCACCGTCGAGCAGCGTTCCTGCGTCGAGTTCGACCGCGGCCGGGTTCACTCCGACCCACGCTCCCCCCGCCGAGCCGGGCCGGGCCGCACCTCCGTCGGTGCCACCGGTCGGCAAGGTGGTCCCCATCGGCAACGCGCCGGAGGGCATCGTCATCGGCACGTCGGGCGTCGGTGCCGTGGCGGTGCGCGGTCCCGACGGCGTCGAGTTCTTCGACGCCTCCACCGGTGCGGTCCGGCAGACACTCCCGACCGCCGGGGCGGCCCGTCACCTGGAAATGGCCGGACCCGACGGACCCGTCATCGTGCCGCTGGAGCAGACCAATGAGCTCTCCGAGGTGTCCCTCGCCGACGGGAAGGTGCTGTGGACAGCCACCGGCGTCGGCCGCCAACCGCACGACGCGGTGCGCACCTCAAGTGGCACCCTGGTGGTGACGAACGAGCTGGGCGGCGGCGTGGTGTTCGTCAAGGACGGCGAGGTCACCGGATCGCTGCCTGCCGGCCCGTTCCAGCCGGGAGGTGTTGCGGCCGTGGGTAATTACGCGGCCGTGGCAGACGTGCAGGGCAATGGCGTGTGGGTGTATGACGGCACGACCCGTCAGCAGGTCGCGCAGGCGCCCGTGGGCAAGAAGCTCACGCACGCGGTGGGCCTCACCGACCAACTCGCGGCGTTCGCCGACACCGATGGCGGTGCAGTGCTCATCGAACGAGTGGACCCTGCGCTCGCCCAGATCGCCAGGATCGACGCACCGGGTAATCCCTACGGTCTGGCCTACGACGCACAGCGCCATCGACTCTTCATCACACTGACCGCGTCGAACGTGCTACGCGTCGTCGACCTGACCGATCCCACCGCACCGCGGACGCTGGGCGACCTTCCCACGGTTCAGCAAGCCAATTCCGTTGCCGTGGACCCTCGTTCGGGCGGCGTCGTGGTGACTGGCAGCGACCCGGATGGCAGCAGCAGCCTGCAGCTCATCTCACCCGACCTACTGCCCGCTGGGTGACCCGAGGCTCACCGGGGCGAATGTCATTGCAGCGCACCGACGGGCGCGTCATCCGCGTCACCTTCACCTTCGGCATCGGCAAGGGCATCGGCGAGAGCCTCGTCGTCTTCGACGGGCGCCGTGGCGACCTCGACCGGCGTATCGGGCGTTCGGCGCCGGGCGAGCACGGCCTCGACCGCCACCACCAGGAGCAGTGACACCCCGAACACGGGGTAGAGCACACCGAGCACCACGCCCACGACCGCCACGGCGACCTTCGCTCGCTTGGGGGTGGCAGCGCGCGCTGCGGCACTGGCCGACCCAGGCAATCCGGTCCGGCCTGCCGGGCGGCGCTTCCACCACATCAGAAACCCGGTCAGCACGCTGGTCAGCACGCCAAGGCACGCGAGCGTGGCCGAGATGCGGGTCAGCACGCCGAGTTGATTGCCCATGTGCATCGCGATGCCGAAGCTGGTCAGTCGGGACAGGGCGCCATCCTGGGCGGCGGTGGCGTTGGTGATGGTCGCCCCGGTGAACTGATCGAGATAGAGCGTGCGCTGCTCGGACAGCTTCTGCGGCCATCGGTTGACCACCGTGTAACTGCCGTAGGTGGTTTCGCCGTTCTCGGTGGTGTCCGACGGAGGGATGATCGCGTAGCCAGGGACCATGTGCTCGTCCTTGGCGATCCGGTCGATGTCGGCCAACGACATTCGTGCCGCTGTCGGGCCGCCAGGCTGTGAGGCGTACACCGGGTCGTCGGTGGCAGCCCACGCGATGCGTCGGCCGAGCCTGTCGAAGTCACCCATCTTCGCCGGGGTCGACGGCGCATCGATCGACGTCGACGGAGCGACTGTCGCCGAGAACGCTCGCCAGTTCTCACCCCAGTACCGCGACCACGTCAGACCGGACAGGATGTAGCAGATCAAGACGACGGCAAGGACTACGCCGGTGAGGGCGTGCAGATCCCGCCACCGGATGCGACCCCCCTTGCCCCACCGGATCTTCAGCAACGGCTTGGTGCTTTCGATGGCCCGGGGCCACCACAGATAGATTCCGCTGGCCAGCAGCACCAGAATCCACGTGGCGGTGAGTTCCATCCACAGGTTTCCGACCCCGACCGGGATGGTGGCCTCCGGATACGACCCCGGATCGATCAGATGCCCGAGCGACGGCAACTGGATCTGCGGACCGTCGTTGCCGAACATCCTGTGCAGTTGGTTGGCGTAGCCGACCAACCCGGACAACTGGCTGCGCTGTCCCAGGTACTGCCCGGTGTACGGATCGACGAAGACCTGGGTGACGTCCGTCTCGCCGGCGGGGTATGCCGGCGCATCCGGCGGCAGGAAGTCCACCCGCGTCGAGTGTCCCGGTTGGTCGGGAGGCGTCACCGCGTCTAGCGCGAAGTCGGCGCCGACGTGCTCCTGGGCAGTCTTGACCTGCTCGTCGAGCGGGACGGTCTGGGCCCCCTGGGCGACGACGAACAGGTCCCCGTTCAACCAGTTGTCCAGCGGCTGGCTGTACAAGATCACCAGGCCCGTGCAGGCCAGCACGACGAGCACCGGAGCGGCGAACAATCCCACCCAGAAGTGCAGCCGCCAGATCCGGCGCAGCACGGCGGCGTCACCGCGCCGCGTCAAAGTCGTCGTCGTGCTCATCGATTCCCTTCAGGGTGGGCGCACCCTGCCGGGCTGTGCAGAGACTGTGCGCATTCACCGCATTAGTCGCAGCCGACTGCAATCCGGTTCCCGGAAATGACCGCGATGCGAAGGGAACATTCCGAAGGTCATCGGCGACTATAGAAGGGTGGAATGCGAGGTGGCGCGCGAAGCACTGTCGGCCAGGATCGACGGTGAGCGCGAACCCGTGCCTGCCGCCCGGGTGGACGAGCACCTCGAGCGATGTGCCGATTGCGCCGCCTGGCTCGCGCGGGCGACCACTGATGCGGCCGCGCTGCAGCGTCTGGCTCGGCGACCAGTGGCGCTCCACCTGGAGGACCACCAACGAGTGCGAAGGCGGCCGGACCTTCGCGTCGGGTGGGAGCGGTGGGCGCTCTTCGGCATCGGCGTCGTGCAGGTCGGCGTCGCCGCGACGCAGGCATTCGGGATGAATGTCGGGCTTGCCCACGGAGGCATGGGAACTGGCGGCCATCTGCTCAACGAATCCACGGCGTGGTCGATCGCGCTCGGCGTCGTGATGGTCGTGGCGGCGGTCCGTCCGGCCGCGGCCGCGGGCCTTGCGGGTGTCCTCGGCATCTTCGTGGGGGTGCTGACGATCTACGTCATCGCCGATGCGATGGCCGGGGCGGTCACGGTGACGCGGGTGCTCACGCACGGTCCCGTCGTCCTTGGCGCCGTCCTGGCGGTGCTCGTCTGGCGCCGAACTCCGCACTCACCGGAGACGCGTTCTGCCGCAATCGAACCCGAGATCGTCCTGCCGGCGACCGCTTCCCGGGGCCGACGGCGCGGGCACCTCTGGCCCACCGACGGCTCGGCGGCCTGACCTAGAGCATCACCCCGAACATGATGGCCATGCCCACCGCCATCATCACCTGGGTGACGGTGCCGAGGAAGCGGTGCGACGGCTGCGTCGGTTCGGCCTTGCGCGCGATGAAGTAGCGGTACAGCCACCAGATGGCGGCGACGGTGAAACCGATGACGCACAACCAGTTCAGCCCGGCGATGAACGGCGGCTCGGCGCCGTGGTCTGCCGCAGGCATGTCGGGCATGTTCATTCCCGGCATGCTGGCCGAGGAGCCGTGGTGACCGGCGGGAGCCCCGCCTCCGGCGTTCTCGGCGGGGGTGGGCAACAGACCACCGCTCATTACGGCGTACATCCATGCCATCGCCAGCATCATCACGGCGTGATAGGCATTGATGCCGCGGTGCCCTGACTCGACCATCGTGACGATCACGAACCACACCGTGGCCAGAAGGAAGTACACCATCGGACCGGTCGTCGGCACGTCGGCTCCCCACGGCCACGCCATCGCGACCATCGCGACCGCCATTACGACATGGAGGAACTGGGCCACGACGTGGGTCCACACTCGTCGTCCGGTGGCGATGGCGTAGAGGGATTCGGCAGCGCTCAGCACGAATAGCGTGGTGACGATCCAGCGTAGGAACAGGTCTTGGATCATGGCGTTGTCGAGCGCTCCTTAAGCGGCCGGGCGGGTCTCGTGGGCATCGGGTTTCGGGGGGAATGGTCGGAGCCGGTGGGTGAAAAGTTCCCGGGCCCGAGGATGACTACGACCGACGGTCGTAGTCTGGTCTGGTCACGTCGGTATCGGTGAGAGGTTGCCATGTCCAGGTCCGTTGCGTCGGTCGCCGTCGGCGGTGTGCTCGCGACGGCTGGTCTGGTCTGGTATGCCGTGATCAAGGGCGCAAGCGTGTACGCCTCGACGGGCGACTCCTACCCAGGTGTTCTGACGGCGGTGGCCGAACCGGTGGGGTACTTCGCCGCCACCCTGGCGGGTCTGGTGGCTTTTGGTGGGCTGCTGTACGTCGTCATCACCGCACGACCGGACCCCCGCGGCGTGATCGACGAGCAGGCATTCCGCACCCACCTCCTGGTCGAGCGCGCGTCGGCAGCATGGGCGCTGGCCGCCGCGGCGATGGTGGTGATCCAGGCGGCCAGCGACGCGGGGGCGCCGGTGCCGCGACTGGTGGAGAGTGCGACGTTGCTCGACGCCGTCCTCGCCTCGGAGATGGCACGCGCGTGGATCGTCGTGGCCGCAATGGCCCTGGTCCTCAGCGCGACCACCCGATCGTCGGTGCGGTGGGTGACCCACGTGCTTCTCCTGGTGCCCGCACTGATCGGCATCGTTGCCGTTCCGGTCAGCGGAAACGCGGGGCAGGGTCCCGACCATGACTACGCCACCAGTGCGGCGATCGTCTTCACCGTCGCGCTCGCCGCCCTGGTGGGGACCAAGGTGGCGACAGCGGTCAGCGCGCCTGCGAACGATCTGGGATTCCGCATCCTGATGGTCGAAACGGTCAGCGGCGCAATCACACTCGGGTACGGTGCCCTACTGCTGTCCGTCTTGGTTGGGCCCGCTGGGCTGTTTGGAACGTCGTACGGGTGGGCAGGCGCGATCGCCGCCGTCGTGCTGACGGCCGTATGGGTGAGCGACGTCGTCGCGGTGGCGTCGCGGCGTCGGAACGGCGCAGCGTCTGGCTTCTGGCGTCGCGTCGCGGGTGCGGTCGCCATGATTGCCGTGGTGTCACTGATCGCGTCGATGGCGACCCAACCGGCGCCGCGACTGCTGGCACATCGGTTCACGACGTGGGACATCTTCCTGGGCTATGTCCTGCCCGACCCACCGAGCGTCGTGACGATCCTCACCGCGTGGCGCTTCGACACCTTCATTGGAGTCGGTGCCGTGGTGCTGGCCGCGCTGTACGTGGTCGGCTACGTCCGCCTCCGCCGTCGTGGCGACGCGTGGTCCGTGGGCCGACTGATTGCCTGGCTCGCTGGCTGCCTGATGTTGTTGTTCACCAGCAGCTCTGGCGTCAGGGCCTATGGTTCGGCGATGTTCAGCGTGCACATGGCCGAACACATGACGCTGAACATGTTCGTACCGGTACTTCTGGTGTTGGGCGGACCGGTCACCCTCGCGTTGCGGACCCTGCCGTCTACCGCGGACGGTCGACCGCCGGGGCCGCGGGAATGGCTGCTGTGGCTGGTGCATTCGAAGGCCACGGCGTTCCTCGCCAATCCGATCACGGCATTCGTGCTGTTCGTGGCGTCGCTGTACGCCGTCTACTTCACTCCGATCTTCGACACCCTGGTCAGGTATCACTGGGGTCACGAGCTGATGAGCGTGCACTTCCTGCTCGTCGGGTACCTGTTCTTCTGGGGCATCATCGGGATAGATCCCGGACCGCGCAAGCTTCCGTTCCTGGGCCGGCTCGGACTTCTGTTCGCCGTCATGCCCTTTCACGCGTTCTTCGGCATCGCGACGATGACGATGGATACCGCGATGGGTGGGCAGTTCTACCGCTACGTCGGCCTGCCGTGGCTCTCCAGCATCCAAGGTGACCAACACCTCGGCGGCGCGATCGCCTGGGGTTCCAGTGAGCTGCCGGTGGTCCTGGTGGTGGTCGCCCTGGTGGCGCAGTGGGCTCGTCAGGATCGTCGCGCGTCCACCCGCTTCGACCGCCATGACGAATCCGACTACGGCGACGACGAACTCGATTCCTACAACGCGATGCTGCGCGAGTTGGCGCGTCACCGCCAGTGACAGTAGGACGCCGCGTGACTCGCCGGTGAGACGTCTGCCGGGTCAGTCATCATGGTGCCCCTGCCGACGGGCATCATTCGGTGCGGGCGGCCCGAAGTTGCGCAGCCGCAGGCTGTTCGTCACGACGAAGAAGGACGAGAACGCCATCGCCGCTCCGGCGATCAAGGGATTGAGAAGTCCAAGTGCGGCAACGGGTATGGCGGCGACGTTGTAGGCGAACGCCCACACCAGGTTCATCCTGATCGTCCGCATCGTGGCCGCAGCGAGGTCCAGTGCGAGGGGAACGACGGCGAGATCGTCGCGGACGAGGATGATGTCCGCGGCTCCGATGGCGACGTCGGTGCCGCGACCGATGGCCATGCCGAGGTCGGCGCGCGCGAGAGCCGGTCCGTCGTTGATGCCGTCGCCGACCATCGCCACCAGCCGGCCGTGCTCGCGGAGTTGCTCGATGACGTCGACCTTGCCGTCGGGTAGGACGTCGGCGATGACCTCGTCGATACCGACCTGGGCCGCGACGGCACCCGCCGACTCGGGGTTGTCACCCGTCAGCAGCACGGTGCGAAGTCCGCGTGCGTGCAACGTCCGGACGGCGTCGGCAGCCGAGGGCTTGACGGTGTCGGATACGGCGATGACACCGCACGGCTCGCCGTCGACCTCGACGAAGACGACTGTCTCACCGCGTGTTTCGGCACTCCGCCGCGCGGCGACCAAGTCGGCGGATTCGCAGGACGTGGTGATCCACGACGGCTTGCCGACCCGCACCGACCGGCCGGCGACCGTACCGGTGACACCACGGCCGGGGACCGCGGCAAAGTCGTCGACCGACCCAGGCGTGGCGGACGACGCGGCGATGGCGATCGCCACGGCGTGTTCGGACGCCGACTCGACGGTGGCGGCGAGTTCGAGGACCTCCTCGCGGTCCCAACCATGCGCGGCCACCACGGCGGTGACCGTCAGGCGCCCCGTCGTCAGGGTGCCGGTCTTGTCGAAGACGACGGTGTCGACCGCCCGCGTGGCCTCCAACGCCTTGTGGCCCTTGAGGAAGATGCCGAGTTGGGCACCACGACCGGAGGCCACCATCATGGCGGTCGGGGTGGCCAGGCCCAACGCGCACGGGCAGGCGATGACGAGCACGGCCAGTGCCGCCGAGAAGGCGTGATCGGCTCCTCCCCCGGCAATCAGCCAGCCGACGGCCGTGAGGGCAGCGATGGCGAATACGCAGGGCACGAAGACCGCGGAAATGCGGTCGGCGAGACGCTGGGCGTCCGCCTTCTGCGTCTGCGCCTCCTCGACGAGGCGGACCATGCCCGCGAACTGGGTGTCGGCACCGACGGCGGCGGCCTCCACGATCAACCTGCCGTCCAACACCACGGTGCCGCCGATGACGCTGCCGCCCGGGCTCACGTGCGTCGGTTTCGCCTCGCCGGTCATCGCACTCATGTCCACGGCCGCAGAGCCCTCGACGACGAGTCCGTCGGCGGCGATGATCTGGCCGGGCCGGACGACGAAGCGGTGCTGTTCGGCGAGTTCGTCGGCGGGGATCACCATTTCCGAGCCGTCGGAGCGCAGGATCACGACGTCCTTGGCGCTCAGCGCCGCCAGTGCCCGCAGCGCTCCGCCTGCCTTCGACTTCGCGCGCGCCTCGAAGTAGCGGCCGGCCAGCACGAAGACCGTGACACCCGCGGCGACCTCGAAGTAGATGGCGTCGCTGCCGACCAGCGCTTGCCACACGCCGCCGCTGCCGTTGGCTGCGTGGTGATGGCCGAACACCGTGTAGAGCGACCAGACGGACGCCGCGGTGATGCCGACCGAGATGAGCGTCTCCATCGAAGCGCCGCCATGACGGGCCTGCCGCAGGGCCACCCGGTGGAACGGCCAGGCCGCCCAGGTCACCACAGGCAGAGCCAGTCCCGTCAGTACCCACTCCCACCCGATGAAGCGGGTGCTGGGAACGACGGCGAACATGACCGAGAGGTCGGCCAGCGGGACGAAGAGAACGGCCGCCACCGCCAGCCTGATCAGCAGGTATCGGGCGTGATCGTCGTCGGGATCGTCGTCGCGACGTGCGCCGGGCACACGGGTCTGGGCTTCGTAGCCGGCGCGGCGAACGGCGTCGCACAGGTCGGTCGTCGTCGTGCCCTCACCAGCGTCGACGGTGGCGACGCGGGTGGCGAAGTTGACCGATGCCCGTACCCCCGGCACCTTGTTCAGCGCCGATTCGACCCGGTTGGCGCAGGCGGCGCACGACATGCCGGTGACGTCGAGTTGCACGCGCTGCGCGTCGGCCGTGCCGTCGTTGGTCACCGCTGCCGTGATCGACACCGGGCTCCACCTCCGCTCCCACCGACTGACGTCACCGTGCCCCTGAGACAGAGTCGTCCTGGCACGCCGAGAAGTTCCCGTCACCCATGGCCTAGGCTTTCAAGCCGTGGCGACAAGTGGCGACGATGACCAAGTTACCCACCTCGCCAAACGGGCCGGTCGGGGAGATCGGGCGGCGCTCACGCAGTTCATCGAAGCCACTCAGCGCGACGTCTGGCGGACCGTCGCCTATCTGGCCGATCCGGCCAGTGCCGACGACCTGACGCAGGAGACCTTCCTGCGGGCGATCAAGTCCTTGCCGCGCTTCAGCGGTCGGTCGACGGCCAAGACCTGGTTGATGTCCATCGCCCGCCGGGTCGTGGTCGACCAGATCCGCTACAACACCAGCCGACCGCGGCCGGCATACGTGGTGGACCTGGACGACGTCCTCGGCGATCGGCGGGGCGGCAACCGGATCGAGGAAATGGTCGAGATCCGGATTCTGCTCGACGGTCTGGAGACCGAACGCCGGGAAGCGCTGGTGCTCACGCAGGTGCTCGGGATGAGCTACGCCGAGGCCGCCGAAGTGTGCGGGTGCCCGATCGGGACCATCCGCTCCCGGGTGGCGCGTGCCCGTGACGATCTGCTGCACGCGGCCAACCACGAAGGCCGGACCGGCTAGGCGAATTCCCGTTGGCGACTGTGCTTCGTCGCGGCATCCGCCGGTATCGGTATGGCTGCGTGGGGGTTTCGATGTTGCGCGGGCGTTCCGGCGACGGTTGGTCTCAAGGTTGGCTGGCTACCGTCTCGTCGTAGAGAACGACTGGTCGCCCACGAAACACACGCGCCCAGTCGCGAACCGAACCCGCCCGAGACAGTCAAAGAGCTTGCGCGGCGGGCGTGTTCTGCTGGGCGATCATCGCCAGACGCCACAGGCACTCACGGTTTCGCGGGGCCGCGCCGAGCAACTGCAGGCGATCGGGAATCCAGCGCAACGGCACCGAAACCGCGACCTCGGTCATCGAAACCCGGCAGCCGCCGTCGGACGAGTCGACGAGTCGGATGGTGACGCGCGCCTCCGCCGCGGGTCGAGTCTTGGCCAGCAGCACCAGTTCCTCGCCCGACACAGAGCGCTCGACCACCGTTTCGTCATTGATCGTTGCCGGCCACGTGCCGATCGAATGCAAAATACGCGACCCCGCCGCCGGCCATGTCGTGTCGACGGCGCGGATCCTGCTGTTGCCGACCACCCAGCCGGAGTAGGACCAGCCGTCGGCAAGTACGTCCCACACGCGCCGGCGGGGCACCGGGATGTCGCGCTCCACGGTCATCGAGACCCCGATCGAGTCGCCGCCGTCGGCCGTCGGCTCGCGCGCTGATCGCTCATGCATGGGCGGTACCCGCCGGAGTGCGGTGCAAACGCGCACCGTGCACCCCGGTAACCGACACGTTGACACCCGAATCTGGAACCTGGTGGTGGGCGATGCTGCCTGTTCGAACGGGGAGTCAGCCGTTGGCACCGGGCTTGCCGTTGGTGGTGCTGCCGGTGCCGCCAAGTCCGCCGGCACCGCCGGGAGTCCCGCCGTTGCCGCCGTTGCCGCCGGTGCCGATGCCGCTACCACCGCCCTTGCCCTCGCCCCCGTTACCGCCGTTACCTCCGGTAGCGCGACCAGCACCGCCGCCGCCGGTGAAGCCACCGTTGCCGCCGTTGCCGCCATTGCCGGCGGTCCCGGGGTCATTGGTGCTTGGGTCGGCCCAACTGTCGCCGCCGGGGCCGCCGTTGCCACCCTTGCCCCCGGCACCGTTGATGCCGTTGGCGCCAGTGCTGCCGGTCCCGGTGGCGCCGCCGCTGCCGGCGGCACCGCCGCTTCCGGCGCTGCCGCCGTTGGCGCCGTTGCCACCGTTGGCGCCGGTGCCGCCCGGAATGGCCGGCGAAAATCCGTAATAACCTGCGCCGTTGCCGCCGTTGCCGCCCGCCCCGCCGGTGCCGCCGTTGCCGCCCTTCCCGCCGTTGCCGTTGGCACCCTTGGCACCGTCGATGAGGCCTGTGCCGCCGGCACCCCCGTTGCCACCGGCGCCACCGTTGGCGCCGTTGCCGCCGGTCTGGCCGTTGTCGCCGTTCTTGAAGTCGCCGTTGAAGTTGCCGGCGGAGCCGTTGCCACCGTTGCCGCCCGCCCCGCCGGTGGCGCCGTTGCCGCCTGCCCCTCCGTTGCCGCGGGTGCCCGCGGGGCCGTTGGTGCCGCCGCTGCCGCCGGTCCCGGCCGCCCCGCCGGTGCCGGCGGTGCCAGCGTTGCCGCCGTTGCCGCCGCTTCCGCCGGTTTTGCCGTCGGTTCCGTTGCTGCCTGCACTGCCGTTGCTGCCGCCGAGGCCGGCCCCGCCGTCGCCGCCGTTTCCGCCGTTTCCGCTGGCGCCACCGGCGCCGCCATCGCCGTTGGCACCCGCGGTGCCGTCGACGGCGCCCGCGCCGCCAGCTTGACCCCCGCCGCCGGCGTTACCGCCGGCCCCGCCGTTTCCGCCGTTTCCGCCAGCAACGCCGGCGCTGCCGTCGCCGCCCGCGGTGCTGTTGGAGGCGCCCACCCCACCGGCTGCACCCGCGCCGCCGTCGCCGCCCGACGCACCGGTGCCACCCTTGCCGCCGTTGCCGTCGGCTCCCGCCGTGCCGTTGGCGCCGGCCACGGCGCCCGTGGTGGTTCCGCCCGTGCCGGCCGCACCCCCAGCACCACCAGCGCCGCCCATGCCGCCGCTGCCGCCGGCTTGGCCGTTACTGCCGCCCTTGGCGGCACCAACGGTGCTGGGGACGGTGCCGTTGGTGCCGCGGTTGCCCGCGGCCCCATTGCCGCCGGTGCTGCCGGTAGCACCCGCGCCGCCGTTGCCGCCGGCACCGTTGGTCCCGACCGCACCGGTCAGTCCGGTGCTGCCGCCGCCGGCGCCGCCCGTCCCGCCGTTACCGCCCGCACCACCCTTGCCGCCCGACCCGCCGGCCGAGGCGGCACCGCCGTCGTCACCCGGGGTGGTGGCGTTCATGCCAGACAGAGCCATCGCTCCAGCACCGCCGTTGCCGCCGGAACCGGCCGCGCCGCCCGCGCCACCGTTGGCGTCGGCCCCGGCCAGCCCGGCCGCCCCGCCGGTGCCCCCCGTGCCGGCCGCACCGGCCGCACCGCCCGCACCGCCCGCGCCTCCGGCGCCGCCGGCTCCGCCGGCCTGACCAGCCGCGCCGTTCGCGCCTGCCGTGGCGCCGTTGGCGCCGTTGTGACCGTTTTCGCCGTTGGCGCCAGCCCCGCCCGCGGCGGCATTACCGCCGTTGCCGCCGGAGCCGTTGACCCCGGCTGTACCTGTAGCGCCCAAGAATCCGGCTGCCCCACCCGCACCGGCGTTACCTCCGGCCCCGCCGGCCCCGCCAGACCCGCCCGCTTGACCTGCCCCGCCGCTGGCGGCCGTGAGGGTAGTTGCCAGCCCGGTCGCGCCGGCCCCACCGGCCCCACCGGACCCGCCGGACCCGCCGGACCCACCCGCGCCGCCCGCGCCACCAGCGCCGAAGAACCAACCGCCCGACCCGCCGTTGCCGCCGTTGCCGCCGGCCTTACCGGCCGTACCGTTCTGCCCGGCCTGGCCTGGGACCCCGTCAGAACCATTGCCGCCGTTACCGCCCGCCCCGCCGTTGCCGATGAAGAACGCATTTCCGCCGCTTCCGCCGTTGGCGCCGTTACCGCCATTGCCGAAGAACAAACCGCCGTTGCCACCGTTGCAGGCCATCCCGACGCAGTCCGCGGCGGCGTTGGCTCCGTTGCCGAACAATCCGAATAGTGGACCCACCGACGCGCCCACCCCGAGGGCCGGCACCGACGCAACAACGGTGTTGGGACTCGCCGATAAGCACAGCGGTGCTGCCGGGATGCAGGTCGTGTCACCCGCCGAGGGTGGCGCAGCGAACGCCAGTCCCGCAGGTGCCGCCAACGCCACGCTGCCAGCGAGCAAAGCTGCTTTGATCATGAAACGTAGCTGATCCGCGCGCGCTGAGTCGACTCGGTGTGTGGCCATGCATTCTCCCTGCGCTGGTCGCCAACAGCGTCAGAATGCAACCACTGCCAACAGGTACGTCAATTAAACGCTAGTGAACCACGGGACAGTCGATTTCAGCGAAGGAAATCGACAATAAGTGCTACCTGTGAGTCTGCGGCGTGGCGAACCATATAGATGATCTTGATGATCTAGTTGACAACCCGTCCGAGCCGCCCAACGTGAGCGCATCAGCCTTCACCGCGCGGATCATTGACACACTCTTGGGCGCGGCGAACGTCAGGTAGTAGCCGTGCACGCCCTGCGCTCCGAGTTCCCGGCCCTGCGCGCCGTTGGGCGCGATCCCGTCGTCCAGCCATGCGCCACGACCGCCGCGTCCGCCTCGCCGCCGGCGCGCCGACCGTCGGACAACCCGACCAGCCCAGCGGCGGTGCGGGTTTCGCCGACGCACAGCCACGTCGGGGTGCGGGTGTCGTGTTCGGAGTAGTACTCCCCCAGCCCACCACCGTCACGCTGAAGGTCGGCAGTGGCGCGCTGCGCCGATTGGGCGGTGTCCAGGGAATAGTTGATCGACCATCGCTTCAACTTCGAGATCGTCAACACCGCAGCCACCAACCCAGGTATGGAAACCCCCAAGTCAGAACGACTGCCCCGCCGTCACTTTCAGCCACGCCCCAAGCGCAACCACCACCGGTATCGCACGCTGTGCACATGTGCCACTGCAGTTTCTGGGTTGGCGACTTCGGGGCGGTGATGCGGTTAAGACATTGGAGGACAGGCGCATTAAGAGTTAGAGGTGGGTTGGAGGTTGACGACTCGGGGGCATGCGGAGTCGGGGGTGAGAAGTGGATTGCGAAGGGGTGGTGACGACGCTAATGAAACACGCGAAGATTCTGCACGGGATGTCCGGGCAGCGACCTACAGTTGTGGCCCACGCTTCATGCCGAGCAGCACCTTGGCGAATCGAGTGCGTGCGTGGCCGGAAAGGATCTGCTCGATCTCGCCTCGCAACGGGTTCTGGTCAACCATATCGATCCCCTTCCATTGGGTCCGCCCTAGCGCCCCAAGCAGAATAGGGCCGTGAATCGACGTGTCTGGAACTCTTGCGGTTTTGGTGGTCATAGAGGCCATGGCCGGACCCCGTGAACTGGTCCACGTGATCTGTACCCGTGTTGTGGTCCATGGTTGTGAGAGTCGAGGGCAGAGCTATCATCGGGAGGTCACATGCCCCGTCAGTATTCGTCGTCGGTGCGCCGGCAAATCGTTGCACGGCTGCGATCAGGGGAACCCGTTGCCGCCTTGGCTGCCGAGACCGGCATCTGTCAGGCCACGCTGTTCCGATGAAAACGTCGGGCACTCGTCGCGGATGCGGGAGTTGAACGACTCGACGTAGCCGTTGCGCCACGGCTCACCGGGCGGGATAAAGCACAACCCGACCTGACCAGCAGCCCAATCGGCCATTGCGCCACAAGCCACTTCGGGTCCATTGCCACAACGCAACACCGCCGGGTGTGTGCCGCGTTGGGCAGCAATGCGGTCCAGTTCGCCGATGAGGTACTCACCTGTGATGCTGGCCTGACCCCGGTCGAGGCCGAGGTGACGGACGATAGCCATGTCGACAAATGCCCGGATGTTTTCGGGACTTCGTCTGCGCTAAAGGCTGGCACGATGCAGGCCTTCGTGGTACGAATTCACAAGTCACATTTGTTATTCGCGCAAAAGCATCAAGATATGGTCTCTAATTGTTGCGTTCTGTCCACAGCAGTCTGCGGGGAGATCGATGTTCAGCACGTGGCCGCCGAGCTCAATTCAACTAAGCGGGGGCATCCGCTAATGGGCGACCCCGCGGTACTCGTACGCCTCGCACTCGCCCAACAGGCGTGCTTCACAGTCTGGCGAATGTTCGTCATGGATCAGCGTCTGAGCGAAAAGGAAGCCGCGTGGATTGCTGCCCTTGAAGCTCAACCAGGTCGCCTCGCTAGTTTCTGGGGCAAGTACGTCCAGTACGAGACCGGCTTCATACATTTCAAATTGAACGGAAACGGCCAATGGTTTGATGAACTGCCTTCCGGCGTCACGCCGGACCAAGTCGTGCTCAACGATCTGGACGTGGCAGATCAGGCGCCGTTGGCGGATCGATTAGCCGCGGTCGTCCGCACGCTGCGTGCCTACGCGGAACAAGATCCAGAGCTCGTCGCTCTGGCGGACGCCACGGAGCAGTCTTTGGAGGCGTGGCGGCGCCCGGAGAACGGGGAGCAGTGCTTCGCGCAACTCCGGGAGTGGATTCAGGCGGAGCTGTTCGCCGACAACGCTACCAACGATCCGTCTGATGAAATCAGACGCGCACACCGCATACTCGACCGCCTCGACCAGTTCGCCGAGGAACTACACCAAACAACGACCGCCGACGGATGGACGGTCGGTGGATTGCTTGCGATGCGAGCAATGATTCTGGCTGCTGCCAATCAGTCGGACGACGTGCGATACCAGTCGTACGTGTTCACGACGTGCCTCCACTACATCATGGTTCTCGGACCGGGCCGAGCCGAGGATGCCGCCCAACGATTGTCCGACAGGATGATTCGACAGGGGTACCAAGACGCCGTCCGCTCGGCAGCCGAGGATCTCTTATCCAAAGGCAACGCACTAATCGACAAGGCGCTCGACGGCGCGCCGCTTACTTACTACGCCGCGTTGTATCCAGCCGCCGCTTATGAGCTGGCAGGAGCCGCCATTGCAAAAGCCGCGGCAGTGGCATCGTTCGCCGGACCCGACCTTGCGATGATGTCCTTGCGGTCGCAACCACTGTCGGGGTTGCAACCATCAGCCGTGGGACACCGCGACGTGCACAACAGACAACGCTGGGCCGGCCTCGCTGCCAACGCCGAGGAGCGAGCAGTCCGGATCGCGGCGGTGCTCAAGACCGCACTGCGAAATCTCGATGACGGTGGAGCCTTCATCGAATACCACTTGGAGAAGATCAAGCGGGTACGCGCAGAACAAGGCGAGGGTGCCGCCCGACTGGCGGCCAACGACCTCATCTACAACCACCTCCTTTATCCCAAAACGTATTTGGCGACGCTGCTTGGCCAATCCGAGTAGCCCGATGACCAGGAGCAGACTTTGACCAAACCAACCTCTAGCCCAGACGACTCGGCCGAGAAGATCGTGAACACCATTGGCCTAAATCTTTCGTTCTTTGAGGACCCCTCTGAACGGCATTTGACTGGTCTGGAGATTGCTCTCGGCTACTTGCTTCTTGGATGGTTCGCCGAGGGGTTCACTAAAGGCGCGGGCGAGGCTGCCGGAAAGCAATTCGAGGAAAAGGCAGCGGCGACCATCCCACGTTTGGCGACCCGTGTGAAAGGCTGGTTTGGCAGATCAAACCCCACCCCTGAGAGCGACGCCGCGGCGACACAACAGCTGGCAATAGCGACAAAAACAGCCGTGGACGACGCCCAACCAAAAGTCGCCGAGCTCGACGAAGAGGTGGTCACCACCATAGGCGATGCGTACCAGCAGGCTCTCCACGAATACCTGAAAGATATTGGCATGCTTGCCCCCGACGCGGCCAAGGTCGCTCTGACCGTTCGGGAAGAAGCGCAGAATCAAGTCCGGCCGGAGTAGCTAACGAACATCATGAGCGATGTCTTGTTGTCCGTCGCAGGCCCGTGCCAGTGAATCACCTGCTTACGGTGTGACAAGAAGTTTGTGGGCAGGGAAAGCACGGCCCCCTTCAACTGCCCCCGCCGGCGACCCTGAGTTCTCCGAATCCCGTTAAGGCTCTCATGAAGTAGAAGTCCGTTCGATGCACTACAGACTCTACGAGTCAGCCGGGTACTTAGGACCACACACAGCCTTTGCCGATTCGCTTGACTTCGACGCGCTGCGACAATGGGCTGTCAGTCACAACAAGTGGAAGGGCGCAAGGCGTCGGGGCGGTGTCACGGTTTGTATCCGAGCCGCCGCCGCATCCACGCAGGCGGACCTTGCAAGTGCTCTCCGCCACAAGACGGAGCGTTGGTTGGACGAGAACGGCCCCCACGCAAAACTACCGCCGGAACTCGTCGCCGAGCTGCAGCGCCTGCGTGAGAGTGCCGAACGAACAATACCTACCACCGACCCCAGGACCGAGGACGACCGATGACCACTGACCGCGACACCGACGGCACATCCGAGCCGAGCAAGGCCAGGCGCAGCCGTCGCGCCGAGCCGATCACCAAACGCGTCGCGAAGAACGGCACGGTGAGCTACGAATTCCGCGCCGACCTTGGGACCAAGCCCGATGGCAGCCGCGACCGCCGTCGCTTCACCTACCGGACCCAAGCCGAGGCGCGAAAAGAGCTGCGCCGCATCACCTCCGAGGTCGCGGCGGGCACCTACAACCGCCCCACCGCGATCACCGTGGACGAGGCGTGCGACGCGTGGTTGGCCGGACGGCGTGGCATCCGTCGGGTGACCCTCTACGGCTACGAAATGGACCTCAAGCCGGTTCGGCGCTACCTCGGTGGCCGCAAGCTCCAGACGCTCACCAAGGCCGACGGCGACGCGTTGGTGCGGTGGATGTTGACCGAGGCGCGCACCTCCCCCAAGCACTACCGCGCCGACTCACTAGCGGGCCGTGTGGTCGCGCTGGTGTCCGGGCATCCCGAGGGCATTACCGCCGCCCAGCTCGCCGCCTCACTGCCCGGCGACGTGCACACGGCTCTATCCGCGCTGCTGGCCGCGGGGCGAGTCACCCGGCCTCGCCGCGGGGTGTACGCGCCCGCAGCCCTCGAAAGCCTGGGCACCGCCAAGAAACGCGGCCTGAGCCCGCAGACCGTCCGGTCCACCCTGACGACGTTCGGCGCGGTCGTGCAGAGCTATGTGGATGAAGGCGTGTTGCCGCGCAACGTCATTGGGTTGGTGGAACGCCCGAGGAATGCCAATCACGACGACGCTGCCGCGCCTGCCGAGGTCGACGCCAGCACCGAGGCCACGGCGAAGTCGTGGACCCTCGCCGAGGTCGTTCACTTCCGCGACGTGGTGCGCGATCTCCGGCTGTTCGCGTGCTGGCTGCTGTCTTGCTACGGGCTGCGCCGCTCCGAAGTACTGGGCCTGCGTTGGGGTGCGGTCGATCTCGACATCGGCACCCTGTCGGTCCGGCGGGGCCGGGTCGCGGTGGGCGGCGAGGCGATCGAAGGTGCGCCCAAGTCGCGTCGGAGCCGTCGCGATCTGCCGTTACCGGCGGATGTGACCAAGGCTCTGCGGGCACTCCGCCAGCGCCAGCGGACCGAGGCGATGGCGCTCGGCGTCGGGTGGTCCGACGACCGCCTGGTTGCAGTTCGCGAAGACGGCGAGCCGCTGCGCCCCGAGTCCTATACCGACGAGTTCCAACGGCTGCGCACGCGGGCCAGGCTGCCTCGGATCAAGCTGCACGGGCTGCGCAACACCCCGATGACCCTAGATGCTCGACCAGGGGTACCCGCCGCACATCGTCGCAGCCTGGCACGGTCACGACCCGGCAGTGGCGCTGTCGATCTACTCCGACGTCAAGGCCGACGAGCTGCCGGCTGTGGGCGCGTCGCTGTTCCGGTAAACGGACTCGGCTAAGCAAAGGGAACGGCACGGAAGCGCCTCCGCTGGCACCAAGCCCAGCGGGGCGGGGCTTAGAGGGCTGGGGCCAGGTCCTCGGTGGTCTCGTCAGGTTCATCCAGACGTACCTCGATGTGGACCCGCCCCTGTTCATCAACGGCTCTCAACGGTGTCCGCATAGCTTTCTCAGTGAGAGCGTCGATCGCCCGGCCATAGCTTGACCTAGCGATCACGTCGAGAACCCTGTCTATCGGTGTTACGACGGCGATGCCCATGTTGACCATCTCGGTTGTGAGATCGCCCTCAACCGCGGGCGATCCGGCCGGGGCATTCCAGTGCGCGTTTACGACGCCTAACAGATACAGCGTCCGCCCCTCACAGTGTCGATAAGTGCGGACGTTGCCCACGTTGCGCAGCAGACCCACGTCCACAAAGACCGGCGAACCGCTAAGCCCGCCAACCGATCGCGACTCGACCAGGTAGGCCTCAACGTCGCCGACGGCAGTGGACACGGGCTCGGCGGGCATTGCGCAGATATTTCCGAATCTCACAATCGGTTCGTTACGCCGCTTGCCGTGGTGTCTGACGAAAAGCCCCGCGAATGCGACATCGTTGCCGAGGCCAATTTCCTCCTCCGTAATCACCTCGGAGGTAGCGGCCAGTTCCGTTCCGACACAAAGGAAGTCGAAGTCCGACGAACCGGGTAGAGTTTCCCATTGGCAGAACGCGATGTCGATAATTTCTTCGGACATGTCTGGCTTGAACCATTTGTCGGCAGCGACCTCGACGTGGCGATAACCACCGTCTTTGGTGTTGACCCGCAAAAAGGTCTTCCCGTCATCACTGTCTCGTTGAGCGTTGGCGACGACATGCAATGCGGTCACCACCACGATCCACCGGACTGGCGGCTTCGAGATGCACAGGAAGAACGCAGTGCCGACGGGCTTGGACTCCTCCCTGAAGGTGGCGTAGACGAAACAGACGCAGTCCCGGTAAGCGGGCGGTATCAGCATGCAGTCCATTGAACGCTGTGGCACCGACGCCAGGGCGACGCCGCACCATCGCGAACAAGGGAGAGGTAAACCCGGCGGTGATTGCAGATGGCGTGGCCTACTGGGTCACTCTTGGGACACTGGGCATTCCTGATGCAGCTGGCACGGCTCGCCATCGGCGGGAAACCTACCGTTGACCAGCAAGGACTTTGGTGGGCGCGGAGGGGATCGAACCCACGACCGCTGGTGTGTAAAACCAGAGCTCTACCACTGAGCTACACGCCCGTGCTCGGGCAGGCTACACGGCGACGGGCCGCGACGGGAAATCCCGTCAGCCGTCCCGGAGTGCGGCGAGCGCGGCCACCCACACCGCCTGATCCCGCGGCTCCCCCGGCTCGTTGCACTCGGCGAACCGGACGACACCCGCGCGGTCGATCACGAACGTGCCGCGGTTGGCGATGCCCGAGTCCGCGTTGAACACGCCGTAGGACTGCGCGACCGCGCCGTGGGGCCAGAAGTCGGAGAGGACGGGAAAGGTGAAGCCGCTCTGCATCGCCCAAATCTTGTGTGTGGGTGGCGGTCCCACGGAGATCGCGAGGGTCTGGGTGTCGGCGTTGACGTAGTCCCCGAGGTGGTTCTGCACCTCGTCGAGCTCGCGTTGACAGACGCCCGTGAACGCCAGGGGGAAGAACACCAGCAGCACGTCCTTGGCGTCCCGGTACGAGCGCAGGCTGACCGGCCGACCGTCCTGATCCTTGAGCGTGAAGTCTGGCGCCTGGACGCCGGTGACCAGCACGCCCGTCAGCGCCGTACCGCCGGGCCGGACTTCGGCTGGACTAGTCGGCTCGCGATCCAATCCCCCAGGTTGGCCGACGAGGTCTGCATGAGCCCCGCGGTCGGCGCGGATTCCGCGATGTCGGATGGCCGCACGTGCCCCGCGTGACCGGTCTTGGGCGTCACCACCCACACCACGCCGTCCTCGGCGAGCGGAGTGATGGCGTCCATCAGCCGGTCGACGAGGTCACCGTCGTCGTCGCGCCACCACAGCAGCACCACGTCGACGACCTCGTCCGCGTCCTCGTCGAGGAGTTCGTTACCGCAGGCATCCTCGATGTCGAATCGGATGTCGTTGTCGGTGTCCTCGTCCCAGCCCAGTTCCTGGACGATCTGGTCCTTCTCGATGCCCAGCTTGCGGGCGTAGTTCGGCGAGTCCGCCGCAACCACCGTTTCCTCCTTCAGCCAGCGTGTCAGCTTTGCCCTATCGTCGCACGTCTTGGGCGGTTACCCGGCGCGAGCCGCTCCGAAGCCTCAATATGCGGCATCACAGGCCGCGCCGGCCGCCGTCTTCGAGTCGTTGAGCTGGCGGATCGCGACGTTGAACTCGTCGGGTCCCGGGTTGCGCGACAGCACGCTGGCCAGCTGACGCGCCGAGTCGACCCAGCCGTTGAGCGCCTTGGTCAGATCGGGTGAGAGCGGCGCGGACAGGCTGCCGGAGACCAGGTCGGCGCTGTGGTTGAGCGAGTCGACGGCCGGGCCCACCTTGCTCGGGGCGTCCGGTGCGTCGTTGTTGTAGGCGTCGACGTAGTCGTTGACCGCCTGGACCGAATCGCCGCTGCTGGACCCGAGGGCGTCGCAGGAGGCGTGCACGGCGGCCTTCGTGACGGCGACCTGATGTTCGGAGGACGACGCCGCGGCCGCAGACGACACCGACGCCCGGTACTCGGGGGCCTGCGCGCCGTCGACCTTGGCCGTGCCCTGGGTGATCGAACTGCATCCCACGATGATCATGGCCAGCCCGGCGAGACTTCCCGCAGCCAGTCCGACGACGCGGAGTCGGCCTGCTGGCCCCGATCTCGTCACAATCTTCAGACCGTACCGGTTGACCGGATTCACCGCCGGTTCATTTTCGCCTAGGTCAACCCCGCCCGAACAAGTGCGGCACGATAGGGGCACGATGGACACGACGAAGAACGTGACGTCGAAAACCACGTGCGACGGGGCCACGAGCCCTCGATCACGCCAACCAAGGAGCGGCAGTTGACCACCGAGTTCGCGCGCCAAGACCTGGCCCAAAACTCTGGCACCGCAGGCGAACCCGACCGGGTGCGCGTCATCCGTGAGGGTGTTGCCTCATATCTACCGGACATCGATCCCGACGAGACCAGCGAGTGGCTCGAGTCATTCGACGAGATGCTGGAGCGGTCGGGTCCGGCTCGCGCGCGGTATCTGATGTTGCGGTTGCTCGAGCGTTCTGGCGAACAGCGGGTCGCGATCCCCGCGTTGACGTCAACCGATTACGTCAACACCATTCCGACCGAGCTCGAGCCGTGGTTTCCTGGCGACGAGGACGTCGAGCGGCGTTACCGGGCGTGGATCCGGTGGAACGCAGCCATCATGGTGCATCGCGCGCAGCGGCCGGGAGTTGGTGTGGGCGGCCATATTTCGACGTACGCGTCGTCGGCTGCCCTGTACGAGGTCGGGTTCAACCACTTCTTCCGCGGCAAGTCCCACCCGGGCGGCGGCGACCAGATCTACATCCAGGGCCACGCCAGCCCTGGCATCTATGCGCGCGCGTTCCTCGAGGGCCGGCTAACTGCGGACAAGCTCGACGGTTTCCGCCAGGAGCACTCCCACCCCGGCGGCGGCATCCCGTCCTACCCCCATCCGAGGTTGATGCCCGACTTCTGGGAGTTCCCGACGGTGTCGATGGGCCTTGGCCCGATGAACGCCATCTATCAGGCCCGGTTCAACCACTACCTGCACGACCGCGGCATCAAGGACACCTCCGATCAGCACGTGTGGGCGTTCCTCGGCGACGGCGAGACCGACGAGCCGGAGAGCCGCGGACTGGCCCACGTCGCCGCACTCGAGGGCCTGGACAACCTGACCTTCGTCATCAACTGCAACCTGCAGCGCCTCGACGGCCCGGTGCGCGGCAACGGCAAGATCATCCAGGAACTGGAGTCGTTCTTCCGCGGCGCAGGCTGGAACGTCATCAAGGTGGTGTGGGGCCGCGAGTGGGATGCGCTGCTGCACGCCGACAAGGACGGCGCGCTGGTGAACCTGATGAACACGACGCCCGACGGTGACTTCCAGACCTACAAGGCCAATGACGGCGCCTACGTGCGCGACCACTTCTTCGGCCGCGATCCGCGCACCAAGGCGCTCGTCGAGCCGATGACCGACGCCGAGATCTGGAACCTCAAGCGCGGCGGGCACGACTACCGCAAGGTGTACGCCGCCTACCGCGCGGCGATGGAGCACAAGGGCCAGCCGACGGTGATCCTGGCCCACACCATCAAGGGCTACACGCTGGGCAAGCACTTCGAGGGCCGCAACGCCACCCACCAGATGAAGAAGCTTGCGCTGCAAGACCTCAAGGACTTCCGGGACAGCCAGCGCATCCCGGTTTCCGACGCCCAGCTCGAGGAGAACCCGTACCTGCCGCCGTACTACCACCCCGGGCCCGACGCCCCGGAGATCCGCTACCTGCTCGACCGGCGCCGCACGCTCGGCGGATTCGTACCCGCGCGGCGCAACAAGACCAAGGCGCTGACACTGCCGCCGCGCGATGTCTACAAGTCGCTGAAGAAGGGCTCGGGCACCCAGAGCGTGGCCACCACGATGGCGACCGTCCGTACCTTCAAGGAGTTGTTGCGCGACAAGGAGATCGGCAAGCGCATCGTGCCGATCATCCCCGACGAGGCGCGTACGTTCGGCATGGACTCGTGGTTCCCGAGCCTGAAGATCTACAACCGCAACGGCCAGCTCTACACCGCGGTCGACGCCGAACTGATGCTCGCCTACAAGGAGAGCGAAGTCGGGCAGATCCTGCACGAGGGCATCAACGAGGCAGGCTCGACGGCATCGTTCACCGCGGTCGGCACGTCGTACTCGACGCACAACGAGCCGATGATCCCGATCTACATCTTCTATTCGATGTTCGGCTTCCAGCGCACCGGTGACGGTCTGTGGGCGGCGACCGACCAGATGGCCCGCGGCTTCGTCCTCGGCGCGACGGCCGGTCGCACCACGCTGACCGGTGAGGGTCTTCAGCACGCCGACGGTCACTCGATGTTGCTGGCCGCCACCAATCCCGCGGTGGTCGCCTACGACCCGGCGTTCGCCTACGAGATCGCCTACATCGTGGAGAGCGGCCTGAAGAGGATGTACGGCGAGGACTCCGAGAACGTCTTCTTCTACATCACCATCTACAACGAGCCCTACGTCCAGCCCGCCGAGCCGGCGGACTTCGATCCCGAGGGCCTGCTCAAGGGCATCTACCGGTACCGGGCGGCCAAGGACAAGCGCACCAACGTCGCGCAGATCCTGACCTCCGGGGTCGCGATGCCCGAGGCGCTGCGCGCTGCGGACCTGCTGGCAGCCGAGTGGGACGTCGCCGCCGACGTGTGGTCGGTGACCAGTTGGGGTGAGCTCAACCGCGACGGCCTGGCCATCGACAAGGAGATGCTGCGCCACCCCGACAAGCCCGCGGGCGTGCCCTACGTCACCAAGGTGCTCGAATCGACCGCCGGGCCCGTCGTCGCGGTGTCGGACTGGATGCGCGCGGTGCCCGAACAGATCCGGCCGTGGGTGCCCAACACCTACGTCACGCTGGGCACCGACGGGTTCGGCTTCTCCGACACCCGGCCCGCGGCGCGCCGGTACTTCAACACCGACGCCGAATCCGTGGTCGTCGCCGTTCTGGAGGCCCTGGCCCGCGACGGTGAGATCGACCCGTCCGTCGCCGTTGCCGCGGCCAAGCAGTACCAGATCGACGACGTGCTCGCCGCCGGGGTCTCGTTCGCCGACACTGGGAGCGCCTGACCTCGGCAATTGGGGCTCAGTTGGAGGAATCCACCAGAACTGGGGCGTATCTTTTAGGGGTGAGTGACAACCAGCCCCTGGAGATTCGGCCGGCGTCGCTCGAGCTGCTGGACACCGTGCCCGAATCGCTGCTGCGCCGTGTCAAGCAGTATTCGGGCCGGCTGGCGACGGAGGCCGTCCACGTCATGGGCGAACGGCTGCCGTTCTTCGCCGAACTCGAGGCGTCCCAGCGCGCCAGCGTCCAGCTCGTCGTGCAGACGGCGCTGGTGAACTTCGCCGAGTGGATGCGCGATCCGCGCGGCGACGTCGGCTACACCGCCGAGGCGTTCGCCCTCGTCCCCCAGGAGCTGACCCGGCGGATTGCGTTGCGGCAGACCGTCGACATGGTGCGCGTGACCATGGAGCACTTCGAGGAGGCGGTGCCCATGCTGGCCCGTAACCCCGATCAGATGACGGCGCTGACCGTCGGCATCCTGCGGTACAGCCGCAACCTCGCGTTCGCGGCGGCATCGGGTTACGCCGATGCCGCCGAGGCCCGGGGCGCATGGGACACCCGGATGGAGGCCAACGTCGTCGACGCCGTGGTCCGCGGCGACATCGGCCCACAACTGCAATCCCAGGCGGCGGCGCTGAACTGGGATACGACGGCGCCCGCGACCGTCCTGGTCGGATTCCCCAAACCCGGTCGCGCGGAGTTCGTCAGCGAGGACGTGCACGAGATCGTCAACCGCAACGGGCGCACCGCACTGTGCGACGTCCACGGCACCTGGCTGGTCGCCATCGTGTCGGGTCATCTGTCCCCCACCGACCGCACCCTTGCCGAACTGCTCGAGGTGTTCGCCGACGAGCCCGTCGTGATCGGCCCGTACGCGGCATCACTGGTGGCGGCCCACTACAGCGCGGCGGAGGCCATCGCCGGGATGAACGCCGTCGCGGGATGGAGTGGTGCGCCGCGGCCGGTGTCGGCCCGCGAACTGCTGCCCGAACGGGCGCTCCTCGGCGACATGTCGGCGATTGCCGCACTCGACTCCGACGTGATGCGACCGCTCGCCGACGCCGGTCCCACACTCACGGAGACGCTCGACACCTACCTGGACTCCGGTGGCGCGATCGAGGCGTGCGCACGCAAATTGTTCGTTCATCCAAACACGGTCCGCTACCGGCTCAAACGCATCGCCGACTTCACCGGGCGCGATCCCACGCTGCCACGCGACGCCTACGTTCTCAGGGTGGCCTCGACGGTGGGAAGACTGGGCCGACAAGCACCTCACACCATCGTGACCAATCCCACCGCCGGGCCATCCCCGGCAATCGCTGCGGCCCGGCAGCGCGCACATCGCGAGGAGTGACAGGTCGCGGCGAGATCTCGGTGCAGTCGCATCACATGCGGTTTTGTATGTTCTCCACAAAAACATAAGACGAGGTTCATATTCTCTTACACCGCGCAAAACCGGTTTCACAGTGTTCTCTTAATTCGTGCCTCAAACACCCGTGCTTGCGCTGCTCGCTCCCGGACAGGGATCGCAGACTCCCGGCATGCTCTCGCCGTGGCTGGAGCTGCCCGGTGCGGACGAGCGCATCGCCGCCTGGTCCGACGCCATCGGCCTGGACCTGGCCCGGCTGGGAACGACCGCCACGGCCGAGGAGATCACCGACACCGCGGTGACCCAGCCGCTCGTCGTGGCCGCCACCCTGTTGGCGCACGGGGAACTGACCACCCGCGGCCTGCTGGCCGGCGCCGAGACCGTCGTCGCCGGCCATTCCGTCGGTGAGATCGCGGCCTACGCCATCGCAGGCGTGCTGTCCGCCGACGACGCCGTCACCCTGGCCGCCACCCGCGGCTCCGAGATGGCCAAGGCCTGCGCGGTCGAGCCCACCGGCATGGCGGCCGTGCTCGGCGGTGACGAGACCGAGGTGCTGGCCCGTCTGGACGCCCTCGACCTGGTGCCCGCCAACCGCAACGCGGCCGGGCAGATCGTCGCCGCGGGAGCGCTCTCGGCGCTGGACAAGCTCGTCGAGGATCCGCCGGAGAAGGCCCGCGTCCGCAAGCTCGCCACCGCGGGCGCGTTCCACACGCACTTCATGTCATCGGCGCTCGACGGCTACTCGGCCGCCGCCGATGCGGTGACCGTCGCCGAGATCGCCGCTTCGACCACCCTCCTGTCCAACGCCGACGGCCAGCCGGTCACCTCGGCCGCCGACGCGATGACCAAGCTGGTCGCGCAGTTGACCAGGCCGGTGCGCTGGGACCTCTGCAACGAGAGCCTGCGTCAGCGCGAGGTCGCCGCGATCGTCGAGTTCCCGCCCGCGGGCACTCTGGTGGGCATCGCCAAACGAGAACTTCGGGGTGTACCGACGTACGCCGTCAAGACCCCCGCAGACCTGGACGGGCTCGCCGAGCTCGCTTAGGCCGAATTTCCCGGCTCGCCGGGAATGACAACTCCATGCCGGCGCCCCATCAGGGGGCGTCGGTGCTCGCAGGAACACAGAGAATAGAAGGAGCCAACGTGGCTGCCACGCAGGAAGAAATCATCGCCGGCCTCGCCGAGATCATCGAAGAGGTCACCGGCATCGAGCCGTCGGAGGTCACCCCGGAGAAGTCGTTCGTCGACGACCTGGACATCGACTCGCTGTCGATGGTGGAGATCGCGGTGCAGACCGAGGACAAGTACGGCGTGAAGATTCCCGACGAGGACCTCGCCGGCCTGCGCACCGTTGGTGACGTCGTCGCCTACATCCAGAAGCTCGAGGAAGAGAACCCCGAGGCTGCCGCCGCACTGCGCGACAAGTTCACCTCGTGACCCGCCCTTCCACTGCTAACGGCGGCTTCCCTAGCGTCGTCGTGACCGCCGTCACGGCGACCACGTCGATCGCACCGGACATCGAGAGCACGTGGAAGGGACTGCTGGCAGGAGAGAGCGGCATCCGCGTCCTCGAAGACGACTTCGTCGGCAAGTGGGACCTTCAGGTCAAGATCGGTGGGCACCTCAAGGAGCCCCTCGATCCCCTGATGACCCGGCTCGAAATGCGACGCATGTCCTACGTGCAGCGGATGTCGAAGTACCTCGGTAATCAGTTGTGGGAGAACGCCGGTGCCCCGGAGGTCGATCCCGACCGCTTCACGGTCGTGATCGGCACCGGGCTCGGCGGCGGCGAGAAGATCGTCGAGACCTACGACGCGATGAACGAGGGCGGCCCGCGCAAGGTGTCGCCCCTGGCCGTTCAGATGATCATGCCGAACGGTGCTGCCGCGGTCGTCGGGCTCGAGCTCGGCGCCCGTGCCGGCGTCATCACGCCGGTGTCGGCCTGTTCGTCGGGTTCGGAGGCCATCGCCCACGCATGGCGCCAGATCGTCATGGGCGACGCCGACTTCGCCGTCTGCGGTGGTGTCGAAGGCGGTATCGAGGCGCTGCCCATCGCGGCGTTCTCGATGATGCGCGCGATGTCGACCCGCAACGACGATCCGGAAGGCGCGTCGCGGCCGTTCGACAAGAACCGCGACGGCTTCGTCTTCGGTGAGGCGGGTGCGCTGATGATCATCGAAACCGAGGAGCACGCCAAGGCCCGCGGCGCCAAGCCGCTGGCCAGGCTGATGGGTGCAGGCATCTCGTCGGACGCCTTCCACATGGTGGCGCCCGCGGCCGACGGCCTCCGCGCCGGGCATGCGATGAAGCGTGCGATGGAGACCGCCGGACTGTCCCCCAAGGACATCCAGCACGTCAACGCGCATGCGACGTCCACGTCGATCGGCGACGTCGCGGAGGCCAACGCCATCCGCGTCGCCGGTGTGGAGCACGCCGCGGTGTACGCGCCGAAGTCGGCGCTCGGTCACTCGATCGGCGCCGTCGGTGCGCTGGAATCCATCCTGACGATCCTGTCGCTGCGCGACGGCGTGATCCCGCCGACGCTGAACTACGAGACGCCCGACCCCGAGATCGATCTCGATGTCGTCGCGGGTGAGCCTCGATACGGCGAATACCAGTACGCCATCAACAACTCGTTCGGCTTCGGTGGACACAATGTCGCCCTGGCCTTCGGGCGCTACTGAGTAGCGGACTGCTGGCACGAGAGGAACGTTCGGAGCGGGGATGGCAGGGTTGACTGGCGCGGCGCGGCCTTCGACGGGGAATGGACTCCCCAACGTGGTGGTCACTGGTCTCGCCATGACCACTGCCCTCGCCACCGATGCGGACGGCACCTGGAAGAGGTTGCTGGACGGCGAAAGTGGCATTCGTACCCTCGATGACCCGTTCATCGAGATGTACGACCTGCCGGTCCGCATCGGTGGCCACCTGCTCGAGGACTTCGACGGGGAGCTCACGCCGGAAGAACGGCACCGTCTGACCTATCTCCAGAAGATGGCGACGGTCGTCGGACGGCGGGCGTGGGAGAACGCGGGTTCGCCGGACGTCGACACCAAGCGGTTGATGGTGTCGATCGGCACCGGCATCGGCAGCGCCGAGGAACTCCTGTTCGCCTACGACGGGCTGCGGGACAAGGGCGTCGCGGGTGTGTCGCCACTCGTGGTGCAGACCTACATGCCGAACTCACCCGCCGCGGCGGTCGGCCTGGAACGGGGTGCACGGGCGGGTGTGATCACGCCCGTCTCGGCGTGTGCCTCGGGCAGCGAGGCCATCGCCAACGCGTGGCGCAACATCGTCCTCGGCGAGGCCGACGTCGCGATCTGCGGCGGGGTCGAGACCAGGATCGAGGCCGTGCCGATCGCCGGATTCGCACAGATGCGGATCGTGTTGTCCACCACCAACGATGATCCGGCAGGGGCCTGCAAGCCGTTCGACAGGGACCGCAACGGGTTCGTGTTCGGCGAAGGTGCCGGGCTTCTGGTCATCGAGACCGAGGACCACGCGCGGGCCCGCGGGGCCAACATCCTGGCCCGGCTGATGGGGGCGGCGGTGACCTCGGACGGCTATCACATCGTGGCCCCCGATCCCACCGGCGACCAGGCCGGTCACGCGATCACGCGCGCGATCGAACTGGCTGGTCTGCAGCCCCGCGACATCGATCACGTCAACGCGCACGCGACCGGGACGTCGGTCGGTGACGTGGCAGAGGGCAAGGCCATCAACAACGCGCTCGGAAGCCACCGGCCCGCGGTGTATGCGCCCAAGTCGGCGCTCGGCCACTCCGTCGGCGCCGTCGGCGCGGTGGAGTCCATCCTCACCGTGCTGGCACTGCGGGACGGCGTCGTCCCCCCGACACTGAACCTGCGCAATCTGGATCCGGACATCGATCTGGACGTGGTCGCAGGCGGACCACGGCACGGTGACTACAGGTACGCGATCAACAATTCATTCGGATTCGGCGGGCACAACGTAGCGATCGCCTTCGGGAAGTACTGAGACTAGGAGAGACACATGACGACGATGGCGCCCGAAACGGTAGAAGAGTCCACCGACCCCCGCGATCCCCTGTTGCGCCTGCACGCGTTCTTCGACGACGGCAGCCTCGAGCTGCTGCACGAGCGCGACAAGTCCGGCGTGCTGGCCGCAGGCGGCACCGTCAACGGTGTGCGCACCATTGCGTTCTGCACCGACGGCACCGTGATGGGCGGTGCGATGGGCGTCGACGGTTGCGCCCACATCGTCGCCGCGTACGACACCGCCATCGAAGAGCAGAGCCCGATCATCGGTATCTGGCATTCCGGCGGCGCCCGCCTGGCCGAGGGCGTCAAGGCCCTGCACGCCGTCGGGTTGGTGTTCGAGGCGATGATCCGGGCCTCCGGCTACATCCCGCAGATCTCCGTCGTCGTCGGATTTGCCGCGGGCGGTGCGGCCTACGGGCCCGCGCTGACCGACATCGTGATCATGGCGCCCGAGGGCCGCGTGTTCGTCACCGGACCCGACGTGGTCCGCAGCGTCACCGGTGAGGACGTCGACATGGCGTCGCTCGGTGGCCCCGACACCCACCACAAGAAGTCCGGCGTCTGCCACATCGTGGCCGACGACGAGGCCGACGCCTACGAGCGCGGCCGCCGGCTGGTCGGATTGTTCTGCCAGCAGGGCCATTTCGACCGCACCAAGGCCGAGGCCGGCGACACCGACCTGCGCGCGCTGCTTCCCGACTCGGCCCGCCGCGCCTACGACGTGCACCCGCTGATCTCCGCGCTGCTCGACTCCACCGATGGCGAGGCGCCGTCCTTTGACGAGTTCCAGGCCAAGTGGGCGCCGTCCATGGTGGTCGGCCTCGGCCGGTTGGCCGGACGGTCGGTGGGCGTGCTCGCCAACAACCCGCTGCGCCTCGGCGGCTGCCTGAACTCCGAGAGTGCCGAGAAGGCAGCGCGTTTCGTCCGACTGTGTGATGCCTTCGGCATCCCGATCGTCGTCATCGTCGACGTGCCCGGCTACCTGCCCGGTGTCGACCAGGAGTGGGGCGGCGTCGTGCGCCGCGGCGCGAAGCTGCTGCACGCCTTCGGTGAGTCGTCGGTCCCGCGCGTCACGCTGGTGACCCGCAAGATCTACGGCGGCGCGTACATCGCCATGAACTCCCGGTCGCTGAACGCCACCAAGGTGTTCGCGTGGCCGGACGCCGAGGTCGCCGTGATGGGCGCCAAGGCCGCGGTCGGCATCCTGCACAAGCGCAAGCTGGCGGCGGCCGCACCCGAGGATCGCGAGGCCCTCCACGAGGAGCTGGCCGTCGAGCACGAGCGCATCGCCGGTGGCGTGGACAGTGCCATCGAGATCGGCGTGGTCGACGAGAAGATCGATCCCGCCCATACCCGAAGCGTGCTGACCCAGGCGCTCGCCGAGGCTCCGGCCCGCCGCGGCCGCCACAAGAACATTCCGCTGTAAACCCGCGAGCAGACGGAAAGGCCCCTGAAAGTTGGCATTTCAGGGGTTTTTCCGTCTGCTCGGCAGGTAGTCCTGGACGCGAATTGCCGTCGCGCAATTCAAGATCGAATTCCATTTGCCAGTCGAATGTTGGCACCATTCAGGTAATGGCAGATTCAGCCATATCGAGAATGATCTTGTGCTATCGACCCTTCCCGATGGACGGTGACGAATTCACTTGGTGAGTCTGTAGAATCCTGAAGTTCAG
>JAESGJ010000365.1_pt1 | contig 33157 bp, 45 predicted proteins | sample 9266241 | NCBI WGS metagenome assembly JAESGJ01 (sample SAMN14514841, study PRJNA621669) | algae metagenome | isolation source: Brasilonema octagenarum HA4186-MV1 and co-occurring heterotrophs from wet... | place: USA: Manoa Valley, Hawaii | collected 2009-07-20 | reverse complement strand
TGACTTTGACCGCTGATTCCGGAGTCGCTTGTTCACGGATTTCGGAGTCGGTGTTGTCGCGGCGAAGTCCGTGACTGTGAATTCGGGAGTCACCTGCTGTCCACGTGGTGCGGGTTGGATCTGGGTGTGCGGCCTCCGGGGTCGAAGGTGGAGCTGTATGCAGCGATCCGCCGGGATGCTCGCGCCGGGAAGTCGGCGCGGGCGATTCAACGTGAGTATCGAGTGTCGTGGACGACTGTGCAGAAGGCCTTAGGGTCGGCCTGGCCGACCGAGCGGAAGCACTACCCCAGCCGGGGCAGCAAGATCGACGACTACCGCGGGGTCATCGACGGCTGGCTGCACGCTGATCTGACCGCCCCCCGAAAGCAGCGACACACGGCCAAGCGAATCTTCGATCGGCTGTGTGAGGAACATCAGGCCGACGTGTCCTATTCGCGGGTGCGGGCGTATGTGTCGGTGCGCCGCGGGGAAATCCTGGCCGAGTCCGGCCGTGCTCCCGTCGAGGTGTTCGTGCCGCAATCGCATCGTCCCGGCGAGGAAGCGGAGGTCGACTTCGGCGATGTGGTGATCGAGCTACGCGGTCAGCCGGTGACGTGCACGTTGTTCTCACTGCGATTGTCGTTCTCCGGCCGGGCGGTGCACCGGGTGTTCCTCTCGGCCGGGCAGGAGGCGTTCCTGGAGGGTCACGTGCACGCCTTCGAGGTTCTCGGTGGGGTGCCGTTCGGCCGGATCCGTTACGACAACCTGAAATCCGCGGTCTCGGCGGTGCTGGGCTTGTCGCGACATCGAGTGGAAAACGATCGTTGGGTGGCGTTTCGCTCGCACTACTCGGCGGAGGCTTTCTATTGTCAGCCTGGAATCGAGGGTGCTCATGAGAAGGGCGGGGTGGAAGGCCAGATCGGTTGGTTTCGCCGCAACCACTTCGTGCCGGTCCCGCAGGTCGAATCGATCGCTGAACTCAACGCCATGATCGACAAATGGGACGCCGATGACCTCGACCGCCGTATCGGTGCCCGGGTCCGCACCGTCGGTGAACTGTTCACCGTCGAGGCGCCATTGCTGTTGCCGCTGCCGGACGCCGCGTTCGAGACCGGCCGTTGGTTCAACCTGCGGGTGGATCGGCACAGCCAGATCACGGTACGCACCAACCGGTACTCAGTTCCGGTCCGGTTCGCCGGCCGCCAAGTGCGGGTGCAGCTGCACGCCTCGCACTTGGAGGTGTACTGCGACCGTCAACTGGTCGCCACCCATGAACGCCTGCCGGGCAAGGCCGAGACCCGGCTGGAGTTGGACCACTACCTGGAGATTCTGCTGCGCAAGCCCGGTGCCTTGCCGGGATCGACGGCGTTGGAGCAGGCCCGCGCGGCCGGGCGATTCACCCCGGTGCACGACGCCTGGTGGACTGCCGCCCGCAAGACCCACGGTGACGCCGCTGGCACCCGCGAACTGATCGGGGTCCTGCTGGCGCACCGCCACCTGCCCCACGAGGTGCTGGTCATCGGGTTGGCCCGCGCGCTGGCCGCCGGCGCATTCACCGCCGATGCCGTGGTATTGGAGGCGCGAAAGGCGGCTGAGGACAACATCTCTGAACATTCCGATGAGCACCACGAAATCCCTGCCGAGGCGGTGGCGTCGTTGACCGCGCGACGGCTGACCGCATTGCCCACTGATTCCCGGCCGTTGCCTTCGGTGGCGGCCTACGACGCCCTGCTGCGCAATCCCAGGAAGGACACCGCGACGCCATGAGCACCACCACCTCAGTGAGTACCAGCCTGCCGCACCGACGCGGACTCACAGAACAAGCTTCCGACGCTGCCGTGGAGCAGGCCTGCCGGATGCTGCGCCTGCCAACGATCCGCGCCAATTTCGCCGAGCTGGCCGATGAGGCCGCCGCCGAACAGATGTCCTACCGTGGATTCCTGGCCGAGCTGTTGATGGCTGAGTGCGACGACCGAGCCCGGCGCCGCGCCGCGCGGCGGATCAAAGCTGCGGGGTTTCCCCGCGATAAGTCGTTGCGGGCCTGGCACTTCGATGCCAATCCGCACGTCGACGCCGCCGCGGTGCACACCCTGGCCAAGTGCGAATGGGTCAAGAAGGGGTTGCCGCTGTGTTTGATTGGCGATTCGGGCACCGGCAAGAGCCATCTGCTGATCGCGTTGGGCACTGAAGCCGCGATGGCCGGCTACCGGGTGAAATACACGCTTGCCACCAAGCTGGTCAACGAACTCGTCGAAGCCGCCGATGACAAACAGCTGTCCAAGACCATAGCCCGCTACGGCCGGGTTGACCTGCTGTGCATCGACGAGTTGGGCTACATGGAACTCGACCGCCGCGGCGCCGAGTTGCTGTTCCAGGTTCTCACCGAACGCGAAGAGAAAGCCTCGGTAGCCATCGCCTCCAACGAAAGCTTCTCCGGCTGGACCAAGACGTTTACTGACCCACGCCTGTGCGCAGCCATCGTGGACCGACTCACCTTCGGCGGCAACATCATCGAAACCGGCACCGACTCCTTCCGACTGGCCCAGACCCGAGGCCGAAGCAGCGACACCACCTCGGACAGCTCGGCACCGTAACTGCACCCGAGTGGGCCTCATCGAGCCACCCCAGGCTCGTTGGTCCATGCCACAGTGGTCAGGTGCGCAACGAACAACACCGATGGAACCACAACACCCACTATTACGACATCGTGCTCGACGCCACGCCACCAGGAGCGCACACCGCTCTGGACGTCGGCACCGGCGACGGCCTGCTGGCTATTCAGCTCGCCGAGAAGATCCCCGAGGTCACCGGCATCGACTCCGACGCCGACATCATCAACCTCGCTCGATCCAGCACCTCCGTCAACATCACCTGGATCACCGGCGACGCCCTCACCTTCGACTTGCCAGAGGCGCACTACGACCTGGTTGCCGCAGTCGCCACAGTCCATCACTTCCCCGATCTCGCGGCCGGTTTGCAGCGCCTGGCCGACCTCACCGCGTCCGGCGGAGCACTGGTCGTGATCGGCTGCGCCCGCAGCTCGACCCTGCCCGATTTCGTCTTCGAAAGCATTGGGGTCGTGCAGCACCAAGTCCTGTCACGCACTCGCGGCTTCTGGCAGCACAACGCCCCCGTGCAGATGCAGTTCCCACACAACTACACCGAGGTCAAACAGATCGCAACGACAGTGCTACCCGGCATGGCGTGGCGCCGGCTCCCGCTATGGCGATACGCCATCACCTGGCACAAGACGAAGTAGCAACACCCGTTCGCGGGGCAAGCCGACCGACTCCGAAATTCGTGGTCAAAACCAGCGGCCCCCGGCGACGAACGACTCCCGATTTCACGATCAAACGACTCCGGATCTCGCGATCAAAATCAGGCCACCATCGGCGACGGCAGTCTGACGTTCTGGTTCACGTCGTCGCGGCATCCGTCGCACACTCTGGTCAACCGTCTCGGCACCGAACTGCTCCTGGTCACAACGACATTCACCGCCCATCAAGTACCGCTGCTGCGCGGCGACGTCGTCATCACCGGCGCCGACGCCCATGGCGACCCCATCGACCCGACCACCGAGCAGATGGCCCATCTGATCGATAGCGCCCCCACCAGCCGCCAGGAGTGGGTTCTGGGGCGGCGCTTCGCCCGCGATGAACGCAACCGCCGCCGCTCTCTGCGACGGGACACCGCCGCCCGCACCGACCGCATCCTGCGGTCCTGGTAGCACTCGAAGCTCGAACTGCGGCGCGGCTCCGTCACCGGCCGGTACGGTTCGGCCATGACGACCCGGCGACCCCGCAAATAACGAACGCTCGCCATTCGCCCTGGCTCGACGACCGCGCCGCGCTGCTGGTCTCCCTGCTCTCTGACCGCCACGGTTTGACGATCAGCGAGGACACCGCCCGCCAGGACATCTCCGACGACCTCGACCACGTTGCGCGCCTCATGCGCATCGGCCGCCAGGCCGCCCAGTTCTACGTCACCGACGACTCGATCAGCGCGATGGCCGACTGCATCGCCGCGGCCGTCGCCGAACGCCAGGGCGCACCAGCCGAGGTCGCAGTGGCCGGGCAGCGCGCCGCCGGGCTCCCCGACGCCGGTGTCGACGTCGTCGACCTCGACACCGAACGCCGCCGTCGGCGCGACGGCATAAACTCCACATCCGAGCCCGTAGACCTCAGCGGATTCACCGGCTGGGTGCCGTTCGCCGCGCTACCCACCGCCGACGTCCCCGCCGCGCCCGGCGTCTACGTGGTGGTGCGACCCACCGACGAGCCGCCGAACTTCCTCGACACCTCACCGGCCGGCCACTTCCAGGGCAAGGACCCCACGGTGCCCGTCGCCGAACTACAGAGGCTGTGGGTGCCCGGCACCCGCATCGTCTACATCGGCAAGGCCAACGCCGGCGCCAGCGGACGCCGCGGCCTGCGCAAGCGTCTCGACGAGTTCCGTCGCCACGGTGCCGGCGAACCAGTCGGCCACACCGGCGGCCGGCGCATCTGGCAGCTCGCCGACCACCCCGCCCTGCTGGTCGGCTGGCGCATCACCGACGAGGGCACCGCCGCCACCACCGAGACCCAGATGATCGCCCAGTTCCGGGCCCACCACGGGCGCCTCCCGTTCGCCAACATGCGCGCCTGACATGAATGCCCATCGATGAGTGGGCGCTACTGAGCGGTGCGCCGCGGTGTCGGTGTCCGGTTGAACAATGACCAGCGTGACCGAACCCGGAGACCCATCCCCGCACCACGCCGTGCAGCAGAAGCCGCGGAGGCGGACCGACGCAACGGTCTCCGACTTCACGATGATGGTCACGGTGCCAGGCCGCCCCGAGGCGATCCGCGCGTTCACCGCCACCGAGGACACCGAAGCGCGCCAGTACGCCACAGACACCGGCGGAACCGTCGTCCCGTTGCCGCTCGCCCCACCAACCGGCTACACCACCGGCCCGGACGGCCACCTGGTGCCGGTGCTGCCGCCGACGTGCGCCGGCATGGCCGACGTCCCCGGCGACTCAGTCAACGATGCCGAGAACTGACCCGTCCCAGCCGGCCTTGGAGTTGTGGCCTCGCGACCACGACCTCCCGCCCCGCTGGGACGGCCTGCCCGTGCAGTGGAGCACCTGGGGCGACACCAGCGGGGTGATGATCTGCCCACCCCCGAAACGGATCGACCGCTGCGCGCACTGCGGTAGCGCCGCGGCCGCCCAGATCAACATCGGCCGGATCTGGACCGACAAGCACAGTGCGCCAACGGCAATCGGTCGGGCCCGCTTGCGCGGCGGCAAGCAGCTCGTCGGCCTGCTCACCGCATTCCGTTGCCCGGCTTGCGAACACGACCACGTGCTCGATCCGAACGGGCAGTCGTGGGATCTCGACGACAGCGACTACACCGACGACGGCTCCTGGGACGTCGCCGGCACCTAGACCTGCTCGTCGGGCAGGACCACCGTGAACGTGCCGTCCCGCGGCAGATCGTCGGGATCCAACTCGAACACCTCGCACAGGCAGGCGTCACCGCCCCACATCGAACACAGTTCGGCCCGGCAGCCGTTCATGGCGCCTCCTGGTCTTGCCGGCGGATCCGCCGCCACCACCGCGCAACCGGACCCGCAGGCGGCGCCGGCGTGAAGGGCACACCCTCGACGCGGGTGACCTCCACGAGCTGCCCGTCCGGCGCCGTGCGATAGGACTTGCCAAGGTTGGTGCCACCGGCCTCGGTCAGCATCCCGACGATGCGCTCCCGCATCGACTCCTGCTCGGCCTCCCACCACGCGTCCACGGCAGCCAGGACGTGATCGACCGCCGCCGACGTCGGCCGCGGCGGCACCTGCTCGACACTGCCTGGCGTCCACTGCGCCACCAGCGGAAGCCACCGATCCCACGCGGCCACGACGTCGTCGACCTCCCCCGGCAACTCCGGGGTTGCCGCCTGGAACATCGCCTGCACGAACGCCGCGTTCGGAAGATCCGCCAGATGCGGCCCCTGCGGCGGGCAGGCCCGCGCGAACGCGATCACCGCGCGCACCACCAGCAGGCCGGCGGTGAAGTCGGCGTCCATCACCGCCACCGGCGGTGCGGCCTCTGCAGCGGCCGCAGTGTCCATCTCCACCGCCAACCGCCCACTCACCTCGGACCACTCCTCATAGGCGCGCCCAACGGCAGCCAGGGCCTCGTATTCGAGCGTACTGGCTCACCGGCCGCCCACCGCCACGACCAACGCGGCGCACACCGCCGCCATCCTCGAGTCGGCCAGCCGGCCCAGCCGCGTCCCCAGCGCCGCGACCGGCACACTTTCGACCAGATCGAGGTTCACCGCGGCGCGCTGAGGCACCGGATCGTCACTCGGGTTCAACACCACCTCGCTGGCCAGCCCGCGCACCGTCGTGGTGCACGGCGCCACGAGCACGCGCCGCAGTTTGGGGATCGCGGCGTCGCGGGACAGGACCACCACCGGCCGGGGTCCCGAGCCGGAGGTCTCGCACCACCACAGCTCACCGCGCGCCGGCAGCGTCATGACCTGCCTGCAGAGCGGCGCCAGTCGGCGAGGTCGCCCCACTGGTCGGGCTCGTCGGCGGGGTGCTCGTCGTAGGCGGCGTAGCTGGCGTCGACCTCGGCGGCCCGGTGGGCGGCCAGCAGTGCGCCCAGGGCCTCGTCGAACAGCGCGTGGTCCTTGGCGCCGGCCCGCAGGGTGCGTGCGCTGGCCAGCAGGTCAGCGTCGACCGTGGTGCTCACGCGGGTGCGACTGGCCATGCCACGATTGTGGCACGCACGCGGGACACCGGGTAGGAGGTGCGCGCTCACCGCTCGGTGCGGGTGAAGGCTTCCCGCAGCAGGCTCAGCGCGATCCCGGCGGCGGTGAGGCCCTGGCCGACGTCGTGGGTGAGATACCCGATGCCGATGCCGGCGGCGACGGCCGCGGCCGCGCGGGTGATCGCGCCGGCGCGGCCGCGCCATCCGGACGTCGGGTTGGGGGTGGGGTCGTGCGGCTCGGTCATGGGGTCGTGCGGTCCTTCCGTGAAAGAGGTGATGACCTGCACACAACCGAAGGTTCGGCGTGGGAGCACCTGGCGGAAAGGCCCATGTTCGCGGGTGTCGAAGGACTGTGTTGGCGGGACAAGTGACAGTTATCTATGACGTTGACACTTCACCCGCTAACTCGGGACCCGCTAACTCGGTACCATTAATTTCGTGAGTGCCACCCCACCCCCCAGCGACGAGCTGACCAAGTTCTTCGCGCTGCCCCCGGCACTGGCACGCGCCGCGGAGCCATCGCGAGAATCGCTCTACGTCGGCAACGCCGAGAAGAACCTCTACGCCGCACGCGAACGCCGCCTGGCCCACCTGCGCGACCCCGTCACCCGCAAGGCCATCGACCGCGCCACCGAACGCCTCACCAACATCGCTCACCCCGACCTCGACTACATCGCCATCCGCAGCCCGTTCATCTACGGCCGCCCGCTAGCACCCTCACCCGGCGGCGACCCCGACGACGTCGCCACCCTCCCGCCACCGCTGTCCCGCGTGCTCCGCCGCAAGAACCAGCACGCGATCGCGCTCTACCTCACCCTGCTGTTCGTCCGACAGATGCTCGCCTTCCGCGCCGGGACAGGCGCCGCCGACGCCGTGACCCCACGCCGACGCAAGGCCGTCTTCAACGTCGACGGCGCCCCATCGGAGGCATCGTTGATCGGCCTGCCCAGCACCGACAGACGCAACCAGCGCCGGGTCTTCAACCGCGCGCTCGACGCGCTGCAGAACGCCGAACTCATCGACTACGGACCTGACGGCGCCCAGCGCTATGCCACCTACCGACTCAACCGCGAGGACGGATCCGGTCACGCCTACACCGCACCCGCAGGCGACCCGGACAGCTTCGCCTACCTGTGCCTGCCGGTCGGGTTCATCACCGCCGGCTGGCCAATGATCCTCACGCCGTCCGAACTGGCGACCTTCCTGGCGATCTGTCACTTCGCCGACCGCAAACTCCCCCGCAACCCCGATGGCGAAACCCCCCGACTGGTCTACCTCGCGAAGTCGCAGCGCGACAACCACTTCGGCCTCTCCGACGAGGCCTACGAAAGCATCCACACCCTCGCCGAGTTCAAGCTCATCGCCGTCCACGACACAATGGAGGGCCGCCGCCGCGGCCGCATCTCACCCGAACGCACCGGCGGCAAGCGCCACGACCCCTACCAGCTCGACCCGATCGTGCTCGGCGGATTCCCCTCCCACGACCGCGCTTTCAACCTCGACGCGTTCAAGCAGCCCGCCATCGACACCGCCATCGACCGCCTCAACTGGCCCATCCCCCGCTACGCAATCTGGTCGGGCAGCTCCCGCGCACGCGACGACGCCCGCGCCGCCAAGAAGAAGACCTCGGCGCCCCAACCGAGGTAAGTCAGCGCGAGCACGAAGTCAGCCGAGGGGCGGGGTGGCGCCAGCGCGATCACCCGCGCGGGCCACGATCGTTGCCGCCGGGTATCGACTGCGAGCCACCGAACAGAGCGCACAGACCTCACCCGGCCAGGAGACGCAGATCCTCCAGCGCTACGCCCAGGTCCTCGATGAGGCGCTCGGCGGCCGTCGCGTCCAACGGATTCGTAGCGTCCACCGAGATCGTCAAGTCGTACAGCGTGCCGTCGGCCCGCTGGAAGCCAGCCAGCCGGACGGCCGCGGCCTCACCACGCGGCGTGCCCTGGAAGTAGCGGAACCGGTCGCCGTCGTCCGTGACCTCCCAAGGGTCGACGGGCTCGGTCGTCACGGGCAGTAGGACAACAGGAGCGTCATCGTCGTGGGACACGATCCCGCAACCTACCGGCTCGGGCTCTGGCCCCTTGCGACGTCGCTGTCGCCGGTCTCAATCGGCACGCTCTCGACGAACGCCGCTACGGCGGCGACGTCGCGATGCCCGTCGTAGGCGCGCAGCAGCGCGATGTAGGGCGGCTTATCGAGATCCCAGTCGTACCGCGACATGGTCGGATCCTGCGCCGCGGCGAACACCAGATCGGCGAGAAACCGTGTCGTGCGACCATTTCCGTCAACGAATGGGTGGACCCGCACGGTCTCAGCGTGCACCGCGATCCCCAAGGCGCGTGCCGACCAATCCTCGGTGTGCGCCCACCGATAGGCGATCGTGCCCAGCGACTCCCGCAGCTCGACAGCGATCCGCTCCGGAGCAACCCCGATGTTGAGTTCCACCCGACGCCACTTCCCCGCCCACTCCCAAATCGAGCCGTACATGCGCGAGTGAAGGTGACGGACAAACTCGGCAGTCAACAGATGGTCAAGTGACAACGATCCGTCGATCGCCGCAGGCATCAACTCCTCTTCAGCCTGGACCTGCACAGCCTGTTCCAGGTCGTACACATCCGCGCGCGTCACCGGTTCGCCCAGGACCTCGACGACCTCCGGCAGCAGCGCACTCAGCTCGTCGTGCGGAAGAGGAGTTTCCCCATAACCAGGGGTGAGAGGCATCAGCGCTTCGGTGGCTGCTGCTTCGCGAGGTAGGCCTTCACCGCGGCCGATCGCTGATGGCCAGCAGGAACGACCCGACCCTCTAACTTGGCCGAAGCCCTCACGGCACGCATCCCGGAGCGCTTCACCGCAGCCTTCGACACCACGACCTTCTTAGGCGTTTTGCGTTCCACGGGGGCACCTCCTCGACGACTCGACCAGCGGATTCGATGCTACCTGGGGTTGACGACCGCCGCGCCCGGCTCCCCGGTTTAGGTCTTAGATCTCAGCGCGGCAAGGCCAGCACCTCCCCGGAGGGTATGGCTATGACGCCATAGGGCGCGCGCACGGCTCGCGCGATATGCGCCCCGTGTCCATGCGACTCGATACCCTCAGTAGGTGGGACTAGGAACGTGGGCCGCCATCGCGCTCAAGACCCGCCGCACCTCAACGCAGGTGCCGACGGGCACGGGTCGCTCGATGCGCCAGCCCCAGGAGTCACACCCCGCCCGCCCCTCAGACACCGAACCCACGACGCCGCAAGTGTCCGCATGCGACGGGTCGAAATCGCTTTGCGCAGAAGACTTCCACCCCGACTTACTCGACCTCCCAGACCCTTCCGCTCCACCCCCAGAAGACGAGTCGTCGCCCAGCGCACCCCACGAGCCGCCGCAGGCGCCGTTGCCGTCGACCCCGCTGCAGACCACCGAACAGGGTGAGCGCACCTCTAGCACCAACACGGGCACCGAGCCGGCGCAAACTTCAGACGATCAGGTGTGGCGCCCCCCGCAATGGGAGTACTCGACCAAGCGCGGACGCATAAACCAGCATAAACCTCCCAAAACGCCCTAAAAAGCCGAGGTTCGCCCGGGCACACCCAACCCAAAATGGGAAAATGGGCGTAAGGTTGATGGATGGCCGAACCCGCACTCATCGAGACGGACGCACGTAGCCGAGCAGTACTCCCCGGTCAGCCCAACCAACGTTTCCTCATGCGGGTGAACGAGGACGGCAGCATCCTCTTGCAACCGGCCCGTGTCGTCACCGAGGCGCAACAGGAATACGACTCCCACCCCGAGCTGCGCGACCTCCTCACCAGAGCCGCCGCGTCCCCGACAGTGCGTCGACGCCGCGAACGCCGCTAGATGACCGCCGACGCCGACTATTCAGAAGTAGCCGACGCCCAGCTCGATGAACTGCAGCAGAGCCCCCACATCGACCTCTACAACGCGGTCCTCGACACGATCGAGCTGATCTTTAAGCTGCCGGGACAGGCCCACGCGCTCTCCACTGCCATTACCACCAACGAGGGAATCCGCCTGCGCCTGCCGGTGATCGGACATCCGCCCTACAAGGTGTTCTGGTCCACCGGCGGGCCAAGAATCGAAGCGGTCTTTCCCCACCCCTAAGGCCGAAAAAGTGTCAACGGCAACGCAAGTGGCACCCGGCAGCTAGCTCGTCTAGGCGGAATGCTCACTGTCTCAGAAATCGTCAACGGTGAGCGCGCGCGGCATCAACCACAGGGTGTCCGGATCGCCCGCGGCCAGGTGCGCCCCGATTACGTTGGGCCACGGCCACGGCAGAAACGGATAGAAGATCAACGTGCTACCGACACTGCGCGTTCGATCAAGGTGGAGCTCGGCGAACGCCACCGCCTCCGTTAGCGCCGGCCGCAACTGAATATGCGTGCGCAACATCTCGAACAGAACACCCGGAGCGTCCTGGCTCTGATCCTTGCGTGTGCACACCGTTGCGTCACGAACCACCCAGTCCTTCCACCGATCCTCCAGCGACGCAACCGATTCCCGCGGAAAGTAGAACAGCAGGTTCGGAGTCGATAGTGCGGCGCCAGTCATGCTCACCTCACGCGAATGGTCGTTGACCGGAGCCCGCCGGGCAAGCCTGCTGGATGAACTCGATGCGACGGGTGAACTGGTTGATCATCGACACGGTGTGCTCGGCGAATCGTTTCTGCTCCGCGGGGTCATCTCGGGTGTCGATGAACTCAACGAACTGCGTAACGGCGTGGTCGACCGCGCCGAGGTAGAACGCGATCGCCCGCTTCAAGCTGACCCGGTCGGCGTTGAGGCGTCCTTCGAGCACGGCGACGGCATCCAAAGAGTCGTAGATCGTCGTGGTGGAGTCGTTGGCTGCCCTAGCGTCATCGGATGGCGCTGGAAACTTTGCGAGTTCCTCTGCTGCCCAGTCCAAATCGTTGCCAGCGTTCAACAGGCGCAGCCATCCCAGCACGCGATCGCGGCACTCGATCCACGAACTACGCGCCGCCATCTGGTCGCGATAGAGGGCGTGGTTGACCGCGTTGTAGTGGTTCACCGCGGCGATCTGAACCATCCCCAACCACCCCGTGCGGGTAACGGTCGGAACCTGCAAATAGTCATAGGTTGGAGCGAACGGCTGATCGAGCAGACCCTTGATATACTAACGGATCGTGTCCACGGTGCAGGCCCGCCTCTTTATGCCACCGCGGCGGCCGGATTGAGCGGCGCGCCTGCTAGGCGAGAGGCGTAGAGAATATCAGCGCAGCCTTCGGCGGTGTCGTAATTGCGTAGGCACAAAACGACTTCGGCGGCGCGGGCCTGCGCCAGCAGCCGGGCGGGCGAATCAGCGCCGCCAGCGCCGGCGTTGGACATCGCGGTCTGGTACTCGATCATCGACATGAAGCGTTGCTTGGCCACGTCGGACCATAGAGCGTCGTCGATCGGCTTGCGCTCCTCGAACAGCTCGATCGCGCGATCGGTGGCCTGCGCGCTCATCTGCGCGACGCCGGCGGCCATTTGGGAATGCCGGGCCGCTACCTTCAGCCGGTCCTGTTCGGTAAATGCGTTGGCCTGCCGCCACTCCCACGGCATCGCCACCGCACAACGGTGCGCCATCGACGGATCCAACCCCGTGGCGCGCTCCACCTCACGCGGGTTGACGCTCACCGGCCGGGCGCCAACCTCCCCTGCCCAGTCAATGACCTGGCCCATCGGCAGCGATGACGCGACCGCCAACACCCGCGAGCCCGGCGCGGCCTGGTCGCGCGCCAGGGCCTGCCGGATGACCGTCTCAAGCGGGTTCACTCCCCCAGCCTCGCTGGCGGAATTCCAGAGCTGGTGGCCAACGATCGAGTCGGTAACCGCCAGGCGAACGTCCTGCGGAATCCGTACGCCCATCGGAATGTATGACGCACCCTCACTGGTAGCCAACCACGCCGAGATGGTGCCGCCGCGATCCCAAATCAACGTCGCTGCATAGTGAATCTCCACGTAACCCGCTGCAAAGGTCTGCGCGATCAAAGCGGTGATGACGTCACGCCCCGCGTCCATCGCTTGGTCGAAGATGATGTCACCACTGGCACCCTCAGCGCCGATCCCACGAATCGACGGCCCCTGCACCGGTACCGGAGCCAACGACGCACTAGCAGCCGCACCAGCAGGCGGTACGGCACTGCTCAGAGCAGTCACACCCGCCGGCGTGGTAGGAACCGCCGCAGCCGGCGCCGCGGCCGCGGTCATCGGAGTTACCGGCGCCCCCGCGCCACCAACGGCTGGCGGCGCCATCATCGCCATCGGCGGAGCCGTCACCCCAGGACCACCGAACGAGGCCGGCGTAGTCACCGCGGCAGGCGTGGCCGCGGCCGGCGCCTGAGCGGCCGCCTGCGCCACGTTCTGAGCCACACTGGAACTGACGTTGGCCGCCGAACTAGCAATGTTCGCAGCACCATTCACCGCACCCGTCGCCATCCGCGCCGACGACTCCGCGATTCCCGAACTCAACCCGGCCACCCCGGATCCGCGACCCGCAGCCGCATTAGCCGCCCCGGCGCCATTCGCGGCGCCAGCTCCGTTGGCGGCGTTCGCCACGTTCGGGTTCGCCAACTGGTTTGACTGCGCCAACGAGCTGGGGCTGCTCGCCCCACTCGATGCAGGCGAACCCGACGACGCCGGAGACGAACTCCCCGACGACGCCGGCTTGAACATCTGCCCGATCGAGGACGCCGGACTACTGCCCCCGCCAGAACTCCCCGTCGACGGAGCCGACGTCGTCGACGGCGGACTGATTGGTTTCGTTGGCTGCTGCACCGCGGCATTCTTGAGGTCGCCGCGGTCGGTCTTAAGGGCAGTTTGTTGTACTTCGCTGCGCGACTGCTGGTCCCGAGTGGCTTGCCTAGTGGACGACTCGGGCGCAATGTCTTTGTCGCCCAAGTTATCCGTCTTGTAGTCGGTCGGCTTTGCGTTGGCTGTTCCTGGAGATTTCGGCACCGACGGCGTTCTCGGCGGCGCGGCCGGCGTGCCAATACCAGGCAAGCCCCCACCAGCTTCGGGCAGCATGTGATTGGCATAGGGCTCGGTCCACTCGGCGATATCCGTCGCTAGCGCAGTCACCGTGCCAGCACCCTGCATGTCGCGGGCGTGTGCATCTGCCTTTGCGGTCGCGACGATCGCGGCAATGCTGGCCTCAAGTTGCGCCTCAATCGCAGTGATCGCTGCGGGAGCCACCAGGGGAGCCGACTTCAGCGCGGCATCTTTTGCCTTTTCGGCATTGTCGCGCGAGGTCTTCACATTCTCCTCGGCCTGATTCACGATCTCGACCAAATCCTGTTTAGTCGACTGCAGCTCGTTGGCCGCCCAGTGGGCCTTTCTTGAGATCTGGCGGTACGCCTCAATCCGGTTCTGCAGCTCGGTTTCTCGACCAGCCGCCAGCCCCCGGGCGGACTCGATGAACGCGCCGTCCATGGGTGCCAGGATCTGTTTGATGTCGAATTGCTCGTCCATCTCTTTGAAGAGCTTGTTCGCGGCCTGCGAGTACTCCATGCCGTACTCCGCCCACTTCATCACAAGCGAAACCGGCCACGCACCCGCCAGAATCTCATCCGAATGCTCGGTGGACGGCATCGAAATCTCCGCGAAACCCAAGGTGCAGAATCCTTTCCGCTAAGGCGCCAGGCGCTGGCAAAGATTTCCGACCGTGTTTCCGGCGCTATTCGCGATGTCGATGGTGTTGCCGAGGGTCGGGGCGTTAACAGCGTATGCATCGCCCAACAGCCGGAGCGCGTTGACCGCTGTGTGTGCGGCCTCAAGAAGTACGGGCGTGGTCCCTGGGGCTATCGCGGCTGCCAGGACATCGGCAGCACTGCGATATGACTTTGCAGCCTGTTCCACAGCGGCTTTCATGGCCGGGTCGGACTCGATCTGTGGGTCGCCGAGCTTCAGGCCAGAGGGAATCGCGCGGAGCGCACCTTGTGCGTCGTCGGTCAAATTACCCGCCGGAATCCAGCCTTGGCGGCAAGTTTGGCTGTCCGCCTGTGCCGCCGGGAGCGGCGCCGTGGCCGTGGCCGTCGGCGCAGGCACGGAGACTGTGACGGTTGCAGGTGCGGCGGAGCGTGTTGGCTCGTCACCGGAACTTCTGACCTGCAGCGAGACGGTGGCCGCGACGGCACTCGCGACCACAGCGCCGATCACGCCAGCGGTGACGATCAGCGGCCATCGTCGTGGGCGGCGGGCTCGTTGAATGGGCTGTCCGGGCGGCGGAAGTGGCGGGTAGCCAGGTGGCGGCACAGGCGGATAACCCGGTGGCCCCTGCTGCGGGGACCGCGGTGGGAAGGCGGTGTCAATGCCAAAGGTGTTGTTACTCATCGGCACAACCAACTCATAGGTGGCTGGCTGGCTTGGTAGGTAGACATGGCGAACCCGTTCTCCGGCGCGTACGCCATGAAGGATTCCGCCACTGCACGAAGGGATGCGGCTGCTGTGCGTGCTGTCTCGGTCAAAATCTGGCTTGACCCGGCCGCGATCCCGTTGTCGAGCATGTCGGCCGCCTGGCCGTATAGGTCACCGGCACGCGTGACGCTAGCCTTCCACGCAGGATTGCCCTGCACTTCGGGGCTAGTGATCGTCATCCCCTGCGGGATCGCCGCTTGCGCCGCCGCCGCGGCCGTAACCAGAGTGTCGGTGTTCTCGTATGCGCGACACGTCTGAGCGTCAGCCTCAGAGACCGGTAGAGGAGCCGGTGGGGCGGGCGGAGCGGCGGTCTCGGTGACCGTGGACGGTGCCGACGACGTAGCTGAGGTCGAGGCGGGGCTGGTGACGGCGAACGTGATCAGCGTGGTGACGGACCCAGCGATGACGGCGGCGATGGCCGCGGCTGCTGCGAGCGCGGGCCAGCGCCGGCGCGGCTTGTGCGGTGCCGGTGGGTACAAATATGTCGGTGCCGGCGGTGGCGCGACTGACATGTTGTCCCTTTCTGATTTGTGTGGTCTATCCAGTGTCCTCGTTATGCCGGCATCGTGCCGCCGGACGGCTGCAGCGGGTGGAATGCGGGCATAGGATATTCGGTGGGTTGCTGGTAGGTCGGTACCGCTGCCTCGTCCTGGCTCTGCAGCACCGGTGGGCCTTCGGCGAGCGTTCCGGACTGTCTGGTGGCCCAGGTGCTGTCGGTGGCGTCGACCTTGGACCGGAGCAGCTCGCTCTTCGCGGAGACGGCGGCCAGCGCGATGTCGAGCTGCGACGTCGCAGCGGGCGGAGGCGGCACGATCGTCGGAATGACGCTGGCAGTCAGCGTCTGCGCTGCTTTGCCGGCTGCTTTATGCAGCTGGTCGGTTTCGATGTCGAGCTTTGATTTCGCACCCATGAGAACCATTCTCCCAGGACCGGCCGACATTGGGAACTGTAAAAGCGCTAGACCGCGCCGCGATCGGCTGGCCAGTCGGGGCACGGTCGACGATGGCCGCCCCAATGACTTCCGGCCGCCAGGCGGGCTTATAAATGACCTATGCATGGGCGGATGCGAGAGAAGAGAGAGATCGACATGTCGTACCTCCGACTCACCCGTGTGCGCGTAAAGCGGACACTAGCTGACCAGCGGCAATAGGCGCTGATTGGCATTTTTGGGGTGACCAGTCGATTGCTCGGCTGAGGTGGCCGCACCGTGTTGGTGTGGTCTTCCCACTTCAGCGACCTGACCTCGCTGGTCCACTGATGTGGGGGCGTGGGCCGTGTCTCGGCGGGCGTTTTCCGTCTCCCCGGTGTCGGAGGCGACGGCCACCGCGTGGGTGGCGATGTTGATGGCTGCATTGACGTCTCGATCGAGGTCGAGGCCGCATGCGGCGCATCGGTACACACGCTGAGACAAAGGGAGCTTGGTTCTCGCTCCGCAGGCCGAGCATGTCTGGCTGGATGGGTACCACCGGTCGCAGACTGCGAGAGTGGACCCGTACCAGCGAGTTTTGTAGGTGAGTTGGCGGCGCAACTCGCCGGGGGCGGTGTCGAGGATGGCGCGGTTGAGTCCTGCTTTGGCGCGCACGTTGGTGCCGGGCTGGTCGGCGGTGCCGCGGGCGGAGCGCGTCATGCCGGTGACGTTGAGGTCTTCGATGGCCACTGTGGCCCAACTGTTGGCGAGTTGCTTGGTGAGGGTGTGCAGGGTGGTGGCGCGTTGTTCGGCGATTTCGTGGTGGCGGCGGCCGACGACGGTCGCGGCGCGGCGGCGGCGGGCGGATCCCTTCTGGGTGCGGGAGAGCTTGCGTTGAGCTTTGGTGAGGCGTGCGCGTGCGCGGTTGAGGTGGCGTGGGTTGTCGATGATGTCGCCGGTCGATAGTGCGGCGAGGTGGTGGATTCCGGCGTCGACGCCGACGGTGCCGGCGGCGCGCTGCCTGCGGGTGGGTGCGCCGGTGGTCGTCGCTGCGGTGGTTTTGGTGAGGATACTGGCGTACCAGCGGTGTCCGCCGCGGCTAATGGTGACGGACTGGATGATGGCGCCGCGGTCGAGTGCGCGGCGGAGCTTCTTGGTGGAGTCGTGGACGCGAAGTGATCCGAGGCGCGGCACGGTGATGCGCCGGTACCCGGTGTCGGGGCGGATCGACGGGTTCGTGACGTCGTGGTGGATGCGGAACGAGTCGCGGGAGCGGTGCTTGGTCTTGAAGCGTGGCCGGCTGACTCGTTGGCCGCGGCGTTTCCCGGTGATCGAGTTGAGCCAGTTGTTCCATGCGGTGTCGGCATCGACGAACGCGGATTGGAATGCGTAGGTGGAGACGGTGTGCCACCACGTGCAGTCGCCGCTGACGTCGTTCCGGTCGTCACCCTTGGTGGCGTTGAGGGCCTTTTGGATTGCGGGCTTGGTCGGGACCTTCGGTGCCTGTGCTGCAGCGGCTTTCGGGTCTACACCGTGATCGACGAGTGTGGTGATCGCGGCCTGGCGCTCGGTGAGTGCGGTGAATTTCGCGGCGAGTGCGTGGTTGTAGGCCCAGCGTGCGGCGCCGGCGTGTTGGCGGCATTGCTGTTTCTGGGTCGGTGTGAGGTCGAGCGCGAACCGGTACGCGCGCATCTCGACGTCGCCGGTGGTCATGGAGGGGACTGTAGGGCGGGGGTGCGACACGGTGGCTCATTCGGTCGTTGGTGGTGGTTGGTTAGACCTCGACTAGTTCGATGAGGTCGTCGAGGCCGCGGAAGTCGCTGATGTTGCGGGTGTAGAGCCGTGCGGAGTGGGCTTGTGCGGTGGCGGCGATGAGCAGATCCATGGAGCGTGCCCTGGGTTGGCGGCCGGCGTAGACCACGGCTGCGGCGATTTTTCCGTAGCTGGCTGCTACGGCGTCGTCGATGGGGAGGGCGTCGAAGGTGCGTCGCAGGGTGAGGAGTCTTTGGAGTCGTTCGGCTCGGACGTGCTGTTGCTTGGCGATGAGTACACCGAAGTGCATTTCGGCGATGGTGATAGTGCTGATCGCCAGATCGCCGTCGAGTGGGGTTTCGAGGTGGGCGATGACGACGCTGGTGTCGAGGATTGCTCTCACTTGGCGTGCCACGGGTCTTGGACGTCGTGTGCGATGCGGTCGCGGTCGCTAGTCCAGTCGGGGTCTTCGGGGCCAGTGAAGAGTTCGGCGATGTCGCTCCACTGTCTCCAGGTGCGGGGTGCGGCGGGCACGAGTTTGGCTGCTGGGCGGCCGGCGACGGTGATGTCGATTTCTTCGCCGGCTTCGACTCGGCGGATGAGTTCTGATGCGTCTTGACGCAGTTCTCGCAGGCCTACGGGTTCCATCAGGCCACGCTAGCACTTGTGCTACACGGTGGTTGTCGGGATTGTGCATCAGTCGGGCCAGTCGTCGCGGAGTTCGTCGAGGTATCGGGTTGGGAAGCTGCCGGCGAGGGTGCCGCTGGTCGACTCGATTGCATGCCGGCGACTGCGGGCAGCGTCGTCGAGTGCGCGTTGACCGGTGATGACGAGTTGGCGGAGCAGCTCGCCGGGCTGGTCGGTGAGTTCGGGCCAGGTGCGTCGAGCACTGTCGAGCGCTGAGGTGATGTCGGCGGTCTCGTCGATGACGTGGCGCCGGTGATCGTGCATGTGTTGATGTTGCACCTCGACGCGCCGTGGCGCGGGACGTGCACGGTGGGCCACGGGGTGGTGGTGCAGGCGGCGCACCTGGTTGTGCGCTGGGTCGGGGTTGGCGCACCCGCCCGCCAAAGGGAATGTCGTCATCTTCCTGTGATGCAGCCTGCATCAAGTGCGTGGCCAGGGCGGTGGGTCCGCGGATCGTGCGCTGACGATGTCTCACTAGGGAGATACGTGGGGGCAGCAAAGCCTACGGTCGGTTGCGCGCTAGCCGAGCACGCTTCGGAGAGAATTAGCTCGGACGATGACCGCGACCGGACGGAAGCCCATGTCGGTTCTCCTGTTCATGCGGACACCGTTGCGTCGCCACCCTGGTGAAAGCAGGTGATCGAGCAGTAGCCGGCCGCGGTCGCCGGATGGGTGAGGTCGTGGAGGCAGGCGCGGCAGGCCGTGGGATGTTCGCAGGTGCAGGCCGCCGGCCATGCGTGTTGGCAGCCGGTGCATTCCAGCGGTAACGGGACCTCGACGCAGGCCGGCGCCGTCGCGGGGCGGGTCATGCGGTGACGCCGACGCAGAAGGTGGGATTGCCAGATCCAGGTGAGCCGATCGGCGTGGCGAGCGCGGCTTCGATGATCAGCCCGCGGCGGCGGATCAATGCGCGTCGCGTGCTCAGAGACCAGGGATAGGCGATCGCCATGACCGTACTGTAAGTGCGGGACGAGACACGGTGGCCCAGTACGAGGTCGGGGCACGCGCCCCCGTAAAGGCGTACTAGGTTGGGAAGCCGGACTAGTCGAGTGGACTGGGATACGCGATGTCGATCAGCGCCAGTGAAGCACGTCAGCGCCTGTTCCTGCTGCTGGAGCAGGTGAACACCGATCATGAGCCCGTACGCATTACCTCAAACGTCGGTGACGCGGTGTTGATGTCGGCCGATGACTACGACTCGTGGCAGGAGACCGTCTACCTGTTGCGATCCCCCGAGAACGCGCACCGCTTGATGGCGGCCGTGACGCGGGACAAAGCGCGAGTTGCCGGGTCGGGTGTCCGCGCGACCACGGTCGACGAAATCCACAGAGGCTGAGACGATTTCCAGTACTTGGCTGGCCACGGATCGCATGGCGGCGCGGGCCCTGCTCCTACCGTCTTAGCGATGGGTCCACGGGTCGAGGCATTGAGCACCGAGCGGCTCGAAGTGACGGGTGTTTCGGGTCACGATGATTTTGCCAGCGGTTCGAGCGACGGCCGCGATGAGTGCGTCGTCGTAGGGAGCGTGTTCGGGCACGCGGTAGGTGGCGAGTGTGCGGGCAGCGGCAAGATCGAAAGCCAGTGTGCGGTGGGCGAACACGCGCAGCACGTGGTTGTCGAACCAGCGTCGTAGGTGCTCGCCTTGGGCTGGGTCGCTCCACTCCTTAGCGATTACGCCGCGTTCGATTTCGGCCAGCGTTGTGGCCGAGATGAACTGTTCGGAGGCTTCCACCGAGTCCGCCCATGCTGCGACTGCCGGATTGCGTGTGGGTACGCGCAGGGCCGACACCACGTTGGTGTCGAGTAGATAGGTCACAGTTCTGGGGTGCGGGCGGTCAGTCCGAGGCGCTGTGGCTCGAAGTCGATGTCTTCGCCGGTATCGGCAGCGAGCAGCACCGACATGGGCACGTTTTCATCCGCTAGGCCAGCGGTCAGGATGGCGCGAGCTTCGGCTTCCGCGGAGTGATGGTGGCGTGCGGCGCGTGCGCGTAGCGCTGCCTTGGTTCCTTCGGGGAGGTTGCGGATCACGATCTGCTCCATACGGTGACGATATCACTTAGTGATATCAATACGCGGCGGTCGGCATGGCCGACGCGGGCAAGCGCCTCAGTCGCGCGCGATCAACGCTCCCTCTCTACGCTAGGCGGCCTCGTCGCCGTCAGTCTCGGTGGTTAGGACGCGTAGTACGGCGTCGAGGTTCGGTGCTGAGACGACGGTGTCGGCGACGGCTTGTAGGGCTGGTTTGGCGTTGAAGGCGATGCCGTGGCCTGCGGTGGTGAGCATGTCGATGTCGTTGGCTCCGTCGCCGACGGCGACGGTGCGGGCGATGGGTACGCCTGCGCGGTGGGCGAATTCGCGTAGTGCGGCTGCTTTGGCGGCGCGGTCGACGATCTGGCCGGTGACGCGGCCGGTGAGCTTGCCGTCGACGATTTCGAGGTGGTTGGCCTTGACGTAGTCGAGGTCGAGGTGCTGGGTGAGGTCGTTGATGACTTGGGCGAAACCGCCTGTGGCGACGCCGCAGTGGTAGCCGCGGCGTTGCAGGGTGCGGATGGTGGTGTGGGCGCCGGGTGTGAGGGTGATGTTGGCGGCGACGTCGTCGAGTGCGGCGGCGTCGAGGCCTGCGAGGGTGGCGACGCGGGCGTTGAGGGCCTGGGTGAAGTCGATGTCGCCGCGCATGGCTGCTGCGGTGATGTCGCGGACGTGGGTTTCGGTGCCCGCCTTGGCGGCGAGCATTTCGATGATCTCGCCTTGGATGAGGGTGGAGTCGACGTCGAACATGATGAGCGGGCGCGGGGTCGGGGTGTTGTGTTCGGCGTGTGTGGGCATGGGGTCGCTTCTGTCGAGAGTGGGCTGGGCGGTGCGTCTTTCAGACTGCCGTGGGCGTCCAGTGATTTTCGGTGCGCTCTGGGTGTGGAGGTTACGGCTGGTGTGCGACACGGTGGTCGATCACTGGGCGAGGTGGCCGTGCTCGGCTATGTAGTCGCTCTTGGTGTAGAAGTGGCCGGTGGCGCGGCGTCGTTCGGCTTCTTCGAATGCTTGTTGGGTGGCGGCGACTCCGGCGTTGGTGCGTACGTAGAGGAATAGCTCGCGGTCCATGGCGTAGACGCCGGGGATCGGGTTCTGGAGGTGTCGGAGCAGCAGGTCGTGTGGGGGCTGGGGTTCGGGTTCGCCGGCGTCGAGTCGGCGCAGCGCCTCGGTGGTGATGGCGTCGCCGGCGGCGTCCTCGGTGTCGGCGGTGACGTGCCAGCTGACGCCGGGTAGCTGTGCGCGCCAGCGGTTGTCGTCGGTGCGGGTGATGGTGGGGCGGATGAGGGTGGCGTACTGCTCGTAGAGGGCGGTGAGGTCCTGTTCGGCGGGATGCTCGGTTGTCATGGGTAGTTCTCCTGGTTAGGGGAAGTCGGGCCAGTGGCCGGTGAGGTCGGCGGGGCTCAGCCAATGGTGGACCATGCCGCCGGGGAGGAATTCGGAGCAGGCGAAACCGCCGAGGTTTGCGCCGCCGATGTTCATTTCGCTGCAGATGACGCGGCCCTCGGGGGGCGGGGTGCGGCCGCTGGGTCCGCCGAGGTCGAGCATGGTGGCGCGTGGGGCGTCGTAGTTGCGTGCGTTCTGGAGGTCTTGGTCGCGGTAGGCGGCGGCGTGTTCGGTGAACCGTTGGCTGTATTGGCCGAAGTGGGCGGCTTTGGTGTCGAGGTCGGCTTGCCGGCGGGCCAGGCCGGCGACGACGCCGACGGCGAGGGGGTAGCCGATGGCGCCGTGGGTGGCGATGATGCGCTGGACCTCTTCGGCGGCCTTGGGGCCGATCGCTGCGGCACGTAGCTGCAGTTCGGCGTAGTCCCCGGCGACGCGGGCGAGGTCGGCCTGGTTGACGTCTAGGTGTGCCATGGCTGGCTTCCTGGTGGTTCGGTGGGTTGCTGTTCACCGTAGGCGTGGGGGCGGACAGGTGGGGTGATCACGGGTGTGGCCAGTAGCCAATGACGCCGTCGAACTGGAGGTCGGTCTGGGCGAAGTCGTTGCCGACGGCGATGAGCGGTTCGTGGGCGAGTTTGGCGGCGGCGTAGGTCATCGTGTCGCCGAAGTTGAGTGCGGCTGGGTGCCGGCCCTTGCCGTATTCGATGTAGGCGCGGTGTGCGGCGGCGGCATGGTCGTTGGTGAAAAGTGCTACGCCAAGGTTGATCTCGCTCCTGAGGCGGTCGAAGACCATCCGTGCGGTGGGGCCGTGCCGGCTGGTCAGGACGATGAGGCATTCCACGACGCTGGGGGCGGCCATGACGGGGCTGCGGTCGTTGGCGAGGGCGGCGGCGACCTGCTCGGCGTGGGGGTCTTCTCGCTGAATGAGGGCGATGATGGCGCTGGTGTCGACGATCACGGCTCAGACTCCGGTGGCGGGGTCATAGCCGAGGACCTGCTCGCGTTCGGCCTTGGTGATGGGCTGGCCGTCGTTGAGCATCGGCCAGATCTCGTTGGTCATGACGGTGAGCAGTTCGTCGGTGCGGTTTCCGGTGCGGGACTGTGTGACTTCGATCTGTTGCTTCAGTGCGTGCCTGATGGCGTCGATGCGGCTGGGTAGGTGGAGGCGCTGTGCGAGGTCGTCCGCCATGCGGATGACCTCTTCGTCCTTGACGTTGAAAGCCATAGGTACAAGGTACCACGGACACGGTGTGTGGTACCTTAAGTTATTGGTTCGTGATGCAGCCTGCATCACCGGAGGCGGCCTCTAGCGCGGGATGACGTCGTCGGCGTTGATGACGATCGGCAGCGGTGAGCCCTGAATGTGCTGCCAGAGCAGGACATTCGTCTCGACCGCCATGTCGGGTGACTGGACGTCGGCGCCGGCGTCGCTCATGAGGCGGGTGATGGCCTGGGCCAGGTCCTCGTCGGTGCTGGCGACGCGAGGGTTCGTGTACGGCAGTGGCCACACCCCGCCGGCGCTGTCGGCGAAGAAAGCGGCCCCCTCGGCGAGATAGGCCTGCCGCAGCACGCCGCGCGCCGGGACGGACGTCCCGCAGGTCACGATGACCGTCTCACCCGAGCTGACGATCCAGCAGTCAGGCCAGTCCGGGTCGGTGTAGAACCCGGTCGGCGCAAGGTGGTCATCGGGCCCGAGTTCGACGGGCAGCAGCGACAACGCGAGCTGGTAGCCGATTTCGTCGCGTCGCGCGGTGCTGGCGGGTCGTAGCCGCCCCAGCCACTCGGTGATCAGCGGGTGGTCGCGGTTGTCGGGCTTGATGGCGTACGCCGAATGCGCGATCGGGTGCCCGCCAGCGACGGCCGCGGCGCGAGCGGCGACGAGCGGGTTGGGGACCTGTTGGTGCAGGAACAGTGCGGCCTCCCCCCGTGTCCGAGGCGGCGGAGGGTGGTGGTCGGGGGTGAAGAACGCGGCGTGTGCGAGGCCGGGGAATGGGGCGTATTGGTCTCTGCTGCTGAGGAAGTGGCCGCACAGGTCGTGTTCGATCGTGCGGATCATCTTGGCGACGGTGTGGCGCAGGCCGGTAGAACTGTCGGGGGTGAGGATGTCCAGCAGTGCGGCGGGATCGCGGTCGGCGGTGGCCGGCGAGATGGCCAGAGGGTCGTCACCGGGGCGCCACATCAGCATGGCGTCGCGCTCGCGCAGGCCCCGTGGCCACCAGGGCAGGTCGGTGCGAAGCAGGTTGGCCACGTCGCCCCATACGCACCGTTCGACACCGGGAAGGCTCTCGATGCCGCCGCCGAGGATGGCACGCCGGCCGTCGGCGACCCAGACGACGGGTTGTGCTCTGCGGTAGCCGGTAGGGGCGTCAGCGCCGGTGGGGATGACGACGGCGCTGACCCAACCCAGTTGTGTCAGTAGACGATGCGCGATGTCGGGAGTGTCGGCGCCGGGACAGTCGCGGACCGGGTACCCGATCGCGACGTGTCCGCGGCCGTCTGGTGGATCCCATGCGTGAACGACGAACTCCTGCCCGCCGGCGCCGATCTCCACGCGGGTCGCAAACAGCATCCGCGCCGGCCAGGTGAGTGCGCCGGGCAACGGAAACAGTCTCGGGACAAAAGAGTTGGGAGCGGTGGCGGATTCCAGGACGTAGTTGAAGATGTCGGCGTAGCTCCACCGCGCCTCGTTGTGCAGGCTTGGCGGGTAGGCGTTGAGGAAACCAGCGAGCAGCGGGCGGGCGCGCTCGTCGAAGCTGAAGATCTCCCCGATGCGTTCGGCGCTCAGATCGCGTCGGAACCAACGCGAGTGCGAAGTCCACTCGTCTGGCGAGACCAATCGCATGGCGGGGTTCCTTCTGTTGCCTTCGTAAAAGTATCGCACCGCCAGGGGACGGTCGGCTGCGCCGAAGTTGGTCGACGGGGACGTCCTGGGCGGGCCCCGGACACCGGGGACGCGTTACGTCACGTGACGGGGCGGGTTCAGGACCGGCTGCGGTTGCGCAGCCACCGGACGCCGACCATCACCAGGATTATCACCACGACGGCGGTGATCAACGCGGGCGCGAGGTGGAACAGGAAGTTCGCCGCGTCGCCACCGGTGCGCCACGCGAACCCGCTCAGTAGGTGGTCGATGAACGACGACCCGTGCCCGCCATGGTGCTCACCGGCGAGGTGCGACGTCAACGGGGCAGGGGCAAAGGCGTTGGACAAGTTCGACATTGGGCGGTCCCTTTCCATGGTGAGGGGTAGGTCAGCGGCAGACTAAGCGCTCATCGAGACACGGCCGGTGTTTCACAGCTGCCGCGAACTGCGACGCAACGGTGATGTGGCAATTCGGCGCGGTGACCACCTGGCCAGGCAAACTTGTACTCATGGTCGCGGTCGGGTCGGTCGTTGCGGGGTACCGCGTCGAACGGGTGCTGGGCGCCGGCGGCATGGGCACGGTGTATCTGGCGAAGAACCCGACGCTGCCCCGCTACGACGCGCTGAAGGTCCTCGACGCCGAGCTGTCCCGTGATCGCACCTTCCGCGACCGATTCATCCGCGAGGCCGACATCGTGTCCGCGTTCGACCATCCCAACGTCGTCTCGGTGTACGGCCGCGGCGAAACCGAGGACGGCGAACTATGGATCGCTCTGCAGTACGTCAACGGCACCGACGCCGAGGAAGCGCTGCGGTCGGGGAAGATGACCCCGCGCCAGGCCATCCACATCGTCACCGAGGTCGCCAAGGCCTTGGACTACGCCCACCAGCGCAACGTTGTCCACCACGACGTGAAGCCGGCCAACCTGCTGCTGTCCCACGAGGTTGGTGACGCTGACCGTGTACTGCTCACCGACTTCGGCGTCGCCCGCCCGATCGACGACACCGACCGCGCCATGGATGGCGCATTCACCGCGACGCTGGCCTACTCCGCGCCAGAGGTGATCACCGGTGATCACGCCGACGGGCGTGCCGACCTGTACTCCCTGGGCTGCACCCTGTTCCGACTGCTCACCGGTAAGCAGCCGTACTTTCAGGCCGACGACGTGGTCGGCACCATCCGGGCGCACCTGCAGCAGGCCCAACCCCGAGTGTCCGATCACCTGTCCTGGGCCACCCCCGACGTCGACGACGTGATCGCCAAGGCGCTCGCCAAGGACCCCACCCAGCGGTACGCGTCGGCACGGGAATTCGCAGCCGCCGCGGCGACCGCGGTGCGCGAAGCCGCCGCGGCGCGCCAGGCCGGTCCTGCAGCGCGCCAGGGTGCGCCCGACGCTGGCGCGGGCGCGCCATACCGTCGTGCCGTCGCGCCGGGCCCGCGGTCGACGTTCACTCCGACGTCGGACAAGCCGTCCGCCCCGCGGGCGAGTCGCCGGGAACCGGCGCCCACGGCTGCGGCGGCTCCGATGCCCCCCGCTGCGGCGCGTGAGGAGGGCTCTGTGGCGCCTCCGGCGGTCCCGCGTCAACAGTTCGGGGATACCGACTTCCGCGCCTCGATCAAGCCCCGCCGGCAGCGTCCGAAGCTGCCGAAGGTCGCCAAGCCGTCATCGACGGTACGACTGTGGATTCTCGCGGCGGCGCTGACGGCGATCGCCGCGGTACTCATCACGATGGTGGTGGTGGTGCAGAGATCGGCGCCGAGCGCGGCGCCGTCGGCCTCGTCGACGACGTCATCACCCCGTGCGGTGTCCTCCGAGACCCTGGGTCGACTGGCCCGGCTGCTGCCCGTCGGCTACCCCGCAGGCAGCTGCACCCCGCCCAGTGCCGTGCCCGTCAGGGCCCAAGCCGTGATGACGTGCACGCAGAACACCGACGCGGGTGGGCCCACCACGGCGACCTACACCCTGGCCACGGACGGCGCCGCGCTGCGCTCGGCGCTGCAGGCGGTGATCAGCGGGTCCACGCAGGTCGTCTGCACTGGAAATATCCAGAGTCCCGGCCCGTGGCGGCGCAACGCCAACCCGACCGTTCCGGCCGGAACGCTGTACTGCGGCACCACCGGAGGGCAGGCCGTCGTCGCCTGGACCACGGACGCTGAGCTGTTACTGAGCGTCACCCGAGCGGACCTCGCAGGCATGGATGACCTGTACCGATGGTGGGCGTCGCACTCCTAATCCTGTAAACGAGGGCGGTTCGGCCCGGAATACCTGTGAAGGTATTCATCGTTTGCACCCTGTCCCTCCAGACGCTGCTGTTCCTGGCGCTGGCGTTCTACGTCGTGCATACCACGGGCAGCACCGACGGGTTGGCCGACATCGCCAACTCCAAGCTGGTGTGGATCGACACCGCGGCGTTGGCCGTGGCCGCCGGCCTGCGCCGGAAGTAGCCCGCCGCTCATGTACACAGTGGTAGTTGGACGTGCTCGGGATCCGCCGCGCGCTCCGTTGCCTTTGTGTGAGCGAATGTGAGTTCTGCTCATCGTTAGGCAGCCTCGCCTTGCGGTGAGGCGGTCCCCGTCTGACCCACCGGCCGGTGGTGCGGGGTTGACGTTTCATCGCCTGCGGCGTCGCCCGCTAGCGCGGGTTCGGTCTCACGCGTGGCTCCACGTCCTGCCACCGGGCCACTCCCGGCGGGACTCTGTTCACCTACAGCTGGTGTGGGTACGCCGAGTCGAGCGAGGTTGATCGCAGCACCCAGATCACGATCGATCCGGACACCACAGTGCTCGCAGTCGAAGATTCGATCGGCCAGGGCGAGGTTTGGCTTTCGCCTCGCGCACGCCGTGCATATCTTCGACGACGGAAAATATCGGCCGGCCGCCACGAGATGGCTGCCGTACCAACGTGTTTTGTAGCCGAGCATGCGCCGGATCTCGGCCAGCGCGGCATCGGCCAGTGCCCGGTTGAGGCCACGCTTGTAGGCCCCGCCGGCGCCACGCATACCGGCCGCGTTCAAGGTTTCGACCACCACGACGTCGTGCTGCTGGGCCAGGGCGGTGGTGGCCTTGTGGAGCACGTCGCGGCGCACCGCCGCGGCGTGGGCGTGAGTGCGGCCGATCCGCGCCTGGGTGGCCCGCCACCGCTTCGAGGGCTGCCGGCGGGTCCGCGTCGCCGGGTCGTAGGGGCCGTGCTGACGCGCGGACCGGCGTTGCAGACCTCTCAACCGGGATTGCGCGGCGGTCAACGACTTCGGTGCGGGGATGCGGTCGACTTCGACCCCGTCTGGGGCCGCGACGACGAGCAGACTGTCGGCCTTGACTCCGACGTCGACGCCGACCACCGGATGCTCCGACCGGCGTGCGTGGGCGGGCCGCGCCTTGCCGGCGACGAGGGTCTGTAGGGCGCAGTGCCAGCGTCCCGCGCTGTCCTGGCGCACGGTGGCCGACAGGATCCGCGCGGTCCCGGCCTCGATGCGGCGGGCCAGCTTGCGGGTCGACTCATGGGTGCGGACCGCCCCCAACCGGGGCAGGGTGACATGGCGGCGGTCAGCCTCTATGCGGATGGTGCCGGTGGTGAACCGAACCGCCTTGGGTGTGCGGGCGGATTTGAACCGGGGAAACCCAACCGCGCGGCCGGCGCGCTGGCCGCGTCGTGACGCCGACCAGGCGTCCAGGGCGCGGGCCAGCCCGTCCAGGCCGGTGTTGTAGGCCTCCTTGGAGTTTTCGGCCCACCACGGTGCGTGGTCGGCCTTGCGCTGATTCCAAATCTTGCGCAGCGCCGGCAACGACCACCCCAACACCGGGGTTAGCTCCGATTCGGTGATGCCGTAGCTGCGTTCAGCGGCTCGCTGATCCATCACTGCCTTGATCAAGGCCAGCATGTGGTTGCGGGTGAACCGCGCCGCACCCGCGTGAGACGCCAACGCCCGCAGCTGTGTTGGCGTGGGATCTAGGGCGAAGCGGTAGGCCTGGACCGTCCACCCCTCGGGTACCTCGAACCTAGCCATCGGCGACCACCTCGATCTGTTTGGCCGCAGTCACTGCGCGCATCGCTCGGTTCCGCGCGCCCCACATCGAGGTCAGCACCTCGATCATGTCGCGCACCACATCATCGCAGCAGACGGGTCCGACAAGAACCTTCGCATCATCTAGTTTCCGGTGGCGCCGTCGCTGCCGATGAATTGGATCTCAGACATTGCTACCGAGGTGACGTCATCGGCCTTAGGGGCGGCGGTTTCGCTTGTCGGCGTCGCTGGTTGCGGTGGGTCGGAGGTTTCTGCGACACGGATCAGGAGTTTGCTGACGGTGGCTGGCGGGGTGAGGGCGATGAAGCGCCAGTCTCGGACGCCGCCGGTGTCGATGGTGACGGGATCGCGGCGCAGGTCGCGGGGAAAGTAGATCTCGAGTTTGGTGACGATGCGGTGCTTGGACCATTGGTCGGTGCCGTCGGGGGCGGTGGCGTCGAAGCCGCCGATGATCCGGATCTGGGTCAGGGTTACCTGTCGGCCGAAGTCGACTTGGAGCTGCTGGCCGTCCTGGTTCTTGGCGCGGGTGCATACCCAGGCGGTGTTGAAGTGTCCGTCGAAGGCGCGGTTGGCGTCGGAGTAGTTGGCGTCCTTGGGGCAGACGTCGGCGGCCTTCACTCCGGTGAGGATTTGGTCGCGGTTGAGTGGTGCCTGGATGGGCGGGGCGGGTGGCGCCGCTGTCGCGGTGGTCTGTGCGGTCTTGGGGGTGACGTCGGTGGTGACGAAGTTGACGAAGGACAGGGCGACGAGCAGGACGACGACGGCGGCCACGGTGAGGATCGCCACCCGGAGCCGGTTCTCCCGCGGCACCCGGTTGTTGAACGCTCTGCCGCCGGCCGCTGCGGCGCGTCCGCCGGCGCGTACCCCACGGCCGAGCAGACCCGGCTTTCTGGCCGCCGTGGGGTCGTCTGGGTGGGCGTCGGCGACGTCGGGGGTGGTGCTGCGCCGGGCTGGCCGGGTGGTCGTGCGCGGGGCCAGGGAGGCGAGGATGAGGCGCCTGTTTTCCCATCCGCGATCGGTCTGCAGGTCGTCGTCGGTCATGGTCACCGTGTCTCGTCGTTCAGGTCGATGATGTCGAAGATCTCGTCGGATGCCTGCTGACTCGGCGTGCGGCGGGGCAGCGCCGGCCGGCTGTAGTCAGGGCGCGGCGTCGAGCCCGGCGTCGGCTGCATGGGGCCGTAGTAGTGGTAGTGGTTCACCTGAGTTAGGTGAGGCGCCGGCGCGGCGGCCTTCTGTGGGCGGGTGGGTTGGCGGCGTCGCCGGCGGCGGGTGATCCGACGCATGATGCGGCGCAGCAGCGGCCAGAGGAACCACAGTCCGATGGTGAGCACGATGCTGTACGCCGCGGCGGTGTACGGGTCGGTGTGGACGAGATGCACCGCGGCACCGGTCATCAGTGCCGCGGCGATGAGGGCGCGGATCACGGTGACTCCCTTCCTGGGCTGACGGTGGTGATGTGGTGCCCGGAGGCGGCGCTGGCTAGCTCCGGGTCGTAGGTGACGAGGGTTCGTAGGCGGTGTCCGGCGCTGAGCGCCGCGGCGATGTGCAGGGCGTCAATGGTGCGGGCCGGTGCGGGGCTGAGGGTGACCGCGGCGTCGAGGAGGCGGTCGGTGACGCCGACGGAGTCGATCCCGGACAGGACGTGGTGGGCATGCTCGGTGGCCTCGGCGGGGAGGTCGGCGGTGGTGCGCAGCAACTCGGCGCGGGTCAGTGCGCAGCTGATCCATCGGGTGTCGGTGTGCGCGGTCAGGTAGGCGGTCAGCGCCGGTGTCTCGGGGGTCTGAGCGATGAGTCGGATCATGGCGGTGGCGTCGAGGTAGATCATCGGTCGCCCCGCGACTCGGTGGTCGGTGCGGTGGGAAGGCGGTAGGGGCGCGGTGGGCGAGCGAGGACGTCGACGACGTTGGTGCGGGCTGGGGTGACTTCCTTGCTGGCGACGAGAACTGCCCAGGCGTCGTGGACGGCGGGGATCAGCTGGGCCACGGGTTGACCGTTGTTGGTGATCTCGATGGTCTCGCCGGCGGCGACCTGGCGCAGAAGCATGCTTGCATTCTGGCGCAGTTCACGGACACCGTACCGTTTCATGTAGCACAGCGTAGCAACTGTGGTAGCACACTGTGTACACAACGCTTGGCCGGGCGGCCTGGCGGCGACCAGCCGTGAGCCGTTTCGGGGGTGCGGCCAAGCGGCACCGCGGCTCGGCGCCAGTGTCGAGCGTCGTGGTTACTCGCCCCGAGGCGGTGCCCAACCCGGCGATCGCTCGGGCGGCAGGCGAAGCGCTAGCAGTGGTCGACCCAACCGCGCCTCGCCACACGGGATTGCCCCAGTGCGTCGAGACGTCGTGTTGCGCACATGCGACACGCGCTGACCGACGACCTGGGCACCGAAACGACATGCGAATCAGCGCCGACCCGATGGGTGAGACGAGCGCCGCACACACCACCCCGTCCACGGACGGGACGGCTCAAGGACGGCTCGCCGAGGCGACGATCAGAGCAGTGGCGCGGACCCGTGGCGCTGTGGTGAGGACGTCGAACACCGGGTCGGATTGACTGCCTACGCGACATCGAGAGGTAAGCCCGAGGGCCGTGTTGGCGCACTCCTGGCACGCCGTGGCGAACCACGACGCCACTTGCCGTACGTGCCAGTCTGCGCATGTCTGGCGGACCTCCATCCGGGCTCGTTGGACGGTGACCAACTGGCCGTCGAGTACGCGTGCGTAACGGGGGCGGCACGCTGCGGCGCACTCGCCTGTGGTGGTCGTCTCCTGCCTCGAACTCTGCCGCGTAGAGCACGATCGCTGACGCCCGTCTGGTGGTCCGAGGACGTTCGGGATGGGCTGGCGGAGGCTGCAGGAGCATGCGCTTCGAGACTGTCGGCTGGGGTGATTGCCGGGCTCGTCACACCGTCGCCGCGACGTTTCCCCGTGGGCGGGTCTTCGGGCTGCGGGAGCGGGTTGGCGCGAGATGGCGAAGGCCAGCGCCGCGTGCGGTCAGCGCGCCGTACGTCGGCGGTCCAGGGCGCCCTTTAGGGAAGCCAGATCGGGGTGCTGGACGTAGACGTCCCAGGCTCGGTCGAGGTCGTTGAGATCGGCGCCGGGGGCGAGATCCAGCCCGAGTTCGGTGAGGCAGGCAGGCAGCTCGGTGCGGTCGTCGCAGAGTGTGTAGACGGGCCAGTGGTCGGTCTTGGGTGCGGCTTCGGTGGCGGCGCCTGCGGTAGGGGTCTCCGACCATCCGGTGAGGGTGACGCGGCCGGTGTCGTCGGACAGTAGCCATAGCCCGTAGTCCATGTAGAGCGTTCCCTTCGGCATTAGCGGAGTGCGATCGTGCGGTGGTGAGTGGGCATTGGCGTTCTTTCCGTCAGACGAGCTTGTTGATTTGGTTGGCCATGTAGCGCTGCACGATCTGGGCGCCGGTGTGTCCGGCGGGGTCGAGGGCGGTGGAGGTGTAGCTCTCGTGGAAGCCGCCCTTGATGAATTCGGCGTAGCCCTTGAGGGCCGAGGCGACGTTGGCGGCGGAGAACTGGGAGAAGGTCGGGCCGAACATGCCGGTGGACTGGGTGCCCACGCCGCCGGTGGCGACGCTGATGGCGTTGAGGACTGCGCTCACCAGGTCGCCGAAGCCGTGGGGTCGGGCCAGGCCGGTGCCCACGGGGCCGAAGCCGCTGACGTTGATCGTGGTGGTTCGGTCCTTCATCTGCGACAGGGTGGAGGCCACGGTGGTCGCGTTGCTCGTGATGCTGGCGATGGCGGCTGGGATGGAGGTCCAGGACCGGGAGGAGACGAGGGCGATGACGGTGTTGACGGCGTTGACGAGGACCGAGGCGGCGCCGGCGACTTGGGGGCCGGCGAGCCAGAACAGCTGCTGTGCCAGGGCTTGGGCGAACGCGACCCCGCGCTGAATGAGGTGAGGGATCAGGTTCGGGTCGTTGACCAGGGCGAGGATCTGGTTGATGGCGGCCGCGGCGGGGGCGATGAGTCCGCCCATGAATATGGTCGCGAGCTTCTGGGCGGAGCCAGCGGGGTCCGACGCGTCCAGCTGGGAGCCCAGGTGTCCGATCATGCGCATCACGACGTCGCCTTGGGGCAGGTTGCAGTAGTAGTCCTGGGGGGCGCACACCGAGATCAGGCCGTTGCGCTGGGTGAGGGATCCGAAGCCGCCGGAGCGAACGCCGGCGAAGCCCATGCCGGGGTCGCTGAGGCCGATGGTGGGTTGCCCGACGGGTGACTGGGACGGGTCGGCGACTAGTCCGACGCCGAGCAGCTTGTTGGCGGGGATGACGCCGCGATCGTGGCCGATGGCGGCGGCGACGTCTCCGGCGACGTCGGCGCCCTGGCTGTATCCGGTCAGTAGGAACAC
>JAESGJ010000364.1_pt1 | contig 33476 bp, 26 predicted proteins | sample 9266241 | NCBI WGS metagenome assembly JAESGJ01 (sample SAMN14514841, study PRJNA621669) | algae metagenome | isolation source: Brasilonema octagenarum HA4186-MV1 and co-occurring heterotrophs from wet... | place: USA: Manoa Valley, Hawaii | collected 2009-07-20 | reverse complement strand
CGCCGAGGCCGGGATGGGCTGCGAGGATCGTCAGGGCGTCGGCGTCGACGAGGACGGGCAGATCGGTGTCGAGCACGGACCGCAGTGCGGCGAGACCCGTGTCGTCGGTGCCGAGTCCAGGGCCGACGACCCACGCCTGCACGCGGCCGACGGTGTCAAGGCCCTGCGTGGCGATCACCTCGGGCCAGTGCGAAACCACCTCGGCGGCAGCGGTTCCCGCGTAGCGCACCATGCCGGAGGTGGCAGCGACGGCGGCGCCCGTGCAGAGGATGGCCGCGCCGGGGTACGTGGCCGAGCCGGCGAGGATGCCCGTCACGCCCTGGGTGTACTTGTCATCGCGTGGCCCGGGCACCGGCCAGCAGGCGGCGACGTCGTCGGCCTCGAGACTCACCAGATCGCTCTCGGGTAGCTCCAGGCCGATGTCGACGAGTTCGACGCGTCCGCAATCGCCAAGGGCGTGAACGGGTTTGTAGCCACCGAACGTCACGGTCACCGCAGCGCGGACGTGGGGGCCGTCGGCCGCACCCGTCTGCACGTCGACGCCGCTGGGGAGGTCTACCGCGACGACGGGGACGTCCGTGGCGGCGAACACCGCGGCGGCATCCGGCCGCAACGACCCGGTCGCCGAGATGCCGACGACGCCGTCGATCACCAGATCGGTTGTCGGCGAAACGCTTTGGACGAGCTGGCCGCCGGCCTTCCGGAACGCGGCGAGCCCGGCGCCGTGCACGCGGTCCGGATTGAGCACGATCGCCGAGGCCTGCACCCCGCGACGACGCAGCAGCGTCGCGGCCCAGAGCGCGTCGCCCCCGTTGTCCCCCGAGCCGATCACCGCGCAGACCCGGCGCCCGGAGATCCCCCCGGTGCGGGCCTGCAATGCGCGGGCAATGGCGCCGGCCAGACCGTGGGCAGCCCGGCGCATCAACGCCCCGTCGGGAAGGCGGGCCAGCAGCGGCGCTTCCGCCTCGCGGATGGCGTCCGCGCCGTAGTAGTGCCGCACCGGCCCTACGTTACGTCCTGTTGCTGCCAGTTCGGTCCGATCCACCGTGCGCGAGCATGCGTGTTGGTACGCGACACGCCGGTGATTGCGGACGGTTTCACACGCTCGCGGAGCGCCGAGGCGACCTACCCCCGACTGCTACCCGGCATCGGTCACGCCTTCCTGGCCCGCCTGCAGCGACTTCCCCGCCGTCCGGTTGTAGTGTCTGCGGGCCTTCATCCGGTTGCCGCACTCGCTCATCGAGCACCACCGCCCGGTGCCCCCGCGACTGCGGTCGATCAGGAACAGGTGGCATTCGCCGTTGGCGCACGCGCGGAGCCGCCCTGGCCGCTCGTTCTGCAGCGCACCCCAGGCCAGGACGACGCGCGCACACCAGTCGGCCGAGGAGCCGATGTCCCAGTCCAGTCCGTCGGCGTGAACCCTCGGCACCTGCCGCACGTGGGCGAGGTGGCGGTTGAGCACCTCGGCATGCGCCTGCCCGCGCACCACGCGCTGCAGTTCGTCGCGAACCCTCCGGACGGCTGCGAGGTCTTCGCCAGCACCGTCACGCCCGGCCAGCCACGTTCGTGCCGCGTCGTCGTCGGCGAGCAGATCGGTGTCGGCGCCGTCGACCACGGGCGTGCTGTTCAGCAGCTCGAGCAGCACCTCCGACCAATCCGTTCCCATGCTAACCACCATAGCTCACTTGACAGGTTAGTACGAGTGGTGTTCACTCCGTGTAACCGTTAAAACAACTCAAAGGGGTTAGACATGACGACGCATCACCGCTCCGCCGAGGTCGCCGGCCGTCGGATCTTCTACCGCGAGGCAGGACCGTCGGACGCGCCCGCCATCGTGCTGTTGCACGGCACCCCTGCCAGCTCGCACATGTACCGCAACCTCATCCCGCTGCTGGCCGACCGCTACCACGTGATCGCCCCCGACTACCCCGGCTTCGGGCACTCCGACCGCCCGACCGTCGACCAGTTCACCTACACCTTCGACGTGCTCGCCGATCACGTCGACGCCCTGCTCGACCACCTCGGGCTGACGCGGTACGCGCTCTACGTCCAGGACTACGGCGCACCCGTCGGCTGGCGCCTCGCGCTGCGGCATCCCGAGCGCATCGCCGCGATCGTCACCCAGAACGGCAACGCCTACGTCGAGGGCTTCGTCGGCGACGCCATGGAGCCCCTTTTCGCCTACGGCCGCGACCGGTCCGCGGCCAACGCCGAGGTGCTGCGTGGGCTCATCAGCCTCGACGGCATCACATGGCAGTTCACCGACGGCGTATCGGACCCCAGCGTCGTCGACCCCGACGCCTGGCTCCTCGCCCACGACGCCGTCGCGGACACCGAGGACTCCATCGCCATCCAGCTGGAGCTGTTCGCCGACTACATCACCAACGTCGAGCTGTACCCCCGCGTCCACGAGTACTTCCGCAGCTCCCAGGTGCCGCTGCTGGCGGTGTGGGGTCGCAACGACCAGATCTTCGGGCCCGCAGGCGCATTGGCGTTCGCCGCCGACCTGCCGAAGGCTCAGATCAACCTCCTCGACGGCGGTCACTTCCTGCTGGAGAGCCAGCTCGACGCCGTCGCCTCACTGATGCGGCCGTTCCTGGCCGAGCACCTCTGACCCGCACCGACTGCCGCTCAACGCAATTCGGACGGCGCCACCCATTCGTTGGGACGCAGCAGGACGATCTCGGGGATGATGCAGGCCCGCGACAGTCGGGTCGTCATCCGGATCGTCTCCGCGACGTCCTGCGGGGTGATCATGTCGGTGGCGCCCCCGTCGCGGGCTTCGTCGGCCATCGGGGTGTCGGTCAAGCCGGGGCAGATCGCCGTGGCCTTGATGCCCTCGGAGGCCAGTTCATCGTGCAGCGCCTCGGTGAAGCCGATGACCGCCGCCTTCGACGCCGAGTACGACGCGAGGAAGGCCTCCCCGCGCTTGCCCGCGTTGGACGACGTGTTGACCACCTGGGCGCACCCTCGCACCCCGACGGCCTTGCGCAACAGCGGAAGACACTTGTCGGTGAGCAGGATGACGGCGCGAGTGTTCACGGCGAACTGAGCGTCGACGAAGTCCGCGCTGAGCTCGCCGACGGGACGACTGCCACCCAGGCCGGCATTGTTGACCAGGATGTCGAGCGCCCCGAACCGTGAGGCGTGCGACGCGACCACGTCGTCGAGGAAACCCTCCTCGGCGAGCGAGCCCGCGAGCCAGTGCACCTCCGGCCCTTCGCTCTTGGCGAGACCGTCTGCGACGGTACGCAGCTTGTCCGAGTCGCGACCGACCATCGTGACGGCAAAGCCCTCGTCGTGGAGCATCACGGCGATGGCCTGCCCGATTCCACCAGAGGCCCCGGTCACGATGGCACTGCGCGCTTCATTGGTCATGACCGAAAAGCTATCGCCGCTCACGCCGCAGGGCGACCCGTGGCCGCCGACGTCGCGACGTCTACTCGACGGTGACGGACTTGGCCAGGTTGCGCGGCTTGTCGACGTCGTACCCTCGGGCCCTGGCCACTCCGGCGGCGAACACCTGAAGCGGGATGGTCGACAGCAGCGGCTGGAAGAGCGTGGACACCGCCGGGATCTCGACGAGGTGGTCGGCGTACGGCCGCACCGTGTCGTCGCCCTCCTCGGCGATGACGATGGTGACCGCGCCGCGTGCCTGGATCTCGCGGATGTTGCTCAGCAGCTTGCTGTGCAACATGGCCGCGTTCTTCGGCGACGGCATCACCACGATGACCGGGAGGCCGTCCTCGATCAGGGCGATCGGTCCGTGCTTGAGCTCGCCCGCCGCGAAGCCCTCGGCGTGCATGTACGCCAGTTCCTTGAGCTTGAGCGCACCCTCGAGGGCCACCGGGTAGCCGACGTGGCGGCCGAGGAACAGCACCGTCGACGACGACGCGAAGCGCTGCGCCAACTCTGCGACCGGCTCCATGCAGGTCAGCACGCGGGCGATCAGGTCGGGCATCGCCTCGAGCTCGCTGAACTCGCGCGCGACCTCGTCTGGGTACTTGGTGCCGCGGGCCTGCGCGAGCGCCAGCCCGACGAGGTAGTTGGCCGCGATCTGCGCGAGGAACGTCTTGGTCGACGCGACGCCGATCTCCGGCCCTGCCCGCGTGTAGAGCACCGCGTCGCACTCACGCGGAATCTGGCTGCCGTTGGTGTTGCAGATCGCCAGCACCTTGGCCTTCTGCTCCTTGGCGTGCCGGACGGCCTCCAGCGTGTCGGCGGTCTCGCCGGACTGCGAGATGGCGATCACCAGCGTGCTGCGGTCCAAAACGGGGTCGCGATACCGGAATTCACTCGCGAGCTCCACCTCGACCGGCAGCCGCGTCCAGTGCTCGATCGCGTACTTGGCCAGCATGCCCGAGTGGTACGCCGTCCCGCACGCGACGATGAAGACCTTGTCGATCTCGCGGAGCTCCTGATCGGACAGGCGCTGCTCGTCGAGCACGATGCGACCGCACTCGAAGTGCCCGAGCAGGGTGTCGGCCACGGCGGCGGGCTGCTCGGCGATCTCCTTGAGCATGAAGTACTCGTAGCCGCCCTTCTCGGCGGCGGACAGATCCCAGTCGATGTGGAACGGGCGGGCGGCATCGTCGTCCCGGTTGCCGTGGAAGTCGTAGATCTCGTAGCCGCCCGCGGTGATCACGACGGCCTGGTCCTGACCCAGCTCGACGGCCTCGCGGGTGTGCTCGATGAACGCCGCCACGTCGGAGCCGAGGAACATCTCCCCGTCGCCGACCCCGACGACCAACGGCGTTGACCGCCTGGCGGCCACGATCGTGTCGGGATGCTCGGCGCTGGCGAACACCAGCGTGAAGTGCCCCTCCAGCCGCGGCAGCACGGCCATCACGGAGCCGACGAAGTCACCCGCGGTGGGTCCGTGGTGGTACTGCCAGGACACCAGGTGGACGGCGACCTCGGTGTCGGTGTCGCTCGCGAACTCCACACCGGAGGCCTCCAGCTCGGCGCGAAGCGCGGCGAAGTTCTCGATGATCCCGTTGTGGACGACCGCGATCTTGCCCGCGGCGTCGCGGTGCGGGTGCGCGTTGCGGTCCGTCGGCCTGCCGTGGGTGGCCCAGCGGGTGTGGCCCATTCCGGTGTTGCCCGTCAGCCCCTCGGCGTCGGCGTCCGCGAGGGCCGCCTCGAGGTTCGCCAGTCGCCCGGCGCGGCGGCGGACCGCCATGCCGCCGTGCCCGTCGACCAGCGCGACGCCGGACGAGTCGTAGCCCCGGTACTCCATTCGTCGAAGCGCGTCGACGACGATGTCGCGGGCAGGACGCTGCCCGACGTAGCCGACGATTCCGCACATGAGCTATCAGGGTAGTGCAGACGGCGCCCACAGCCCCGTTCGCGCACGCGGGCAGCACCATCGACCTGCACTGCGCTACGGTCATCGGGTGGCAAGGACGAGGAAGCTCTTCGCTGCGTTGACGCGTCGCGGGCCGCATCGCGTTCTTCGCGGTGACCTGGCCTTTGCCGGTCTACCCGGCGTCGTGTACACCCCCGAATCCGGGATGAACCTGCCTGCCGTGGCGTTCGGGCACGACTGGCTGGCAGGCGCCGACCGCTACCACGGCACGCTGGAGCATCTGGCGTCCTGGGGCATCGTGGCCGCTGCCCCCGACACCGAGACCGGGGTCGCGCCGTCGGTGCTGAACCTCGCGTTCGATCTGGGGACGACGCTCGACATCGTCTCCGGCGTGCGGCTCGGCCCCGGCAAGATCAGCGTGCACCCCACCAAGCTGGGCGTCGTCGGCCACGGCTTCGGCGGCTCGGCAGCCGTCTTCGCCGCCGCGGGCATGGCCGGCAAGCTCAACGCCGCCGCGGCGCTGTTCCCCACCGTCACCAAGCCGGCCACGGAGCAGCCCGCCTCGGGTCTGCGCATCCCCGGGCTGGTGCTCGCCGCGCCCGACGACCCGCTGTCGATCCGATCCGACGCCGCCGAACTCGCCGCGGCGTGGCGTGGGGCGACGCTGCGCACCGTCGCCAAGGCCGAGCCGGGCGGACTGGTCGAGGGCTTCCGGCTGACGCGCGTGGTCGGGTTGCCCGGAGGCGACCGCAAGACCCAGAAGGCCGTGCGGGCGCTACTCACGGGCTACCTGCTGACCACGCTCGCGGGTGACAAGACCTACCGGGACTTCGGCGATCCCGACGTCGAGCTGCCCAAGACGGTCGCGCCCGATCCGAAGGCGGAACCGATCGCCCGCGAGGACAAGGTGGTCGCGCTCCTCAAGCGCTAGGCGAGCCCGATCTGGTGCAGGACGTAGTCGCCGAGCAGTTCGTTGGCGTGCGTCGTCATGTGTTCGGCCGCGGCGAAGACGTAGGTGCGGTCGGCGTCCGGCGACTTCATCGACTTGGCGTCGCAGTAGTCCTGATCGGGCTTGGCACAGGCATCTTCGTTCGCGCCGTGGGTGAAGCCGTACGTGCCTGCGTTCTGAAGCAGCTCGTCGACGAAAGCCTCGGTGTCGATGATCTGGATGCGGGGGTCGGGCGGAAGGGCGGCCAACAGCGTCTGGTTGTAGACCGCACCCAACTCGCCAACGTACTGACGGGCGGCGTCGGACCGGAACCAGGGGTCCTTGCTGATGTCGAACAGCTTGAACACCAGGAGCCGTTGCGCGCCGTTGGCGAGGATCCTCGACGCGGTTGCCGCCTCGTCGGTGGCCGCGGTCTGCACCCTGGCCCTCTCGGCGGCCATCACGTCCTGACCGGGAGTCACGTTGTCGCGCAGGGATTGTGCGAGCTCCGGGTCCTTGGTGGGGTCGAAGTTGTATGCGACGTCATTGGTCCCGACGTACAGCGTGACGACCTGGTTGGGGGTGAACGTCCCGTGTTGCTGTAGGTACCGGTCGACCTGCACCACCGTCGAGATCGGCGTCCCCTGGGGGTTGTCCGACACCGACGAGTAGGCGGCGTTGGCCCGCGCCCCGCCCTCGGCGTAGTTCAGGCCGCCGGGACCGGGAATGCCCGGTTTGCCTTGGTAGACATCGTCATAGGCGGCGACGTGCTCATTCGGCGTGGTGGATTGCCCAAGTCGCTGCGCCACGTGTTGGGCCCAGGTCATCCCCGGCATCGTGGTGAAGCGGAACCCGTAGGTGCCCGCGTCGGTCAGGCTGTCGCCGAAGAACACCGCCTGGGTGATGGCGGGCCCGTCCGCGGGATCGGCCACCGCCTGCGACGGTGCGACGCCGCCGGACAGCGCCAACAGTGCCGCGCTCGCGCCGAGGGCCAACGCCCGTCCGCCAGTGAACCGATTCATGAATGTGTGCTCCTCGCTTGTGAATTCACAGTTGTAGCAGGTTCGCATCGCCCCATGTCGAGGATTGACGCACTAGGGCGTCGGCGCGTCCTCGCGGATCAGACCGGCATCGCGCAAGTCCTCCCAGAGCTCTTCGGGAATGGGCTCTTCGAACAGTTCGGCATTGCGTGACTGCTGACCGGCATTGCGGGCGCCGAGGCAGATGCTGGTCACCGCGGGGTGCGCGAAGGCGAACTGCAGCGCGGCCGCGGCCAGCGGCACACCGTGACGGGTGCACACCTCGTCGAGGGCGGCCGCCCTGGCGAGCACGTCGCGCGGTGCCGGCGCATAGTTGAAGCGCGCCCCCGCCACCGGTCCGGTCGCGAGGACGCCGCTGTTGTACACCCCGCCGAGCACGATGCCCACTCCCCGCTCCTCGCACATCGGTAACAACTCATCGAGCGACTCCTGCTCGAGCAGGGTGTACCGGCCTGCCAGCAGGCACAGGTCGGTGTCGGTCACCTTCACCGCCTCGGCCATGACGTCGGTTTCGTTGACGCCGAACCCGATTGCCTTCACCACGCCTTGTTCCCTCAGCGCTTCGAGCGCGGGAAAGGCACTCACGAGGGCCTGCCGGAAGTACTCCGGCTGCGATTCACCGTGGGTGTAGCGGTCGCAGTCGTGGATGAAGAGCGCGTCGAAGTGATCGGTGAGCATGCGTTGCATGCTCTGCTCGACGGCACGCATGACCCCGTCGTAGCTGTAGTCGAAGTTCGCAACGAACGGCGGCGCATCCTGATATTGACCGTTCACCCGAGGCGCGCCCCTGGTCGGGGTCAGCACCCTGCCGACCTTGGTCGACACGACCGCCGCGGTCCGATCGATGCGGCGCAGCGCCTGACCGAGCCGATGCTCGCTGAGCCCGTTGCCGTATCCGGGGGCGGTGTCGAAGTAGCGGACGCCCAACGCCCACGACTGCTCGATCATGTCCGTGGCTGCGTCGTCGTCGAACACCCCGTTGAAATTGCCGATCGGCGCGCCGCCGAAGCCGAGTGCCGTGAACGTCAATCCCGAGCGCGGATGAAAACTGGTGTCGGATACCTGCATTGGCGCGCTCCCCATCTCACGAACCGCGATCGCACGGCGCGCCCGAGTTGAGTTCGCACCATTGCCAAGCCTAGTGAGGGCAGCCGCGGCGCGCGTGACCCAACTCGTGCAATCCCGCCCCGCAGTGATGCACGGAATGATCACCAACGTCCGGCTGGCGCGCCACTACCCTGCCGATCGGACACCGGCTTCCTTCGCGAAGTCCTGACGCGCTGCGCAATGCGGCCCTCCCACGTGAACGTGGAAGGGCCGCTTTCGCATTCGAGGGGACCGGCGTCAGGTCCTTGCAGCCCAGGCGATTCCCTGCTTGGTCAGGCGCCGGACGTCGTCACCGGCGAGATCCTGCGTCGCGTGGCCGATCGAGTGGTAGAAGACCCGGCCGCCACCCCACTCGCGGACCCAGGCGACGGGGCTCCTCAGACCGTCGAACCAGGGATAGTGTTCGCCGTCGAACGTCGTCTCCGCCAGCACCACGTTGTTGGGGTCGACGCTCATGTAGTACTGCTCCGAGGCGACCGGGAAGTCGTTCACGCCGCGGGTGACCTCGTGATCGCGGTCGACGATCCTCACGTCGTACGGGTGCGGATAGCCCTCCCCCGCGGGGTGGGCCAGGAAGTCGCCGCCGAGCACCAGGTGGTACTTGAGGCTGGACCGGAAGGACGCCGCGGCGCCGTGCCAGGCGGCGATCCCGGTGCCACCCTCGACGGCCTCGAGCAGGTGGTCCTCCTGCGAGTCGGTCAGATCCTCGGTCGTCAGCGCGTTGTTCCAGCCGAGGATGATCAGGTCGTAGGACGTGAGATCCCGGTCGAGCGTGAAGATGTCTTGCGATTCCTCCATCTCGAAACCGAGCTCGCCGACCACCAATTGGCGTGTCCAGTCGGCGATTCCGTACGGGCTGTGGCCCGGCCATCCGCCGTAGAGGTAGAGCACGTTGGTCATGGTCGGGCATCCTCTCCGGGGGCCGCCACGGCGGCGGCCCTCGACGTCGTCAGTGGTTCCCTCGGGCCGGTGAGCGCCTCGGGGGCAAGCAGTTCCGCGACCTGTGCCGCGGTGAGCAGACCCGTCTCCACGACGAGGTCGGGAATCGGTCTGCCGGTCGCCAGCGCCGTCTTGGCGATGGTGGCCGACGCGGCGTACCCGAGATAGGGACTGATGGCGGTGATGACGCCGATCGAGTTCATCACCGAGTCGTACATCTGCTCCCGGTTGGCGGTGATGCCGACGACGCAGCGGCTGACCAGGGTCCGGCAGGCCTCGCTCAGGTGACTCAGCGACTGGAACAGGCAGTGGGCGATGATCGGCTCGAAGGCATTGAGCTGGAGCTGGCCCGCTTCGGCGGCCATGCCGATGGTGACGTCGTGGCCGGCCACCTCATAGGCGACCTGGTTCACCACCTCGGGAATGACCGGGTTGACCTTGCCCGGCATGATGCTCGAACCCGGTTGCACCGCAGGCAGGTTGATCTCGTTGAACCCCGATCGCGGACCGGAGGACAGCAGCCGTAGGTCGTTGCAGATCTTGGACAGCTTGAGCGCGGTGCGCTTGACCACCCCCGACACCTGAACGAAGGCACCGACGTCCTGGGTCGCCTCGACCAGGTCACTCGCGGTCGACAGTCGAAAGCCGGTGATCCCGACCAACTTCGCGCACACCACCTGCGCGTACCGTGGGTGGGCGTTGAGCCCCGTTCCGATGGCGGTACCGCCGAGGTTGATCTCCGACACCAGCCGACCCGCCTCGAGCAGGCGCTCGGCGTCCTCGGCCACCATGACCGCGTAGGTGCCGAACTCCTGACCGAGCGTCATCGGAACGGCCTCTTGCAGTTGGGTTCTGCCCATCTTGAGCACGGAGGCGAACTCGCGGGCCTTGCGACCGAACGCCTCGGCCACCTCGAGCAGCGCCGCGTGCAAGGTGGCGACGTCCGCCTGCAGGGCGACCTTGATGGCCGTGGGGTACACGTCGTTGGTGCTCTGGCTGAGGTTGACGTGCTCGAGCGGATGCAGGCGGTCGTAGTCGCCGCGCGGGGCGCCGAGGATCTCGAGGGCGCGGTTGGCGATCACCTCGTTGGCGTTCATGTTGGTCGACGTGCCTGCGCCGCCCTGGATCACGTCGACGACGAACTGGTCGTGCAGGTGTCCGGCACGGATCTCGCGGCAGGCGGCCACGATCACGTCCGCGCGCTCGTCGTCGAGAAGGCCGAGCTCGCGATTGGCCTCCGCCGCAGCCTCTTTGACGGCGGCGAGCGCCTTGATGAACTCGGGATGGTTTGCCAGGGCGATGCCCGAGATCGGAAAGTTCTCGACGGCCCGCACGGTGTGGATGCCGTAGTACGCGAGGGCGGGCACGTCGCGGCTGCCCAGGGAGTCGTGCTCGCGCCGCACCGACGGGCCGCCGAGCGTCGCGACTGCGGCGGAGTGGAAGGCCCTCACCGCCAGGTCTTGCCGGGAGGAGCCATCCCCGCGGCGGGCAGACCGGCGTAGAAGTCGCCTGCCGGAAACGACGTCAGTTCCAGCTGCATCCCCCACGGGGTTTGGAAGTAGAACCAGCGCTGCCCGGCGACCGGAGCCCCGGGGTCGACGCCGTTCGGGCCCGCCTGCACCGTCACGCCGGGAATCGACCGCACGTACTCGTAGCCTGCCTCGATGTCATCGACGTAGAACCCCATGTGATGGCCGCCGATGTCGCTGTTGCGAGGCAGCGGATTCTGCTCCGGCGCATCGTATTCGAACAACTCGACGTTGTGGTGGGCACCGAGCCGGAGCATGGCGATGGTGCACGTGGCACGCGGATCCACGTTGAGGCGGGCGCGCATCCCGTCACCCTCGGCGTCGACGAACGGGCCGTCGATGAAGATCAACTCGGCGCCGAAGTGGTCGACGAAGAACCGGACCGCCTCGTCCAGATCCGGCACCGTGTAGGCGACGTGGTCCACCGCGCGCAGCGTGGGGACCCGCGGGAGGTTGGGGTCGCTCATCGGCGGGCCGCACTCGGCGAGGTGAACTGATGGTCGGTCCACGGTAGTTCGTCGCCGCCGTACTTGGCCGCACGGACGTCGGCCGACCGCGCGTGCCCCTCGAAGTTCTCCAGCCGTGCGGCGCGCCCGCAGATCCGACCCAGCTCGGCGCTGGCCTCCGCGCCGTCGATCTCCTGGTAGGTCACCGTCTTGAGGAACTTGCCGACCCACAGCCCGCCGGTGTAACGCGCCGCGCCCAGTGTCGGCAGCACGTGGTTGGTGCCGATTGCCTTGTCGCCGTAGGACACACAGGTCCGTTCGCCCAGGAAGAGGGCGCCGTAGTCATGCATCTCGGTCAGCGCCCGTCGCGGCTCGGCCGTCAAGATCTGCACGTGCTCGCTGGCGTACTGATCGGCGAGGGCGAACGCCTCCTCCAGATCGTCGACCAGATGCACCTCTCCGTGGTTCTGCCACGACACCGAAGCTACGCCGCTGGTCGGCAGGTTCTCCAGTTGCCGCGACACCTCGGCGATGGTCTCCCGCCCCACTCGCTCGGAGGTCGTGACGAGAACCACCGGCGAATCGGGTCCGTGCTCGGCCTGGCTGAGCAGATCGGCGGCGACGATGAACGGATCGGCCGTATCGTCGGCCACGATGAGGACCTCGGTCGGGCCGGCGAACAGATCGATGCCGACCTCGCCGAACATCTGCCGCTTGGCCTCGGCGACGTAAGCATTGCCCGGTCCCGTCAGCAGGTTGACCGGAGCGATCGTCTCGGTGCCCAGCGCCAGCGCACCGATGGCTTGAACCCCGCCGAGCACGTAGATCTCGTCGGCGCCCGCCAGGTGCATGGCGGCCACGCTGATCGGGGGCGCGCTGCCCTGATTCGGCGGCGTGGTCGCGGCCACCCTCTCCACGCCGGCCACCTTGGCCGTCACGACGGTCATGTGGGCCGACGCCGTCAGGGGGTAGCGCCCGCCGGGCACGTAGGCCCCCGAGGCGGACACCGGGATGTGCTTGTGCCCCAGCCGTACCCCGGGAAGGGTCTCCACCTCGACGTCGAGCATGGAATCACGTTGCGCCTGAGCGAAATTGCGGACCTGCTGCTGGACGAACGAGAGATCCTCGATCACCGTCGTCGGAAGGTCGGAGACGATCTTGGCGATCTCGGCTTCACCGAGCCGGAAGGACGCGGGCGCCCAGCGGTCGAACTGCTCCGAGTACGTGCGCACTGCGGCGTCACCGTTTGCGCGGATGTCGTCGAGCACGCCTGCGACGGTCTCGACGACCTGCGGGTTGCTCTTGTGGAGCGGGCCGGCCTGTGGGATCGAGGCCTTCAGAATGACCGACACGATGTGTCTCCTTGCGCTGCGGTGCACCAAAATCCAGAACGTCGTCGACGAGGAGTCGCCGTGGACGTGATTCAAGTTTCAGCAGTCACGCGGCCCACTCCTAGACGCATGGTGTGCAACAGAGCATCGCCTCATTGCACATAGCCGTGCCGATCAGGCGAGCGCCGAACCGCCCGCTCGAGCGCGTCGCTGCTCAACCGCCGTCCGCGTCAGCACTGCTCGCTGCCTGCGCAGCTAGTGCAATGTCCGTCCAGCCGCCTTCGCACCTTGCTCTGGAGCGACATGGTCCGCACGTCGTTGTTCCGAAGGCGTTCACTGCACGAACTGGCACTTCTCTCCGGTAAGCCACATTCACGGGTGAGCAATCATTGAGGCAATTGATTCACATGATGTACCTACCTGTGCGGCTCGTCACCCCACACCATGGACGATGGGTCGAGCAATCCGCCCGGCCTGGTTGGGCGGCGCCGACGACGAGTCGTTGCGCTGCGGCCAACGTGGGGAACCGAATCCGCCGACACTAGGAGAGCAATGCCCGCTGTACCCGACCTCACGCCGGAGCGACGAGTGCACGATGACGACGCTCACCTCCGCGCACTCGGCTATGAACCGCAACTCGATCGCAAGATGGGCCTGATCGCCAACTTCGCCCTCGGATTCGTCTATCTCTCACCGATGGTCGGCGTGGTGGCGATCTTCGCGCTGGGGCTCACGACCGCCGGACCGCCCGCGATCGCGTGGATCTTCATCGTCGCAGGCGGCCAACTGCTCGTGGCGCTGGTCTTCGGTGAGATCGTGTCCCAGTTCCCGTTGGCGGGCGGGCTCTATCAGTGGGCTCGCCGCCTGTGGAGTGGCAGATACGCCTGGTGGATGTCGTGGATCTACATCGCCTGCATCACCATCGGCATCACCACGACCGCACTCTTCAGCGCCGACTTCGTCGCGAGCCTGCTCTGGGGTACGACCGACAGCCCGTCGGTCGCCGCCTCGCCGTTGCAGCGTCTCGTCATCACGCTGGTCGTGCTCGCGGTGTGCCTGTTGTTCAACATGACCGGTACCAAGACGCTGGCGCGCATCTCCCAGGTCGGTCTCGGATGCGAGCTGGCAGGCATCGTCCTGGTCGGCCTCTGGCTGCTCGTATTCAACCGCCACCAACCGTTTTCGGTGTTCTTCCACAGCATGGGAGCCGGCGACACAGGGGGCTACTTCTTCGCGTTCATCGCCGCATCCCTCGTCGGCCTCTACATGTTCTATGGCTTCGAGTCGTGCGGTGAGGTCGCCGAGGAGACCCCGAACCCCGCCCGCGCCATCCCTCGCTCGATGATGCTCACGGTTCTGGTGGGCGCCGCGGCTGCAGTGCTGGCCTTCGCGGGTTTCGTCCTCGCATCCCCGAACCTGCAGGCCATCGTCGACGGTGACGTGGCGAACCCCATCCCGACGATCCTCCAGGACAGCATCGGCACCGTCGGCACCAAGCTGTTCCTGGTCGCGGTCCTGACGTCGTTCCTCGCGGGGGTCATGGGACAGCAGACCGCGGTCAGTCGGCTGGTGTTCTCCTTCGCCCGCGACGACATGTTCCCGGGCAGCCACCTGCTGGCCAAGACGAGCAGCAGATACCACGTGCCGATGAACGCGCTGTTCGCCGTCAACATCCTGCCGGTGCTGCTCACCGTGTTCGTCTACTTCTCGCCGGGTGCGCTGTTCCGGATCGCGGCCTTTCAGGTCCTCGCGGGCTACTTCGCGTTCCAGTTGGTCGTCCTGGCCGCGCTGCGGGCGCGCACCAAGGGATGGATCCCGGCGGGGCCGTGGTCGTTGGGTAGGTGGGGCTACCCCGTCACCGTCGCCGCGCTGGTGTACGGGGTGCTGGCCATGGTCATCCTCGCCAAGCCGAGCACGGACGCCAGCCTGAGCTTCGTGGACCGGTGGATCGCGCTGATCGGCTTCCTGATCGTCGCCGTCGTGGGGTTGGTGTATCTGTTGGTGGCCAAGCCCGATGCCAGGTCGACGGCGCCCGAGGGCGACGCCATCGAGGTCGCCGAGACGCTGCGCGCCGGCGTCGCCACATAGCCTGGGCCCCATCGGTCGTCGCGACCGCCGCCCCCGGTGCGGTGGTCGCGACGTTCAGCGTCTACGTGCGCTGTGGCTCGACGGCCCTGGCCAGGCAGGCGCACAGGAGCACCGCGCAGAGCGGAATGATCAGGGCGTCGTTGAGCGTCAACTGCTCGGCCACCCAGCCGAGGACGGCGGGGCCACCGAGGATCGCGGCGTAACCGACGCCGACGACCAGGGCCAGCGAGCGTCCCGACGTGGCGTCGACGTTGCCTGCCGCTGTGAACACCTGCGGCATGCCGCCCGCCAGCCCGAGCCCGGTGATGACCCAGCCCACCAGCGTCAGCGGCAGCACCGGCGACAGCACCACGACTGCGAGTCCGATCAGCGCCACGACGGAGCCCCAGCGGAACACCGCGCCGGGTCCCACCCTGCCGGCCAGGCGGTCGACGGTGAAGCGGCCGAACGTCATCGCGCCGACGAACGCCCCGAAGGCGATCGATCCCCACGTCGACGACGCCCCCAGATGCTGCTGGGCGTGCAGGCTGCTCCAGTCCATCGCAGAGCCCTCGCTGAGGAAGAGCAGGAAGGACAGCACCGCAAGGACGTAGACGCGGCGCGGCCGACGAGGGGAGGGTTCGTCGCGATCGTCGGGCCTCGGCGGAGGCTCGGCGTCGGCGTCGGCGGCGGACGGTCGCAGCAGCACCGGCGCCACCGCCCCTACGGCGAGCAGACAGCAGACGCCGACGGTGATCACCACTGGGAGCACTCCGACGTCCAGGGCGAAACCCGCTGCGCTGAGAAGTGATCCGAGCACGGTGCCGACCGAGAAAACGCCGTGGAACGACGCCATGATCGGACGGCCGTAGCGACGTTCCACCACCACGGCCGCGGCATTCATCGCAACGTCGGCCGTCCCCGTGGCGATCCCGAGCGCCGCGGCGGTGACGGCGGCCGCGGTGAAGGTCGTCGTCAGGAACGGCGCCGGGATCACCAGCGCCATCAGGCAGCAGCCGACGACGGCGATCCGCCCGCCGCCGAAACGATCGATCAGCGGCGCGCTGAGCCGCATGCCCACCAGTGCGCCTGCGCCGAGGATCAGCACCACGGTGCCCAGCAGCGACGTCGATATCCCGGTGGCCTGCTTGAGGTTCGGCAGGTGCACCGCCCAGGTGCCGATCACCAGACCGAACGTCGCGAACAGCGCGTACACCGCCACGCGCGCACGCGTCAGCGACGGCATGTCAGAACGCATGCAACCGCGCCCGCCGGGAGGTCGAGCTATGTGAGTGCGTACGCGGGAATCCGGCGAGCCGCACGTTCCCCTTCGTGAACCGCCTCCATCATCGTCCTGCTGGCGACGGCATCGCCGATCCGTTCGACGCTCGCTCCCGCGCCCTTGAGGGCGAAGTAGAGATCGTTGACCGGCCGGTGCCATCCGGCCAGCACCACCGTATCAATTCCGGTGATCACCGACGGACGCCCCTGCTCGGTGATGCGCACCGACGGACCCTCGATCGCGGTGATCGTGGTGAACGGATGAGTTTGCATGCCGGACTGGTGAACTCGCGGGACCGCCAGATTCGCGCTGAACGGACCGAGCTTGGCGCCGACGTAGGGCAGCGGGGTGACGAACTCGACGTCATGCCCCTCGCCCTGCAAGTGCAATGCCAACCCGATGCCCTTCCAACCCCCTTCGCCGTCGTCGGCGATGACGACGCGCCGTCCGAGGGGAGCCTCGTCGTCGAGCACGTCCCACACCGACAGCACGTGCGGTTGGTCCAGGCCCGGAGTGAACGGAATGCCCTGGGCCAGATTGCCGACGATGTCGCCACCGGGCGCCGATCCCGTGGCCACGATGACGTGGTACGGATCCAACGCCAGGACCTCGGCGGCCGTCGGCGCGCAGCCCAGTCGCAGATCGACGCCGTACTTCGCGATCATCACGTCGAGATGGTCGATGACACCGCCGATTTCGCCGCGGCCCTTGATCTTGGCCGCGATCCTCAACTGGCCGCCGGTGCGCGCGCGGCGTTCGATCAGGATCACCTCGTGCCCCTGGCGGGCGGCCGTCTCGGCGGCCTTCATGCCCGCCGGACCCGCGCCGATCACGACGATGCGGCGCGGGAATCGCACCTGCATCAGGGTGCCGATGCCCAGCTCGCGTTCATACCCCGCAGCGGGGTTGTGCACGCACGACGAGTGCGTCACGGCGAACAACCGGTCGATGCAGCCCTGGTTGCAGCCGATGCAGCGGCGGATCTCGTGGACCCGGCCCTCGGCCATCTTGTTGACGGTCTCGGGGTCGGCGATCTGCTGGCGTGTCATCGCCACCATGTCGGCGTGCCCCAGCGCGAGCACCTCGGCCGCGTCGAGCGGTTCGTTGATGCGTCCCACCGCGATGACCGGCACCGTCACGACCGCCTTCACCGCCGCGGCCAGACTCTCCCAGATGCGCTTGGGATGCTGCATGTCCGGCACGTTCTGGTGGGCCTGGTGGTAGGTCGCTGCCTTGACGCAGACGTAGTCGATCCCGCCGCCGTCGGTCAGCGCCTTGGCGATCTGCTGGGCGTCGCCCACCTCGAGACCACCGGGACTGAAGTCGTGGCCCTGAAGGTTGATCCCGACCAGGAAGTCCGGTCCCACCTCCCCCCGGACGGCGTCGATGACGCGTCGCACGATGCGCATCCGGTTTACCAGCGAGCCGCCGTAGTCGTCGGTGCGGTGGTTGGAGAATGGCGACAGGAACGACGCCAGGAGATAACCGCCGTAACCGGAATGGATCTCGACGCCGTCCATCCCGCCCTGCTTGGCGTGGCGGGCGCCGATCGCGTGAGCCTCGACGATCTCGTCGATGTCCTCGACTTCCATCTCCTTGGGCATTTCGAGGTTGAACGGACACGGGGTGTTCGACGGCCCCCACAGTGCGCGCTCGGTGAAGGTCGAATGACCCTGTCTGCCGCCATGTCCCAACTGCATCACGATCTTGGCGCCGTATTCGTGCACGGCGTCGCTGATCTTGCGCAGGCCGGGCACGATCTCCGGCAGCCACGCCCGCGGCTCACCGGGAACGTCCTGCGAGGTGGGGTGGATCTGGGGGAAGGCCATGCCGATCAGGCCGACACCGCCCATCGCCCGCTCACGGTAGTAGGCGACGTGCTGATCGGTCGGTAGGTAGTCCCTGGCCATCCCGGTGCCATGCCCCGTCATGACCACGCGATTGCGAATCTGCACTTTTCCCAACGTGATCGGCTCGAAGAGCGGAGCCAGCACCGGATCTGTGGTGGTGAGGACGGTCATGCGGTGAGCGCTCCGGACTGGCCGAGTCGCAGCGCCAGGGCCGCGACGGTGATGGCCGGGTTGACGGCGGCCGAGGACGGGAAGGGCGAGCTATCGGCGATCCACAGATTCGACAGGTCGTGGGCGCGCAGGTCGGGCGTGACGACGCTGTTCGCCGGGTCGTCGCCCATGCGCGCGGTGCCGCATTGGTGCGACGTGGCCTCGACGCCGAGGCTGCGGGTGAGCACCACCGGGAAGCCGGCTTTGCGGACCACCTTCTTCATCCGGTCGATCAGCTCGTGGTGCGAGGCGAGGTTGGTCTCGCGGCGGTACAGGCTGACCTGGTCGTCGGCGGTGACCGTGACGCGGTTCTCCGCCAGCGGCAGGTCCTCGGTCTGGATGAACAGGTCGAGGGTGTACTTCGTGACCTCTTCGAGGATCGGCATCGGGACCCATGGCTTTCCCATCTTGGCCTGCGGGCCCCTGAGCTTGCCGAGGCCCTGCACGTTGCCGAGCGGAAACTCGTTGGACGGGCCTGCGGTGTACCAGTCGTTGATGCCGATCGTCTTCTGATAGACGGCGTCGTTCTTGCGGCGCGGGTCGATCGCCAGGAAGAAGGTCGTGACGTGCGCCATGTAGTTGCGGCCCACCTGGTCCGAGGAGTTGGCCAGGCCCCGCGGGTGGGTCTCCGAGGCCGAGCGCAGCAGCAGCGCGGCGGTGTTCACCGCTCCGCAGGCCATCACGAATCGCTTGGCGCGCACGGTGATCGGCTTGCCGCGGTGCTGGATCCGGGCAGCCGTCACCTCGCGACCGTTCGCGTCGGTGTCGAGGCGCGTCACCTCGGCGTTGGTCAACAGTCGGACGTTCCTCGACTCGGCGCGCAGTGCGGGCCGCACGGCGGCGATGTCGGCGTCGCCCTTCGCGTCGACCATGCACGCGAACGAGTCGCACGTCTCGCACAGCACGCACCCGCCACCGGGGCGGCGATCGAGCGCCTGCGGCGCCGAGAACGGCTGCAGCCCTTGCTTCTTGATGCGTTCGACCAACCGTGCCATCGCCCCCTCGTGCGGCACTCCCGGGAAGGGGTAGTCGGTGGAACGCCACGGGTCGGTGGGGTCCTCGCCCTTGTTGCTGTGCACCCAGAACATGTGCTCGGCCTGGCCGTAGAACGGCTCGAGTTCGGCGTAGTCGATGGGCCACGCGGGCGAGATGCCGTCGACGTGCCGGATCTCGCCGAAGTCGCACTCCCGGAACCGCGGCAGGGTCGCGCCGTAGAGCTTGGTGCTGCCGCCGACGTAGTGGTAGTTGCCCGGCACGAAGTCGGTGCCGTTGATGGCGTCGCGCCACGGGGCGGAGTTCTTGTAGCGACCCTGCGTGTGCACGGCGTCGAACGACCAGTTCTCGCGCTCCACCGGAAGGAAGTCGCCCTGTTCGATGATGAGCACCTGCGCGCCCGAGTCGCGGAGTGCGTAGGCGAGCGTGCCACCCCCCATGCCGGATCCGATGATGGCGATGTCGGTGTCGAGAACCTCGGGTGGGTCGGTGATGACCTGGGACTGCAGCGACGTGACCGCCGCCGTTGGGTACGGCATGGATGCTCCCCTGGGCTGAGAGGATGGTGATTTCCCGCTGTTCGCGGTAATACTTCCCAAGCTAGAGAAGCCCCGGACCCGGCGCGAGCGGCATCATGAGAAGCAGCGGCGCACCGCGGTGCGCACACTGCGCAAGCCCGTGCGACGGTGAACCGGTTACGGACGGTTCTGGCGTTGCAACAGATCGTGCCCGCGGACGGCGAAGATCAGCGCCTGCCTGGTGTCGGGATCATCCAGCGACCGACCCAGCAGCGCGGTGATGCGCTCCAGCCGGTAGTACAGCGTGCGCCGCTGGACGAACAGCAGCTGGGCGGCCTGGGACTTGTTGCCGTCGCAGGACAGGTACGTGCGCAGCGTCGGAAGCAGCAGGTTGGTGGCCTTGGCGTCGTGCTTGAGCAGCGGGCCCAGCTCATCCTCGATGTAGCGGGCCAACTCGGGCCCGCCGGCCAGCGACGCGAGAAGTCGCAGCACGCCGAGGTCGTCGAAGCGGTGCACCGCCTTCTCTGGGCGCGCCACGGCCACCGATGCGGCGCTGCGGGCCTGCTCGACGGCGGTGGCCAGCTGGTTTGCGCTGACCGGTCGACTGATTCCCGCGCGGACGTCGAGGGCCGTCAGTCGCTCGACGACCTGTTTCTCCGAGCTGGTCTGCGACAGGCCCATGATGGCCAGCGTGTGCTCGCCGAGGTCGGCGACCACCACCGGCACGTGCAACGACCGGCACAGCTCCTCGAGGGCCTCTTCGTCGGAGTGCATCAGGGTCGATTCCTTGCACACGAAGACGACGACCAGCGCGCGGTCACGGAGGTCGCGACCGATGCGCAGCGCCCGCGTCACGAAGGACTCGCCCGAGATGTCGCCGAGAAGCAATCTGTTGACCAGCGCGTTCTGTCGTTGAGCGGACTTCGCGCCGCTCTCGCGCGCGCCGAGCAGGGCGATCGCGATGCCGTCAGCGGCCCGGTCGAGCGCGTACCCCGCGACGCCGTCGACCGAGCTGCCCCCGTGCAGCACGTGCAACCAGCCCCAGCGCTCGCCGCGGAGGATCACCGCCTTGCGGGTGCAGTTCTGCGCCACGTTGGCGTCCGCGATGCGGGTGCTCACGGGGTCGTGCTCGATGCGCGAATGGTGTTCCCACTGCCGCAGCGCCTCCTCGCCCGTCGGCGAGCTGCCCGAATAGGCCACGACCTGACGGGTGGCGTCCTCGAGGACGACGGGATGGCCCACCTCGGCCGCCAGGGCGTCGGTGAAGACGACGTGATCGCGGTCGGCCAGCAGCAGTTGCATGAAGGTGGCGTTGAGCCGCTCGTAGGCGCTGAGATCCAGCAGCCGCTGGTCCAGGATGGATTCGTGCACCTGGGCGGACACCTCGACGAACGGCAGCTCGCCGTCGAGTGCCACCAGCGGGAAGCCCAGCTCGCGTGCCACGTCGACCAGCGTCGGCGGCATGGTGTCGAAGGCCCGTCCACTGAGTTCGATGATCAGCACGGCGGCCTGAGCGTCGGCGACCGCGGTGAGGTACTTGCGCTGCTGCTCCGGCGTCGTGCCGATGCCGAGGCCTGCGGTGAGCAGCATCTCCCCGCCCCTGAGAAACTGTGCGATGTCCGGGATTTCGGTGGGATGCACCCACCGGATCGTGCGCTCGAGTTCCTGCTCATCCGCATAGACGGTCATGGGGACGCGGGTGAAGACCTCCAGCGCGAGCGCTGCCTTGACCGTCATCGCCATGACTGCACTGTTCCTTCGCGGCCGCAGAGGTGGGGCAGATTGTGAAGGATAAAGTCCCCACACTGCTCAGGTTGCGTCTAACCATATACCTCGGCCGCTAGGCAGGATTGTCGAAACAGCCGAGCACGTCCACCCCTGTGTTCCCGATGGAAAGGACATCCCATGCCCCAGCTCAATGGCGGACAGGTCATCGCCCGCATCCTCAAGTCCTACGGGGTGCCCTACGTCGCAGGCATTCCCGGCCATGGCATTTGGGGATTGATGGACGCGTTCAACGAGAACGACTCCAAGATCCCCTTCATCCAGACCTACCACGAACAGAGCGCCGTGCACCTCGCCGACGGCTTCTACCGGGTGTCGGGCAAGCCGATGGCCGCGGTCACGTCGATCGGCGCCGGGGCGTCGAACACGGTGCTCGGACTCGCGACGGCGTACAGCGACTCGACGAGCGTCCTGGTCATCACCGGGGGCCCACCGCGGCACATGCGCGGCCGTGGCGTGCTCCAGGAGCTGGAACGCCAGAAGGACAACGGTTTTCCCCAAGTGGCGGAAGCGGTTTCAAAGCGCAGCTGGGTGGCCAACAGCATCGAGGATCTGCCGTTCATCATGCATCGCGCGTTCAGCACCATGCTGACGGGACGCCGCGGGCCCGCCCACGTCGAGGTGCCCTGGGATCTGCACGCCGAGACCGCCGAGGTGAACTTCCACGATCTGGAACGCCGCCTTCCGGTCGGCCTGCAGTACCCGGATCCCGAGGCCATCGCGCGCGCCGTCGCACTGCTGGGCACCGCGAAGCGGCCGGTGATCGTGGTCGGCGGCGGGGCGATCAGCGCCAACGCCACCGACGAGGTCCGTGCCCTCGCCGAGGGCCTGAACATCCCGGTGGTCACCACGTGGAACGGCAAGAGCGCGTTCCCCGAGGATCACGACCTGTTCATCGGCAGCGTCGGTCAGACGGGCACCATCCACGGCAACTACCTGGCTGCCAACGCCGACGTCGTGGTCTCCATCGGCTGCCGCTTCACCGACTGGTCGGCCTCGAGTTACGCCAAGGGACAGTCGTTTTCGTTCCCGCCGGCAAAGCTCATCCACATCGACATCGACCCGCACGAAATCGGCAAGATCTACCCGGCGGAGGTCGGCATCCTGGCCGACGCCAAGCCCGCGGTCGCCGCGATCGTGGACTCGCTCGGCGCCAAGCCGGACCGCACCGAGTACCTCGCCGAGGTGGCCGAGCGCAAGGCCGACTGGGAGAACGAGCTGGCCACCCGTCGGGACACCGACCGGTTCCCGTTCACGCTGCAGCGCCCACTGGCGGCACTGCGCAACGTGATGGACCGCAGCGGCATCGTCGTGGTGGGCTCCGGCAACACCCAGGGGACGGTCAAGCAGACGTTCCCGGTGTACGAGCCGCGCACCCACCTGACCACCGGCGGCTTCTCGTCGATGGGCTGGCCGGTGCCCGCCGCGCTCGGCGCGAAACTCGCTGCGCCGGAACGTCAGGTCGCGACGATCACCGGTGACGGCGACTTCCTGATGACTGCGCAGGAGATCGGCGTCGCGATCCAGCACGACATCCCCGTCGTGTTCATCGTGCAGGACAACTCGGGCTACATCTCGATCCGCGGCGGGCAGCGCAACGCCACCGACCGCATCATCGGCACCGAGTTCAACCGCCCCGACGGCACCCCCTACAGCCCCAGCTTCAAGGGCCTCGGCGAGGCGTTCGGCCTCGAGTCCTTCCGCGTCGACTCTGCGGCCGATCTCGAGCCGACGTTCAAGCGCGCCTTCGACGCGAAGGCCCCCGTGCTCGTCGAGATCCCGACGGACCGCGACCTCGCCAGCCCGTTCGTGCCCGGCTGGCTGGACTTCCCGCCGCTGCCGCACATCACCGACGAGCGCGCAGAAGAGTATCGGCAGAACCGGGCCGCCGAACAGCACCAGTAGGCACCCAAGACCATCCGTCACCGTCGCCGCCAGCACTCGGCGGCGGTGACGGATCTTTCACTCCGCCAGGGAAGTTGGATCCGAGGTGGCTCGACGCGCCGGCAAGGTCTCGACTCAGTCCTGTCTCATCCAGGTGTCGCTCGGGGTGTAGCCATGGGGGAACGGGTCGGTGGGGTCCAGCACCAGCTGGTTGAACGACGTGATCCAGGACCGTCCCGACACACTCGGGATGACGGCGGCGTAGTCGCCCACCGTCGTCGTCTCCTCGACGCGCGAGTCGAACCACGAGCCGATCAGCGACTCGTGCCGGAACAGCTCTCCCGGTGCGATGTCCCCCCTGTCGTGCAGCACGGCCAGCCGCGCGGACGTGCCTGTGCCACAAGGTGATCTGTCGACGCGGCCGGGCGAGACGATCACCGCGTTCTTGGACCGGACGTACTCGGTGCCGTCGGTGTCGACGTCGCGCACCAACGGGCCGGTGAACTCGGTCTGGGTGATGCCGGGGATCTCGGAATTGAGCGGATGTTCGACATGCAATTGCTGAGCCGCAGCGGTCTTGATCCGCTGGCCGGCCTCGCACAGCGAGCGCGCCTCGTCGGGGTGTAGCTCGAAACCCACGTCGGCCGCGTCGACCAGGACGTAGGTCATCCCGCCGTAGGCGACGTCGACGACGAGGGGGCCGATACCGGGCACGTCGATGTAGACCTGCCGGTGATAGACGAAGGCTGGCTGGTTGAACAGCTTGGCGCGCAGGACCTTTCCATCGCGACACTCGCAGTGCACCCGGATGATTCCGGCAGGCGATTCGAGCACCAACTCCGTGACGGGCTCGACCATCGGGAGCATGCCGGTCTCGAGGAGGACCGTCGCCACACACATGGTGTTGGATCCCGACATCACCGGATACTCGGTCGACTCCAGAATCACGTAGCCCAGCGAGGCCTCGGGATGGTTGGACGGGAGCACGATGTTGGCGTTGTGCCACACCGCTCCACGCGGTTCGAACAACAGCAGTTCCCGCAACTGGTCGAGGTTCTGCTCGAGGTAGACACGCTTGTCGAACATGGTCTGGCCGGGCACGTTGCCGACTCCCCCGACCACGACCTTTCCGGACTCGCCCTCGGCATGGCAGTCGACGACGTTGAGCATGCGGCTGAACTTCACGGGGCCAGGCTAGCCCACGTCGGCCTTAAAGGTAAATAGCATTGACCATTATTTGCGAGAGGCCCTTCATGCTGCGCCACAGTTGGATTCACCGCGCTGTTCGAAAGACCATTTGCCGCCCACCTATCCTTATTGGACAGTTTGTTTTACCATTAACGGGTAACTCGAATCGCGAAGGGATCTGGCATGACTGAGCGCCTCAAAGGTGTGTACTCCGCGGTGGCAACGCCGTTCACCGTCGACGAGGAGCTGGACGAGGGCGGTCTGCGGACGCTCGTCGACCGCACCGTCGTCGCAGGCGTGCACGGACTTGTCCCGTGCGGCTCGACCGGTGAGTTCTCCGCCCTGACCCGCAGCGAGCGCGAGCGCGTGGTCGAGGTGGTCATCGAACAGAGCGCAGGTCGGGTTCCCGTGGTTCCCCAGACCGGCGCCACCAGCACCCGGGAGGCCATCGAGCTCTCGAAGCACGCCGAAAAGCATGGCGCCGCAGCGATCATGGTCGTCGCGCCGTACTACGAGCCGTTCTCCATCGCCGAGATCAAGCGCTACTACGCCGACGTCGCAGGCTCGGTGTCGATTCCCGTGATGGCCTACAACCTCCCCGCGGCCACCGGCGTGAACCTGACGCCGCAGATCCTCGGCGAACTCATCGACGAGGTGCCCAACGTCGAATACGTCAAGGACACCAGTGGCGACTTCACCGCAGCGGCCCAACTGATCCACGAATACGGCGACCGTGTCTCGGTCTTCGTCGGTTGGGACACGCTGTTCCTGGCGGCCCTTCTCGAAGGCGCGGCCGGATCGGTGATCGGTGCGGCGAATGTCGTTCCTGCCGAGCTCGTCTCGGTGTACGACGCCGTCCAGGCCGGAGACCTCGCGCTGGCTCGCGAGCTGTGGAAGCCGCTGTTCCCGCTGCTGAGCACCTTCATCAGCGGTGGCTACACCGCCGCCATCAAGGGTGGCCTCGACGCGAGCGGCCACTCGGCGGGCCCGCAGCGCGCCCCGGGCGAGGACGTCGACGACGAGCGGCTGGCGGCATTGACCGCCGCGTTGCACGCGCTCCGCTGACCCCGCGAGCAGCCGCACACGTGCCGACATCCCGTCGCGCAGGTGTGCGGTGGCTCGCAGGGTTGGCTCAGCGGTTGTCGACCATGACGTGCTTGACGCGGGTGAACTCCAGCAGACCCGCCTCGGCGTTCTCGGTGCCGAGACCCGAGTGCCGGAATCCACTGACGGGCATGTCCGCGGCGAACACCAGGTGGTTGTTCACCCACACGGTGCCGAAGTCCAGCTGGTTCTGCACGCGGGTGGCGGTGCCGACGTTGGAGGTGAACACCGACGACGCCAGTCCGTACCGGGTACCGTTCGCCTTGGCCAGCCCATCGGCCTCGTCACTGAAGGTCTGCACGGTGAACACGGGGCCGAAGATCTCCTCGACGACGATCTCGTCGTGCTGGTCGGCGCCGACGATCACCGTCGGCGGGAAGTAGTACCCCGCGTCGTCGCCTCCGGACGACCCGCCGAGCACGACGCTCGCCGTGTCGGGCAGCCCGGCGAGCTTGCCGCGCACCCGAGCCAGCTGCGCCGCCGAATTCAGTGGTCCGACAGTCGTCTTCGGGTCGAGGGCGTCACCGATGACCGCGGCCTCACACCGCTGTACCAGTCCGGCGACGACGTCGTCGACGATGCTCTCGTCCACGATGATCCTGGTGGCCGACATGCATTCCTGCCCGGCGTTGTACAGCCCACCCGAGGTGATCGCGTCGAGCGCGGCGGGCAGATCGGCATCGGCGAACACCAGCACGGGTGAGTTGCCGCCAAGTTCCATGATGGCCTTCTTCACACCGTCGGCCGCCGCCATGCCGACCTTGCGGCCGGTCTCGATGGACCCGGTGAACGACACGACGTCCGCCTCCGGATGGCGCGACAGTGCGTCCCCGGCGACCGGACCGGTGCCGAAGACGACGTTGAGAACCCCCGGAGGGAGCACCTCCGCGGCGAGCTCGACGAGCCGCGCGGTCGAATACGGCGTCGTCTCAGCCGGTTTGATGACGACCGTGTTGCCGGTGGCCAGGGCAGGGAAGATCTTGGCAACGGCCTGCAGCAGCGGATAGTTCCACGGCGTGATGCCGACGACGACGCCGAAGGGCTCTCGCCGCATGATCGACGTGATGCCCTCGAGGTAGTCGCCACCCGCCTGCGCGGACAGCGTACGACCGGCCCCCGCGAAGTAACGCATGGCGTCGAGCACGCCGGGAAACTCGTCGTCGCGGACCGCGGTGACGGGTTTGCCCGCGTCCACGCACTCCAGGGCGATCATCTCCTCGGCGTGGGCCTCGATCACCACGGCGAGGTCGAGGAGCGCCTTGGACCGCGCCGACGGCGTGATCCGTGCCCATCCCGGTTGTGCGGCGCGCGCGGTTGTCACCGCGGCGTCGACGTCCTTCTCCGACGATGCGGGCACCGCTCCGATCCGCGCCCCCGTGGAGGGGTCGAACACCTCGATCGACTCCGACGAGTCCGCGGTCGTCCATCCGCCGTTGACGTAATTTCCGGTCACGGTGGCCGCGAATCGGGCTGTGTAGGAACGCTGTTCGGCGGCAGTGAAGATCGATTCGGTCATCGGATTCCTGTCTGTGGGTCAAGCGGCTGACTCGGTGGGGTGGGACGGTACGTGCCGCCGTAGCTCATGGCGCCTTCGAAGACCTCGTCGGAGAGTTCGTCGGCGGCCAGGTCCAGTGGCGCCGGGTTCCGCACCTGACCCGGATACCCGAGCAGCGTGCGGACCTCGGGGACCAGGTAGTACGCACCAGCGACGACGGTGGCGACGACGTCGAAGGCGCCGCGCGCGTTCGCACGGAGGTCGCGCAGCGCCGCGTCGAGGTCGTCATCGGCGGCGAGCCGGTCCAGCGTCGTGACGAGGCCGGGCATCGCGTCGCCACGCGCCTGACACGCCCGCCGGATCCAGTCCCCCGCGGGATCGGCGTCCCGCAGCGAGGGCATCGTGGCGGTGGCGGGAATGAGGACGTCGGCAATGCGTAGCAGCAGATCCCGTTGCGGTTCAGTGAGTGTCGTCACGACGCCGTCTCCTGCCAGCGCGCATTGGCCACCAGGTGCTCGGCAGTGCGCAGCGCCATCGCGGCGATCGTCGCGGTGGGGTTCACCGCACCGGACGTGGGCATGGTGCTGCCGTCGACGATGGCGAGGTTCGGTACGTCGTGCGCGATGCCCCACTCGTCGACGACGGACGTCGCGGGGTCCCGGCCCATCTTGGCGGTGCCGAGGAGGTGTCCCGGCTGGGACGGCCACAGGTCGGTGCGGACGACGGCCGTGGCGCCCGCGGCGACGTGGGCCTCCTCGACGCGGTCGAGGTTGAACGACATCAGGCGTCGCGTGTTCTCGGAGATCCGGTAGCGGATCCGCGGGGCGGGGATGCCGTGTGAGTCGGTCAGCGTGTCGTCGAGCTCGACGGCGTTGGACTCCTCGGGCATGTCCTGAGAATTGATCGCCCACTGCAGGGCGTGGCCGAGGGTCTCCCGCATCCGGTCGTGCACCGCCGGCCCCCACTGCTCGTCGAAACCGGACCGGTCGTGCAGCGACAGGGCCGCCAGCGGTCCGCCGGTGGGCATCACCTGCCACTTGGCGCCCCCGGCGAAGCCACGCGAGGTGTCGGTCTCGTAGAACTCCAGCGAGTGGATCGACTGGCCGGCGGGCCCGAGCCAGCTGTCCATCGGTTCGTCGTAGATCCCGGTGACCTCGCCGTTGGGGTGCAGCATGAGTCGCTTGCCGACCAACCCCGACGAGTTGGCCAGTCCGTCAGGCGCACCCGCGTGCGCCGACAGCAGGAGCAGTCGGGGCGTGCCGATGCCGTTGGCTGCGAGCACGACCAGTCGGGCCTTCTGCTCGCGTTCGACGCCGTGTTCGTCGAAATACACTGCGCCGTCGGCACGTCCGCGGGCGTCGGTGGTGATCGCACGGACCCGGCAGTGCGTCAGGAGGCGGGCGCCCTGGTTGATCGCGGCGGGCCAGTGGGTGATGTCGAACGACGCCTTGGCGCCCTCCGGGCAGCCCGTTTCACACGTGCCGAATCTCGCGCACCGGGCCAGTCCGCCCCAGCGCTGCGAGGCGATCGCGTTCGGCGACGGCCACCAGTGCCAGCCCAGTTTGTTCATGCCCCTGGCCGCGCGTCTGCCGATCTTGCCGATGGGATGCGGCGGCAGCGGCATCTCCAATCCCGGCGGGTACATCGGGTCGCCCTCGACGCCTGCCACACCGACCGCGCGGTCGAGCTTGCGGTAGTAGGGAACCAGATCGTCATAGGTCAGCGGCCAGTCGTCACCGACCCCGTCGAGGGTGTGCATGCGAAAGTCGGACGGCAGCAGCCGCATCCAGTGCCCACCGTAGAACAGCGAGCTTCCGCCGACCCCACCGATCATGACCGGGTTGAGATCGCTGTCGCCGACGGAGAGCGGATAGTCCTCGGGAACGCCGCGCACATTCGGATCGTGGTTCCACTGTTGCTGAGACAGCAGCTCCCACTCCGGCCGGGAGCCGGGGAACTCTCCCGGATTGATCCACCGTCCCTGCTCGAGACAGACGACGGAGAACCCGTGCCGCGTCATCTCGTGGGCCACCACGGCGCCGGACGGTCCGCCGCCCACGATGAGGACGTCGACCCTCTCGGTGTCGGTCGACTCGCGCGCGTGGCTCATCTCGATATCCTCTTCCGTTCCGGCTTGCCTTCAAAGGATATCTGAATTGGCCATTTAAGCCAAGGCGTAAGGCGCTAGTTCGTCCCGGCGAGAAGGAAGGCGGGGATCTTGCGATGCGGGGTCCGTTCGAGGACGTCGGCGACGATCGACTCGAAATGGCCGAGGTGGCGATACATCTCCTCTTCGATCTCCGCCGGGTCGCCTCGCTTCAGGGCCGCGAGCGTGGCCTCGTGCAGTTCGATGCCCGCGCTGTAGTCCTCGGGCGTGCGCAGCATCATGTCGTGGATCGGCGCGAGCTCCCTCTCGAGTCCGATCATCATCGTCTGCAGCGAGCTGTTGCGCGCCGCGCGCCACATCGTGCGGTGGAACAGCTGCTCGGCCTGCGCCGCCCTGGTGATGTCACCCGCGTGCGCCGCGAGCAGATCGATCGACTCCTGCAGCTGCAGGTAGTCGTCGTCGGTGGCCCGGAAGGCCGCCAACTGCGCGATCCGCGGCTCGAGGGTCTTGCGGGCCTCCAGCACGCGGAAGATGTCGTCGGCCTCCAATTCGCCCGCGACGCCCGCCGTTTCGACGAGACCCTCGGGGATCCAGATGGAGATGATCTCCGCGTTGCCCTGACGGCCCGGCCTGCTCCTGAGCACTCCGGCCTGCGCCAGTCGGCCCATCGCGGCGCTGACCGTCGGTCGCGACACGTCCATCTGGGCGGCCAGCACGCGTTCGCCGGGCAGCACGTCGCCCACCTTCAGTTCCCCGGACTTGATCCGATCGAGGATCTGGCCGATCACGTCGCCTGCCACGCTTCGGGTCCGAACCGGTTGAAAGTCCCGCACCGCCGCCCCTCTCTCTGCGATTCACCTGAATGGTAGTCAAGTATGCCGTTAGCGGTACGTTCCTCCGTGCTCAGCGGGCGATGAGACTCAGTGATACGCCCATATGGCCTTAAAAGGACCGTGCAACTAGCCGAAACCGTATGCTGTCGACATGGCCCCTCCGCTCCAGCGCATCACGCTCAGCGAGCGCGACCAGGCCTGCCTGCACGGCGACCTCGGCGCAGGGGTCGCGTTGGCGGCCAGGGTGGTCCGCGCCGTCGCGACGGCGATGCGGGCGCCGAGGCTCATCGACATCGAGGGCGCGCACGTCGACGGCTGCTTCTACGTCGGCCCGGTGTCGATCGACTTCGCCAGGGCGCTCGTCGACGGCGGCGCCACCGTGAGCGTGCCGACGTCGCTCAACGTCGGCTCCGTGGACCTGCAACATCCGCAGAACTGGAGCGGCACCGAGGAGTTCGCCGACCGTGCCAAAACCCTGATGGGCCTGTACGCCGAACTCGGCTGCGACCAGACCTGGACCTGCGCGCCGTATCTGCTCGCCTCCCGACCCGCGAAGGGCTCCCACGTCGCGTGGGGCGAGTCCAACGCCATCGTGTTCGCCAACAGCGTGCTCGGCGCCAGAACGCAGCGCTACGGCGACTTCGTCGACATCGCTGCCGCGGTACTCGGCCGCGCCCCGTACGCCGGTCTGCACACCGACGAGGGCAGACTCGGGCAGGTGCTGATCGACGTCGGTGGTCTGCCCGCCGACGTGCTTGCCAGGGAGGCGTTCTTCCCCGTTCTCGGCCACCTCGTCGGACAGTGGTGCGGCGGGCGGATCCCCGTGCTCGACGGAATCCCGCGCGCCACCGAGGATCAGCTCAAGGCGTTCGGTGCAGCGTGCGCGTCGACCGGGGCGGTCGCGCTGTTTCACGTCGTCGGCGTGACACCGGAGGCCCCGACGCAGGCGGCGGCCTTCGGCGACCGTCCCCCGCAGCGCGTCATCCCGGTCACCGTCGAGGACCTCCGCCGCGCGTGGTCCGAGCTCAGCACCAGGCAGGGCGGCGTGCTCGCGGCCGTGTGCGTCGGGACCCCGCACTTCTCGATCGACGAATTCCACACTCTGGCAAAGCTTCTCGACGGCCGGCGCGTCGATCCCGCGACTCCGCTCTACGTGAACGCCGGCCGGTGGGTGTACCGCGAGGTCGAGCGGTCCGGTCTTGCCGAGACATTGACCGCCGCAGGGGTGCGGGTGGTCACCGACACCTGCACGTACAACACGCCGATCATGGGCAGGCTCGACGGGCTCGTCATGACGAACTCCGCCAAGTGGGCCTGGTACGCGCCGAAGAACATCGGGGTCGACGTGCTGTTCGCCGACATGGAGTCGTGCGTCGAGTCGGCCGTCAGCGGAAGGGTGGCGGACCGTCATGGGTTCTGACCTGGTCGTGGAGGTGACGTGCCTGCTGGCGGGCGAGGCCAGCGGGACCGCCCTCACGCTCACCGAGCCGTTGAATGCCTGGGGCGGACTGGATCCCGACACCGGGATCATCGTGCACCACAGCCACCCCCAACGCGGTGCCTGCATCGCGGGCCGCGTCCTGGTGATGCCCGAGTCCCGCGGCTCGGGCACCAACGCCCAGATCTTCGCGCAGGCCTGGGCGAAGGGACGGGGCCCGGTCGCGGTCGTGCTCGAGTCCCCCGACTTCGTCCTGTGCGTCGGCGCGGTGGTGAGCAACGAACTGTATGACGTCGGCTGTCCCGTCGTGATCGCGGAGGCCGACGACTACGCCCGCATCGCCGACGGTGACTCGATTATGGTGAACGCCAACGAGACCCACTCCACGATGCGCGTCACCAGCGGAGCAGAGCCCGGTCACGCGTTGGTGTAGAGGCAGGCGTCCAGCCCGCCGTCGACCACGATCGACGCGCCGTTGACGAACGACGACTCGTCGGACACCAGGAACCGGACCACGCCCGCCACCTCGGCGGGGTCGGCGATGCGCTCGACGGGGTACGCGGCGGAGATCGCGGCGCGCGCTGCCACGGGATCGTCGTGCGCGGCGAAGTACTTCTGCACCATGGGAGTGTCCATGTCGCCGGGCAGCACGGCGTTGCAACGGATGCCGACCCTGGCGAACTCGCGCGTGACGGCGATGGCTCTGGTCAGGCCGAGGAGCGCGTGCTTGCTCGCGGTGTAGGCGGGCAGCATCGGGTCACCGGCGATCGACAACGTGGACGCGATGTTGACGATGCTGCCGCCGTGGCCGAGGCGCAGCATGGCCCGAGCGGCGTTCTGGCAGAACCAGAACGGCGCGCGCACGTTGGTCCTGTCGACGGCATCCCAGTCGGCATTGGTGGTGTCGAGGAGCCCCTTCTCGACCTGCATGCCCGCGTTGTTCACCACGAAGTCCATTGCCGCGAAGCGGTCTTCGACGTGTGCGACGGCGTCGACCGCGGTCTGCTCGTCGCACACGTCGGCGACCATCGCGACCACGGTGCCCGCGAGATCACCGGCCAGCGCCACGGTTTCGGCGAGCGCCCCGGCGTTGCGACTGACGGCCACCACGTTCGCGCCGTCGGCAGCCAACGCCAGCACCGTCGCACGGCCCAGACCACCGGACGCGCCGGTCACCACCCCGGACTTTCCCCGACAACTCGACATGGTTCGACGATGACATGTCTCACCGATCGCCTGCCATGCACAGTGTGGGCAGGCATCGCGAGCGGGGCTGCGCACCCAGTGTCTTATCCGGCGATGCGCAGATTCGTACCGTGGGTGGATGGCAGTTGAGCACCCTGAGACCTATGACTACATCGTCGTCGGCGCCGGATCGGCCGGTTGCGCCGTCGCGGGCCGACTGTCCGAGGACGCCGACGTGCGGGTACTGGTCATCGAGGCTGGACCACCCGCGAGCGGCAGGCTCTTCGAGATCCCGACGCTGTTCTCCCAACAGCTCAAGAGCACGTTCGACTGGGACTTCGCGAGCGAACCGGAGCCACACCTGGGTGGCAGGCGGGCGTACCTTCCCCGCGGTCGCGTCGTCGGCGGCACCAGCAGCATGAACACCCAGCTGTACGTGCGCGGCCACCGCCACGACTTCGACACCTGGCGCGACCTCGGCAACGACGGCTGGAGCTATGCCGACGTCCTGCCGTACTTCAAGAAGTCCGAGCACAATTCGCGCGGTGCCAACGAGTTCCACGGCGTGGGTGGCCCGCTGGCGGTCAGCGACGCTCCGTCTGTCCATCCGCTTCTCGACGCCTGGGTGGACGCGGCGCAGCAGGCCGGTCACAAGTACAACGAGGACTTCAATGGTGCCGTCCAGGAAGGCGTCGGCCGGCACCAGATGACCCAGCGAAACGGCCTGCGCTGCAGCAGTGCCAACGCGTTCCTCGATGACAACATGACGCGGCCCAACCTCACCCTGCTGACGTCGACCCTGGCGCTGCGCCTGGTCTTCGACGGCGACCGCGCCACGGGTGTCGAGGTCGACCACCTCGGCGAGGTGCGCACCATCCGCGCCGAACGCGAGATCGTTCTGTCGCTGGG
>JAESGJ010000363.1_pt1 | contig 33518 bp, 29 predicted proteins | sample 9266241 | NCBI WGS metagenome assembly JAESGJ01 (sample SAMN14514841, study PRJNA621669) | algae metagenome | isolation source: Brasilonema octagenarum HA4186-MV1 and co-occurring heterotrophs from wet... | place: USA: Manoa Valley, Hawaii | collected 2009-07-20 | reverse complement strand
GGGCAACCGTGAGCAAGATTGTCGCGCACACGACCGGTGCGATCGGCGTACGGCAAAATCGTGTGGTCCTGGCGCCCGGGGTCTGTGCGCCAAGTCTTGTGGTGATGTGTCTTGCTCAACCGGGCAAGCGCACCAGCCATCCGCAAGGCGACGGGGGCAATAGTGCAACGCTCCCCGGGGAGATCACGACATAAGCCGTAAAGCCACTGCGCAGGGAAGGCCGGGCTGTCCTGGCTCCACCTGTATGCCGCTGTGCAGCTTGTTGTGACGCAGGATTCGCACAGTGGACCGCGGGTGCCAGCCGGCGCCCGGTCTTCCCTGCGCCCTCTTTCAATCGAGGGCGAAGCGACGAAGCAAAGCTCGGGCGAAATGCGCCGCGAGGATGATCAATCATGTGTGCCGTTGAACACCGTTCTCGGGCCCCGGACGCAGCGCAGCGCCCTTCGGCTCTGCGCAGCGACGCAAGCGCGTTGCAGCGCGTCCGGGACACGAGACGGCTGCTACACCGGCTTGCCCGTATACGGCATCGACGCCGTGAGGCCGCCGTCCACCGGGAACGCCTGTCCATTGACATACGACGCCTCGTCGCTGGCCAGAAACAGGCCCATCGCCGCGAGTTCGTGCGGTTGGCCGGGACGCTTGAGCGGATTGAGCTGGCCGATCTTGTCCTGGGTGCCGCGTTCCTTGGCGCGGTCGAAGATCGGCTTGGTCATGCCGGTTTCGATCAGGCCAGGGCAGACCGCGTTGATGCGCACGCCGGTGCCGGTGAGCGAATACGCAGTGGTCTGCACCAGGCTGATCACGCCGGCCTTGCTCGCGGCATAGGGGTGTCCGCTGGCGCCGGCCTTGAGGCCTGCGACGGAGGCGGTCAGCACGATGGCGCCGGACTGCTGCTTCACCATATGCGGCATCGCATGCTTCACCGCGAGGAACGGCCCGATCAGATTGATGCGCAACACCTCCTGCCACTGTTCCACGGTCTGCTCGCCGAGCGGAACCAGCCCGCCGGAGATGCCGGCGTTGGCCCAGATCACGTCGAGCCGGCCGTGGGTCTTCACCGCCTTGTCGATCACGGCCATCACATCGGTTTCGGAGCCCGCGTCCGCGATCATGGCTTCCGCCACGCCGCCGGCTTTCTTCACCTCGTCGACGGTCTCCTTCACCGCCTCGGAGCGATCGACTGCGATCAGCTTGGCGCCTTCCCGGGTGAACAGCAGCGCGGCAGCGCGTCCGATGCCGCTGCCGGCGCCGGTGATGATGACGGATTTGCCTTGCAGGCGGCCCATGCGTTTCTCCCTCGGATGCCTCGCGCGACGCTTGCCGCGCGACGGAATTTCAAACAAGATTTCAAACGGTAAAGTGTCTTGAGACACGTTGCCTACTGACGTACAGCGACATCACAAGGGATGGAAGGGTTTCGATGGCAGCCGAGGACAAGGCGAGGGTGGTCACGACGCGGTGGTGGTGGGTTCGTCACGCGCCGGTGCGCAACGACGGCGGCAACATCTACGGACAGAGCGATCTCGCCTGCGACACCAGCGATACTTACGTGTTCAATGCCGTTGCCAAGGTGCTGCCACGCAAGGCTGTCTGGTATTCGAGCAATCTGATGCGCACGCACCAGACGGCGGAAGCGATCTGGGCGGCCGGCTACCCGAAGCCTGCGTCGATGCCATGGGAAGCAGATCTCGCCGAGCAGAATCTCGGGAAGTGGCAGGGCATGAACCGCGCCGCGTTCATCGCAAGCCGACCCGTCGGCTCGAGCTGGTTCGCCGACATCAACGAGCCCGCGCCCGGTGGCGAGAGCTTCATGGACCTCTACAATCGCACGCGCCGCACCATCGAGCGCATCAACAGCGAGGCTGGCGGGCAGGACATCATCGCGGTCGCGCATGGCGGCACCATCAAGGCGGCGATCGGCCTCGCGCTCGACGGCCAGATCGAGCGGGCGCTGTCCTTCGACATCGACAATTGCTCAATCACGCGGCTTGATTATTTCGCGAGTCCTGAGCGCTCGGTCTGGCGGTTGCCGATGGTGAACCAGCAGCCCTGGATCGCCGACGATGCGCACGCGGCGATGCATCAGCCGGCCGGACCGGAGGTCAAGAAGCTGGCGTGATCCGATCGTCCGCTCACGCGGACGCGGCGTAAGCTTGAACAAATCAAAATCGTCCACTGGGAGAGACACATGACCTTGTTCGACATGAAGGGGAAAGTCGCCGTCATCACGGGATCGACGCGCGGCATTGGGCTTGCGATCGCCGAGCGCATGGCCGAGCACGGCGCCAAGGTCGTGATCTCCTCCCGCAAGGCCGACGTCTGCGAGCAGGTGGCCAAGGGCATCAACGACAAATACGGCAAGGGCACCGCGGTCGCGATCGCCGCCAACATCTCGTCGAAGGAGAATCTGCAAAACCTCGTCGACGAGAGCAACCGCGCCTTCGGCAAGATCGACGTGCTGGTCTGCAATGCCGCCTCCAACCCGTATTACGGCCCGCTCGCCGGCATCTCCGACGACCAGTTCAGGAAGATCCTCGACAACAACATCGTCGCCAACAACTGGCTGATCTCGATGGTGGTGCCGCAGATGATCGAGCGCAAGGACGGCTCCATCATCATCGTCTCCTCGATCGGCGGCCTGAAAGGCTCGACCATCCTCGGCGCCTATGCGATCTCCAAGGCCGCCGACATGCAGCTCGCGCGCAACCTCGCCTGCGAATATGGCAAGGACAACATCCGCGTGAACTGCATCGCGCCCGGCCTGATCAAGACCGACTTCGCCAAGGCACTGTGGGACAATCCGGAGAACCTGAAGGCCTCGACCGCGCGCTCGCCGCTGTTGCGCATCGGCGTTCCCGACGAGATCGCGGGCGCGGCGGTATTTCTGGGGTCGAAGGCCGGCGACTTCATGACCGGCCAGACCATGGTGATCGACGGCGGCGCGACGATCAGCTGAACGGTTGCTCGCAACGGCACGGCTGGGGTGGGCAGGAACCAACCCCATGCCGGGCCGTTAGACCGCGCAGTCCTGGGGATCGACGTCCAAACCAGGGGCAGGCCAGAAGCGAGACCGATGCTCCCGACGGTGATCAAGCCGCAATCGACCGACGACGTGTCCGCGATCGTCGTCACGGTCGGCGTGGCTATCCTGAGCATCATTATCGTCGGGGCTCTCTATCTGGGACGGGAGATTTTCGTCCCCGTCGCGCTTGCGATCCTGCTGAGCTTCGTTCTGGCCGCGCCCGTCAGGCTGCTCCAGCGTCTTCATGTCCCACGCGCCGCTGCGGTGGTCGGCGTGGTGCTGTTCGCCTTCGCGGTGATCTTCGCGCTCGGCAGCGTGATCGCAACGCAGCTCAACGGGCTGGCCGGAGATCTGCCGCAGTACCAGAGCACCATCCTCTCCAAGATCCAGTCGGTGCGCGGCGTCGTCGGCGGCAGTTCCACGCTGGAGCGGGCTGCCGAGATGCTGCAGGACCTCGGCAAGGAGCTGGACAAGCCCAAATCCGTGCCGTCACCCAATCCGCTGACCTCGGCTCCCGCCGCAAAGACCGGCGTCAAGCCTGTGCCGGTCGAAGTGCTGCAGCCCGATCCCGGCGCACTCGAGAGCCTGCGCTCGCTGATCGCACCATTGGTGTCGCCGCTGGCCACGACGGGGATCATCGTGATCTTCGTGATCTTCATCCTGATCCAGCGCGAAGACCTGCGCAATCGCCTGATCAGGCTGGCCGGCTCTCATGACCTGCAGCGAACCACCGCGGCACTCGACGACGCCGCGGCACGACTGAGCCGGCTGTTTCTCAACCAGCTCATGCTCAACACCGCTTTCGGCGTGATGATCGGCAGCGGCCTGTGGCTGATCGGGATACCCAGCGCCGCGCTGTGGGGCATTCTCGCGGCCGTGCTGCGCTTCGTCCCCTATATCGGTGCGATCATCGCGGCCGCGTTCCCGCTCGTCCTCGCCGTCGCGGTCGATCCGGGCTGGTGGATGCTGGTCTGGACCGCGGCACTTTTCTTCGTCATCGAACCCCTGGTCGGGCATGTGGTCGAACCGCTGCTCTATGGCCGCACCACGGGCCTGTCGCCAGTGGCGGTCGTCGTCTCCGCGACGTTCTGGACCGCGCTGTGGGGCCCCATCGGGCTGGTCCTCGCGACGCCTCTCACCGTTTGCCTCGTCGTGCTGGGACGCCACGTCGAGCGGCTCTCCTTCCTCGACGTCATGTTCGGCGATCGTCCCGCGCTCGCGCCTCCCGAAATTTTCTACCAGCGCATGCTGGCCGGCGATCCGACCGAAGCCGCCGAGAAGGCCGAACAGTTTCTGAAGGAGCGGTCGCTTCCAGCCTATTACGACGAAGTGGCGATCAAGGGCATGCAACTGGCCCAATCGGATTTCGACCGCGCCGCGCTGGACCAGACGCGGCTCGCCCGCATCCGCGACACCGTGATCGAATTCGTCGACGATCTCTCGGATCAGGATGACGGTCACCCCGCCGGAAACGGGCAGGTCGCAGATGCCGAGGTTGTCGATGCGATCGAGGCCGTCGCGCCGTCCAGCGATCAGCCGGACATCCCTGTGCTGGATCGGGAGGCTGTCGCCGAGCGTTTCCGCGGCGAACATGCCGTACTTTGCATTGGCGGCCGGACCATGCTCGATGAGGCTGCGGCCATCATGCTCGCGCAGCTCTGTCGTGCGCACGGCGTCGGCAGCCGCGTCGAAGGTCCCGAAGCGCTGTCGACGGCCAACATCTTCCGCCTCGAGACGGCGGGCGTGGCGCTGGTCTGCCTGAATTACATCGGCATCACCAGCCCCGCGCACCTGCGCTATGCGGTGCGGCGCCTCCGGCGCAAGCTGCCCGCCGCCGCCATCATGATCGGATGCTGGGCCGAAGGGGTCGCCAATATCGACGAGCTGCGCGAGACCGCGAAGGCAGACCTGTTCGCCACCTCGTTGCGCGAAGCGACGCAGATCATCGTCTCGATGGCGCAGGGCGACGATCACTCGGTGTCGACCGAGGCGTCAGTTCGACGGGCCAGCGCCTGAACGCGCGCTACTCCACCGCCGCGTAAACGAGGTCCCGCACCAGCGTCCGCGTGTAATCGCGCTGCCCCGGGCCCTGGCTCATGAACACCGCGAACAGATCTTCCTTCGGATCGATCCAGAAGAACGTCCCCGCAATGCCGCTCCAGAAATACTGGCCGACGCTGCCGGGGAAGGGTGCGATGCCGGCCTCGCGGCGTACGGCGAAGCCGAGGCCGAAACCGTGTCCGGGCGACAGCAGGGTGCCGTTGGTCACGACGTGCGGCCCGAGGTGATCGGACGCCATCAGCTCCAGCGTCTTGCGGCCGATGATCCTGGCGCCATCGAGCGTACCGCCGTTGCGCAGCATCAGGCAGAAGCGCGCATAGTCCATCGTGGTCGAAACGAGACCGCCGCCGCCGGATTCCATGACCGGTGCCTCGTGCATGTTGAACAGCGCGACCTTGTCGCCGGTCCAGGGATCGGCCGCGAACGGCTCGGCAAGCCGGCCCGCATTGGCCTCCGAGGTCGCGAAGCCCGTCTCGGCCATCTGCAGCGGCGCGAGCACGCGCTCCGTAAGGAAGGCGCCGAGAGACTTGCCGCTGACGACCTCGATGATGCGGCCGAGGATGTCGGTTGAGCGGCTGTAGTTGAATTCCGCGCCGGGCTGGCAGACCAGCGGAAAGCTCGCGACCAGGGCAGCATGCTCGCCGTTGGTGATCTTGCGGCTGCGGACGCGGGATTCCTGGTAGAGCTTATGCACCGGGCCGTCGCCCTGATGCTCGTAAGTGAGGCCCGAGGTGTGACGCAGCAGGTCCTGCACCGTCATCGGCCGCACCGGCGGTACGAGCTCCAGCTTGCCGTCCTTGACGATGCCGACCTGCTGGCCGGCAAACTCCGGGATGAACTTGGCGACGGCATCGCTGAGCAGGAGGTGGCCGTCCTCGACCAGCGCCATGATGGCGACCGAGACGATCGGCTTGGTCATCGAGAAAATCCGGAAGATCGAATCCCGCGTCATTGGTGCGGCAGCCATCGGACTCTGCCTGCCAAGCGCCTCGAACCAGCCGATCTGGCCGCGGCGGGACACCAGCACGGTCACCCCGGGGACGGTTCCCTTGTCGATCTCGCGCTTGAAGGCATCCGACATGGCCTGGAGGCGCGGACGCGACAGCCCGAGCGTCTCCGGGCGCGCCTCCGGCAGGGGCGGGGTAGACGGCGCGATGGCGGCCTGCGGGGCGGCTTGGGCGTTCATGGGGGCTCCCGACTGTTGTTTTTTGATGGACCGGGAAAGTGTGGCTCACAAGCTCCGTAAAGAACAGATGCATTCGGCGCGGTGACCTCTGCATCGGACGCTCGGCATCGGCCGCGTGCACGGAAATACAATTCGGGGTAGACAGAAGCGGGCGGAACATCCTATTTGGGCGGGCTAATCTGGGGTAAGGGCAGGGGGCGTTGTTGAGATTGCTGCTGGGGCTGGCGCGCATCGCCGCGCTGGGCGCGTTGCTTGTGCTTGCGGGTTGCGTAACCGCCAACAATTCCCTGTCGCCGAACGACATAGCCAGCATGAAGCTGGCCGCCGTTGCGGTCAGTTTTGCACCGGACGCCCGTATACAGTGGGAGGACGGTCTCCGCGCCTATGCGGACTCGAAGGCGGTCAGCCTGGAACAGGCGGCAGCAATGGCCGACACTCCGGAGGCCAAGGCTTTCATTCAGGGCCTGCTGACTCCGCGGATCAAGGCCGGCGTCGAACAGGTTCTGGCCTCCCGGCTGGCGGGCACGCGGCCGGTGCGGCTCGACATCCGGGTGAAGAGCTTGCTGTTTCCGTCGGCCATCCAGCGTGTCGTGATCGGCGGCCATCGCGGCATGATCGCCGACGCCATCCTTGTCGATGCCCGAACCGGCGCGCTGATCGTTGCTTATCCCGAGCTGAACGCGTCGCTCTACACCGGGCAGGGAATCGTTGGGGCGGCGGTGCAGGCTGCTATCGACAACAACGCGACGCAAACCCCGGTGGACAAGGTGAGCATGCGCTACGGGGAGATCTACCGGAACTGGCTCCTGAAAGATGGGGTCTAGCGCGAAGTCCGCGCATGGCGCTCGCTTCGCTCTTGCAAACCGGCTGCCCTCTGTGCTTGAAAGCGGCCCTGATCCGAAGCGGCGACGTCAGGGTCTGTAGGAGTGTAGCTCAATTGGTAGAGCACCGGTCTCCAAAACCGGGGGTCGCAGGTTCGAGCCCTGCCACTCCTGCCAGTCAAATCAATCACTTAATTCCGGTTCTGGCAGGGTAGGGGCGAGGCGTCCCGCGGGCGAATCGCCATGCGCGAGCGAAATTCGCCACCGGCGAGCCCGGCCGCTTGAGGTCAGGGGGCGGCAGGCAGGCGGTGCCTAGCGCGCCGGGGCCCGCTCCGCATCGTTGGGAAGCTGGCTGAGATCGACGTGCCGGATCGGAACGCGGCGCAGCAGCGAGAAGATGGTGCCGCCGAGCTCGAGATAGGTGCGCAGCCGCAGCGCGCGGGACGACCCTTTCAGCTCCGCATTCAGGCTCACGGGCACCTGAACGTAGGTGAGGCCGAGCTGGAGCAGCGAGATCAGGGCGCAGATCTGATAGCCGTAGCCGTCGGCCTTGACCGCGATCTGGCGCAGCCATTTCACGGGGTAGACGATCATGCTGTGGTAGTCGGACAGCCAGAAGCCGAACAGGCAGTTCAGGATGAATCGAAGCGAGTGCGACTGCAGCGAGCGATTGACCGAGCGGTCCGACTGGTTGTCGCGATAGGTGATGACGAGGTCGGCAGCGCCAGCCGCCTTGAACATCCGCGCAATACCCTCGTTCTGGAAGGCGTGATCGCCGGGGATGAGCGTGATGGCATCGAATTTCGCGCGTGACAGGGCGTATTCGAAGCCGGCCCCGACACCGCGCGGCTCGGCGTTATGCTGCACGACGATTCGCGGCTCGCCGGCAGCGAACTCGTCCATGATTGCGCCGGTGGCATCGGTGCTGCCGTCATCGATCAGGAAAATCTCGAAATCGTCGAGCAACTCGCGGGCGAGCGGCAACACGCCGTCGATGGTGTCGGCGATCTTGTCCTGCTCGTTCAGTGCAGGGATGACGATCGTTAGTCTTTTTGCCGCCCTCGAAGGTGTCATCTCATGCCGCCTGTTGCCGGCCACTCTTTACTGGTGGTGCCCTGACGCAACTCTAGGTCATCTGGGCGGAGCGAACAATAAGGCGCCCGCAGATATGCCCTGCAGAACCACGAAGCCGGCGATGTGTGTGATCCCGGCAACTATTCGGAAAAATCATAGAGACTGGTGTCCCCGATGCCGAAGGCCCGGCGCAGCCGTCCGACGCGGCCTGCCATCTTGCGACCCGCCGGCGTTGCCACGAAGCGCGAATTCACCGGTTCGACCAAGCCGCCGTCGACCAGGTTCCTAATTCGTCCCTGGAACAGATCTGGAACCTGTCGCTCGACGATATCCGACAGCGGAGCCCTCCGCTCGGGCCGGTCGACCACGCTGAGCAGAATTTCCAGGGAAACCGATTTGTACACTGCGCCAAAAGCGAAGACGTAACCCATGACGCAAAAACCGAAAATCGACGCGGCGTCCCAGTACTGAAATTGCGGGACGACGAGGATTCCGAGCGTCACGCCGAGACCATGGGTGAGGGCCGCGGCGATCGCGAGCAGGGTGACGGCTCCCACCGGCCATCCGCGCGTGCGGGCCATGAGCTGCAAGGCAGGCGACAGCAGGGCGAATGTGACGGCGGCGAGAAATCCGACAACGAAGGACATCGTGGCCTCTCACCCAAGGCCCGTCGACAGACGAACGAGTTTGACGAGGCGCGCGATCGCCACCCCCTTGGCGGTCGGGGCCAGCTTTCCGTCAGCCACGATCACCATCCCCGCGCCTACCAGGAGTTTCAGGCGGTTGTGCGTGAAAGAGCCGAGATCGCCGCCCTGCATGTAGGCTACGGCCCATTGCTCCAGGTTGAGGGGACGTTCGGCCTTAACGAGTGCCGTGAGCAGCGTCAGCGTGAAGCCCCAGGCCAGCAGGCTGAACAGGATGTAGCAAAACATCATCGCGGTCGCGAGCAGGAACAGGCCGCCAAGCACGTCGTCGACATGGCGTTCACCGGGAAGCGCGAGACAGGCGATCGCGTAGAGGGCCAGGATGCTCACGGAGCCGAGCCGGAAGCGGCGGCCGGATCCGCCGGTGGCAGCGATGCGCGCATAGCACAGCAACAGCAGCGGCAGCGCGGCACTGAGACCAATCGCAGCGGCTTGCGCCGGGCCCGGTAGCATGTTCATTGCGGAAAATAGCCCCGGAGGTCTCTCTGGCCCAGCCAGAGCGAAAGTCTATAAGAGGTCGTATTTTCCCGGTCAAGGGAGCCCATCAAGCCGCCTTGCAGACGTCGCGCAGGCATGCGACTCCTTGCCGGCGATGCCGTTCCTCCGTCCGAGACTCCCATTGCTGCGTGCGATCATCGTCCTGCTCGTCGTGCTGCTGGCTGCGCATGCGCCGATGCTCCTGAACGACGGTCTCTTCATGGACGACTGGCTGGTGCTGAAGCCGCGTCCAGACTATTTCATCGACATCGATTTCCTGCTGAACGGTGCCGGTCATCCGATCTTTTACAGCTACGACACCTTTGCGAACTGGACAGGCGCCCCTGTCGTCGTGATGGTCTCGCTGGCGCTCGCCGGCATCGTCTTCGGCGCAATGTCGCTCGTGCTGACCGCAACGCGTCTCGGTCTGCTTGATCGCGCCGAGGCGGTCGGTTTCGCGCTGATCGTCTGGACCTATCCCGGCTATCAGCTGTGGGCGGGCAAGGCGAATGCCGTCTACGTCTTCAGCTTCGGGCTGCTGCTGATCGGCGCATGGCTGTTGACGCTGGCCTTCAGCGCCCGTGGCTTGCGGCGCGTGCTGCTTCGCGTGGCCTGTGCGATCGTGTTCCTGCTGAGCTTCGCACTCAACTCGACGATCGTGCTCTATGCCTTCGTGGTGCTTGGTCTCTTCGTTGCGATATGGCGAGGCGGCAAGGCGACCGACAGCTTGGTCCGCCGCACATGGCTCGCATCCTGGCGCTGCGTCTTGTTCTATCCGGAATTGATCGTGCTGCCTCTGATCTACTGGGGCACGCTCAATATCTGGTTCAAGCGGATCGGCGTCTACACGCAGCACTATGACGCCCATCTCCCGAGCTTGCGCGAATTGGCCGGGGGATGGTTGGCATTCTTCATCACCGGCTACCGGGACGTCGTGGCTCACGCGTTGCGCGCGGCAATCGCGGTCCCGGCGCTCTTCATCCTGGCGGCGGTGCTCGTCGGCATTGTCTTGCTGCTGCGTGCCGACACGAAGCAGACCACGTCCAGACTCGCGATCGTCTTACCGCTCGGGCTCGCGATGGTCTTGTTCCTCGCATTGTCGTCGCCCTATCTGATCGCCGGCCTGCGGCCGTCGTCCACGCATTTCTACGAGAGCCGTCATCTGCTGATGTTCGGCGTGCCGTCGGCGCTGGTGTTGCTCGCGTTCAAGCGGCTGGCCGGACGTTGGGTCGCGCCCAGCGTCGCCTTTGCGATCTTGTTCGGATCGAGCTTGATCCTGTCGATCGACATGCTGTGGAGCGACTACGTCTTCATGCAGGCGAGAACGCTGAAGCAGGAGGCGCTGACGCGCGACCTTGCCGGCCGGCCGCAGCCCGCGGCGACGGTCTATGCGCTCGATGACGGCTTTGTCGACTACCCGTCACGGCACGTCCCGTTCGGCCTCGCCGAGGTCACCGGCATGCTGCGCCTTGCCTGGGGCAATCAGCCATTCTTCGGATTCGCGCTACGCGCCGAACGGCCCGACATCCTGCGGGGAATGAACGAGGCTCGGACGGCTCCGGGAAGCGCATTCCATCATTTCGATCCGAGGGGGCCGCAGGCGACGATCTCGTTCCAGCCGGGCCCGGGAGCCGCACCGAACCAGACCTTGGTGCGGAAGTATTATGCGTGCCGGTTCCTGGCGCGCTGCGATGTTGCAGATTTCCTGGCTCAACTTGCTCAGGTCACGATCACGCTGGGGCCCATCGCGGGCGTCCTGCCGCTCGAGGGCGCCAGCAAGGATGCCGCACCTAGCCGCTAGAGCGCTGTTTCCAAACGGTCTCCGCAAGCGCGATGTCGGTCACTGAATCCGCGCCGGGCGCCAAGGGTACGCCTCGTGCCGCAACATCGGACACGAAGGCGTCGGCCTGGCGCCGGAATGCCCAGCTCTTATCACCCGTCAGCCGCGTGCTCTGACCATCGTGCTCGACGATGACCTCTGCCTCCTGCTCGGCAAAGGGTGGAGGCAATTCCAGGGTCACCGCGCCGCGCTCGAAGTCGATCGTCAGTCCTTCGCGCCAGGCACCGTCCGATCCGTTCACGAGATTCAGCGTGCATTCGGTGCCGTCGAAATCGAGGATGATCCGCCCGGCGCCAGAAGCCTCGATCGCGCTTGCGGCAACCGTCGGCGACGATCCGAGCAGATAGCGCGCGAGATTGATGATATGGCTGAAGACGTTCAGAAAATTGTCGTAGCCGGGGCGCATCGCACGCGGCATCCAGTCGGGACCATCCTGCCAGAGTTCGATCCCGTCCGGTCGCGCCTCGCCGGTCATCACGAAATTGTCGTGGGAGCGGCCGGTGTCGCCGCCGAAGCACCAGCCTTTTGTCCGGACGACGCGACCGAGCGACTGGTCATTGCGCAAGCGCGTCAGCACTTGCAGCGCCCGTGCCACGCCGGCATCGTGACGCTTCATGTAGCCGATACTGTAGACGAGGTCTTGCCGCCGCGCGGCCTCGACCAACGACATGGCCTGGGCCGTCGTGTAGGCCATCGGCTTTTCCGATAGCACGTGCCGGCCGCTGTTCAACGCGTCCAGCACGATGGGGCCGGTGGCACGACGCTTGGTCACGACCACGACGGCGGACACCGAGCTGTCCGCGAGCAACTCGCGGTGCGTGCCGTAAACCTGGGGGATGCCGAATTTCCGCGCCGCGGCGGCAGCAAGGTCGGGCCGGAGATCGGCAATCGCGACGACGCGGCAGGCGGGATTGGCAGCGAAATTGGCGAGGTGGCACATCTGACCGACCATGCCCGTTCCGATGATGCCAATGCCTGGCTTCACTGGCGACGATCCCTTAGCGCTTCCGGACCACGAGGAAATGTGCCGGCTGCCCCCACGTGTTGATGAAGGCCGGATCCGCCTGGGTGAGGGCGGCGACCGCGGCCGCATCCCGTCCCCCGATCGCGCCAAAGATGCGGTGGAAGCTGTCGAGCGTCGCCATGATGGCTTCGATTTCGGCGGTATCCTCGGCGAGGATGTCCGCGGTGCGGATCGTTTCGCGCAGGGTCGCCAGGCCCGAGATGACGCGCGGCAGATTCGCGCCGAACGGATCGTCGATCATGCCATCGACGTCGAGAACCAGCGCTTCGATCGATGCCGAGATTGCCCGCACGGCGTCGGCCTTGCCGACCAGATAGAGCTTTCGTCCGCCGAGGAAGCTCAGGCGGCTGCGGTCGAGATGGCGGCTGGCGCGATGCAGCTTCTCGTCGCCGGACAGCACCTTCTTGTGCCAATAGATGTCCAGGCTGTCGCGATAGGCGGGCCATGCCGAATGAACGTCGAACCCCTGACCGTGCGCCGCCGCGCACAAGCTGGCTGCGTCGAGGAAGTAGCGATGCCGGACGAACGGATTTTCCAGCACATCCATCAGCCAGGATTCGAAACTGCGCGTGTGCGGGATGCTGTCCCACTTCGCCTCGAACAGCATCTTCGCCGTGTCGAGCACCGCGCGACCGCTCAACGCCTTGCCAGCCGCATGGATCGCCTTGAGCGCGAGCTCGAAGAAGCCACCATAGCGCTCGTAATAGGACACGACGGCATAACCGTCCGGATTGAGCAGCCGATGGAAGATGCCAAGCCATTTTTCGCTCGGCTGCACCGTGTAGATGAAGCCTTCGGCATCGATGATGTCGAAGCGGCGATCGCTGATGAAGCCCTCGACGTCGGCGAGTGCGAGCTCACGGAGACGCTGAGTGAGGCCGAAATGCGCGAAGTAGGCTTCGATTTTCGGGTGTGCATGCCGGTTCGGCTCGGCGAGCGTCATGTTCGCACCCCAACCGGCGAACACCAGCGCGTTCTCTCCGGAATCAGGTCCGAATTCGAGGACGTCGGCATCGCGGAACAGCCGCGGCGGCAGCACCAGCTTGTCCGAAAACAGCTCGCGCCGCTGGCTGGCGTAGGCCTCTAGCTCGGTGGACGATTTGAAATTCCCGAACGTCGGCAGGACATCCTGACGTTCGTAATAGTTGAAGAGCTTGTCCTCAGCCATGCTGCGACCTTAGCGCCGCTTCGAGACGATCGAGCTCGCTCCAAATGTCGTTCGGCGCAAAGATCGAAACGATCTCGAGCGGACGCTTCACGCTCTCGCGCAGCCGGCCGGAGACCTTGGCCTCGTTCTCCTCGTTCACGGCCAGGAGACAGATGAGGGGACCCGACTTGCCGGCGAGATCCTCGGGTGCGCGGATGGGAATGCCGGTGCCGGGCAGGAACAGCCCTTGGCGCTCTTTCTGGTCGTCGACCGAGAGGTCGACGAGATCCGCCAGCTCGTGGGCGTTGGTAAAGGTGCAGGCGCGGCAGCCGGCGCCATAGATGGCGATCTCGGCCCCGTTGGCGCGGGCCTTCGCGAGAATCGGGCGGAGACGCGCGCCATATTCCCTTGCGCGCTGACCGAATTTCTCGCCGACGCCGGATGGCGCAGGCGGCGGCGTCACGGCGCCCTTGGCGCGGCGGGCGGCGATCGCGAGGCTGCCGCCGCTGAAATTGTATTTCTTCACCGACACCGCCTCGAAGCCGTGGCGCGCCAGCAGCGCGAGCAGGGTCGGTTCGGTGAAATAGCTGACATGCTCCTCCCAGAGGACGGAGAGGTCCCCCACCGCCGAGCCGGGAGCGAAATCGGGGACGTCGATGAACAGCAGCCCGTCGTCGCTGAGCGCGATCTTCACGCAGTCGAAGAAGTTCTCGAAATCGACGATGTGCTCCAGCACCTGGCGCGATATGACAAGGTCGAACTTGCCGGACTGAGCGACAGCATCGTGGGCCATCTCCGGGCTGAGCATGTCGGCATAGACCTTGATGCCGCGCTCGCGGGCAATCTTGCCCGACACGGGGTTGGGCTCGACGCCGACCATGACCTTGGTGCCGCGCTCGCGCAGCTTGTCCATGAACAGGCCGTCGTTGCATCCGATCTCGAACACGGACTGATGCTTGGAGAATTTCGCGATGGTGTCGAGCTCGTCCGCCTGATGCGGCTCCGGCTTCCAACTGCTGAAATTGTAGTTGAACTGCCGATAGAGAATTTCGGGATCGATTGGCTTGACGATCTGCGGCAGGCCGCAATCGCCGCACGCCAGCACCTCGAACGGAAAGCGTTCGTCCTGCTCGTTTCGGCTGCGCCGAAGCCGATGCGCGATCGGCATCAGTCCGAGATCGATGACCGGGCGCAGGTTGGTCGAATGGCAAAGGCGGCAATGATCGGTCACGGCTTTAACTCTTTGCAGGAGCAGGTCTGAAATGGGCGTCCCGGGCGGCTTCCGCCCGCGGCTGGCAGCCAAGGTAGGGCTATATAGGGCCACAGCTTGCACCTCAATTGGTAAGTTGGGTTGCACACCGTAGGCGGGCATCTCAGAGGTGGTCGCGCGAAAACTGCATCGGTCAAGTCCTGGATCGATTCTAACGGGCTGCGCCGCGCGGCGAGTGCTGCGCTACCATCCAATATTCATTCGATTCGCCGGTCGTGGCATTGCGGGTTCCGCGGGGACGCCCTGGCGCCTAAGAATTCGACATGTGGCTCGATGTAAAGGGCATTCACATCGCGTCTGCAAGGGGTGGATGCTGAGTTTCTGAGCGCCCCGACACCCGCGGTCTTCACGGCCCGCATTACTTCCGCCTCTCGTAGAGCGTCAGATTTCCTCGGGTCTCCACAGCCACGAAATCGCGCTTGATCAACGTCATGGCCTCGCGGAAGCGGGGATTGTCTGGCCGGCGTTCGACGATGTCGTCGTAGAACAGCCTGTTCGCGGAGTTCATGGTGCGATCCATGAATTGAGCGTCGAACGCCACAAGAAGTGGCATGAAATAGGCCTCGGGAGCGCGATGTGCTTGCGCCAGATAGGCCCAATCCATCATCGCGATGACCAGGACGCGTTCGTCCGACTTCGTCTTGTCCTGGATGAATTTGGTTTCCGTGTCGGTGATCCGGCCGAAATCCTCCTGCCACGTGCCGGGGGTCGTCGCAATGAACGGCCCGTTCAGAAGGCTCGGATAGTTTGCGTAGGATCGCAGGCCGTAGGGATGCGGATTGTAGATGTCCTGCACGAAGAGCAGCCCCAGAACCGCAGCAACGGCCGACAGCGCGCCGAGCGCACGCCGAACCGGGGGGCGCCATTCGATGGTCAACTGATGGGCCCACCAGGCGGCAACGATGACCAGGGGCAGGGCATTCTGGTGCCAGACTGCGTCTAGCGTCCTGTTGACCCATTTGATCATCAGCGCAATGCCGATCATCGACAATGCCAGAAGCACTCCGGTCACGAACTGGTCGCGCGCGGAGTCTGACGGCCGTGACAGCCGTATCGTGGCCCAGCCGATCGTGACGCAGCCGACAATTTGCAGCGGAAGATTATAGACCATGCTCCAGCGCAGAAACCATTTGATGGGTGCGCTTCCCCACCCCGTGCCATAGAGCACGAGCGGGCGGAAGCACTCGATCAAAAACGTCAGGGAAAGCGCTCTCGATCCGAACAGCAGCAGGCAGATCAACATTGCCGTCGCAGTCGAGGTGCCGACGAATATCGCCACGTTGCGGAAGTCCGGGAAGCCGCCGGCGACCACAGCGACGAACGTGCCTGTGACGAGGAAGAATAACCCGATCTCGGTTTGCCAGAGCAGCGAGAGCGCGCAGAATACGGCGGACACGATCAGCCATCCGGGACGCCTCGGGGCGACGCAGTGCAGGCCGATCGCGAGCACGAAGACGATCAGCAGAGGAAACCGGGTCGGATAGGCGGACGGAGAGTAGAAGTGGTTGGCAGTGGAGAACGCCAGCAAAGCCAGGGCCGAGACGATGCCGATCGCGGCGAGCCTCGACCTGATCAAATAGGTGAGAAGAAAATAGGCCTGTATGTTGGTCGCCAGCGTAATCGCAATGTTCAATCCGACTACGCGCATGGCCGCCGATTTCCAGCCATCTCCCATGATTAGATGGAAGAACCATCCGAGCGCGGGGCCGTAATGCGAATGGAAGTCCAATCCGGGAACAAGGCCCGGACCATAGCCGTAGAGCGCGGGCCCGATGAAGTAACTGACCTTGTGCGCCTCGTCCCGCACGACAGAGGTCACGCGTTCCAGATCGGTCGGTATCAGCAGCAGGGCGAGAAAAGCGATCGGAAGCAGATCAATCAACCCGACGCGCAACGGAAAGCCCGCGGCGGATTCGGCGGGCGAGAAGGAGGGATTGGCTCGCCGGTTGAGCTCGACAGTGATAGCCGCGATCCCGAGAATGAACAGCGCAAACCAGAAGTTGCCGCGATCATTGGCGAAATCGATTGCAAGGTAGACCAGGAACGCGGTGACTGCACTCAGCAGCAGTGACCCAGACGTTCGATGCGAAGCATACAACGCGGCCGCAGCCGCGATCGGTGCCGACAGAAAGAACGACCCATAGAACGCCTTTTTGCAAAGGTCGCAATTTTTCTGGGCCGCTGTCAGATCAAAGCCGTCGTCGAAATTCCATTGAAATGTCGGAAGGTGGTCTTTCAGCATCAGCAACGTCAGGTAGACCGCAGCGCACCCGAGTAGCGCGGCGACGACGGCCCTGGTGGCGATCGAACATTCCCTTGCGCGTTCCACTAGGATGACTCGACGCAGGCTGTGGCCGTGCAGGAAGAGACGTCAACAGCAGTAGAAAAATTCGCGCTCAGCGAAATCACGACCAATCTCCAATCGCCTTCAAGTCAGATCCTGTGTTGCGCCTTTATCACCACGGCCACGGTGAAACAATCCAGCGGGCCCGCCGTCGACCGCGCAAATCGAACTCATTGGCAGGCAAAGAGCTGATCGAGCGCGGCGATATTCCCACGTTCGCCGCTGCGGGCCAAACCGTGCTTCATCACCTCGAACGGATCGGTGCCGTAGCCCTCCCTGTAGATGTCTTTCGATCTTGTCCTCAACACCGAAATGGCGGCCGCGATTTCCGGGCTCAAGGCTGGGCTGCCATTCTTCCAGGTCAAGATCCAATAAGCCGCAGTATCGCGATAGACGCTGAACCGCCGCGCCAACTCGCCTTGTTCGAAAAGGTCGGAGAATCCATTGAGCCAGAAATCGCAATTCTGCTTCTGAACATAGAAGAACTTGACGCCAAGTGACCGAAGGGTAGCCTCTGCCGTGTCGGCGCTCCCCAATGCGATCTTCCTGAAGTCGCGCGCGACGTCACTTTGATAGGTGTGGATGATCTTGCCACGCGTGAGCAGCGGCGAGAAATAGCAGGGGACCATTGCGCGATAACCATTGAGGGCGAGGATGCGGTCCGAGCCGGTCGATTGCTGCAGCTCGTCACAGCGCTGCCAGTTCAGCTTGACGTTGGGCATTCGATCGAGCGGTGCCCCCTGTAAAAAGGTAATAGCCTCGTCATTCTGGAAGCTCTTCCAGGGATGTGCATTGGTCGCCCATGCGCAGGCCACGAGGAGTGACACGAAGGCGACTGCGGGGGTGAAGCGATCGGCGAACCAAGCAGGCTTGACGCGACGCACGAGGACCAGTGCCCAACAGACGATCCCGACGGTCGCAAGCGGGAATAGTGCGTTGATATGGACGGATAGTCTCATCAGACTCGGAATATTCAGCGTCAGATCGAGAAGCCTGACGCTGGCCATGTAGGCGATGACAATGAAGAGCCCCGCGGGATTGGACGATGTCCTCAATTTTGAGACATCGGAGTGATCGGGAGACAGCCTCGAACCCGCGAACGTAACGGCACAAATTGCGATTGTGACAAGAACGGCGACCAGCAGAACGGATTTCACCTGCTTAAGGAAAGCGAGCAATCCGGCCTTGCTGAGAAAATCGCTGACGTCCAGCGACTGCGCCAGCACGAAATAGTCGAGAACATCAAGGCTGCCGAATTGCGAGAACCGCTCGACCGATGCGACCCGCCGGAACAGCGAGTACGGATTGGTTGCCGGGATTCCGAGATAGAAATAGTTGACGGAAAATGCCAGCGCGCATCCGGCAATCGCCCCCAGGCCGAGCAGCACGCTGGTCATGAGATCAGACCGGTCGCGCTGCAGCGCCTTGGCGAGCACTCCCAAGGTCGAAATCAGGAACACGAATGCTGCGTAGAGCGGATAAGACGCGGCAACGGCAAGGCCGCACAGGCCGGCAGCGAACCGATCCCGGCTCTGGGACGATCGAATGACCACCAACAGGAAGTAGACGAAGAAGGCGGCCGTCTGAAGGTGGTATTTGCCGAACTCCATGACATAGAGGCCGGGCCTGACGTTCGGCATCGTCTGCGGCCATGCGAGCCCGAGGACCGCCAAGGCGAACGCGATCGGTAGTGCGGCATCTTCCCAGCGACGTCCGAGCGCCTGCAACGGCAGAACGAGGCGGGCGAGCTCGAAGATAACCGCGCCGATGCCGACGAAGTAGAGAAACGAGATGATCTGGGCAACATGGGGCGGCAGAAACGTCGCCAGCATCAGATGCAGCCCGTTTCCGTGGCCGATCTCGAAGTCGGAGAAGACGGGATTGTCGGCCGCGAGCCAGATGCTGTGATTTCTAGCGACCTCGGCAAGATACGGGGCGTAGAGCTGCTGGACGTCGCTGGACATGACGTCAGGTATGAGAGCGCGATCGATGAACACCGTCGCTACAACCCAGAGGCCCAGCACCGATGTTGCGACCAGCGGCAAGGTCAGCGCAAATTTCCGCAGCTTTCTGAAGCTAAGGCTATCCCACAGCAGAACCGCGACCGAAAACCCGAGAACGATTGGGGGGTACAGGATGGAAAGTGCGCCGAGTCCAAATCCTGACAAGATGAGCGCTGCCGCGCCAACGAAGAACTCGTCGACGCGCTGCGTGGGCTCGTGCCTGACGAGCGAGAAGACCAGGCGTCCGGTGGCCATGACGAGCCAGCCGAGATACGGCGTCAGGACGATCCATGCGAGGACGTAAAGTCGAGTCGTCCAGCCACCATCAAAGAGCAGGGTACGGTAGGTGCCGGTTCTGTTGACAAACCAGATGGACAGTGCGGCAGGCACGAAGATGAGGATGCGCAGCGACCATGTCTCGGCGCTGGCGCGCTGGCGCAGCTCGGTGACTACCATCGCCGGATCTTGTCCAGGGGCGCCCATGCTAGACCGGCGCTGCATCGGCTCGTTCAGTGATGGTCCGCGCCTGGTCGGGGCTAAAGCTGGCGCGCTCCGGTGCGATCAGCCACACCAGCCCGCCGAACAAACCGACGATCAGGGCGCCGAGACCCAACAAGACCGATATCGCGAGCGCTTTGTCGGCTGCGATTCCGGCCAGACCGAGCGCCGCGACCATCGCGCCTTCGCGCAAGCCCCATCCCCCGATCGAGATCGGAATCGCGGACGACAGGATCACAAGCGGGACCAGGACGAAGGCGTCGAGTGCGGAGAGCGGCGCCCGCAATCCGATCGCGAGGACATAGCAGGTCGCGACAGTAATGAGGTGGACGGCAATGGCGGACCCGATCAGCATCGCGCGCTCCTCCGCCGCCAGCAACGGAGCCCGGACCAGCATCGCGAACTGCACGACCTTGGCCGGCACGGCCGCGATAACGCGCGGCGACCAGAGGTCCAGCGTCACCAGGGCAATTCCGCCGAGACACGCCGCCGCAAGAATGATTGCGATCGCGAACAGGACCGAATTGTCGGGGACACGCGCCAGAAGGAACGGCAATCCCGCCAAGAGGATCAAACCAAGACCTAGCAGGCCGAGAAAGCGATCGGCCACGATGCTCCCGATCGTTTGCGACCATTGCACACCGTTCCGCCGCAGCATCCAGATCCGGACCGCATCGCCGCCCGCGGGCAATACCTGATTGAAAAAGGTGCTGACGATCAGAATACGCCAGCCGGGCAGCCAGCTCAGCGGCACGTTCATGGCGCGGAGGATCAGGATCCAGCGGTGGCAGAGAACGAAGGTCTGGGTGAACAGTAGCAGCACCGCGAGCGCCAGCATGGTCAAGTCGACGGCGACAAGGTCGGCTTTCAGGGATGACAAGTCCTGGCTGCGCAACAGCAACACCAGAATCCCGATCGACACCGCGAACTTGACCAAGGTAACCAGTGCTTTTGCGGGCGGTTTCATCGGCTGGTGTCGTCCTCGATCATTCGCGGGCGGGATCGTCGGCAGCGGGTGTGGTCGAAATCTACCGTCGCGCCAGATGCTCCGCAGCGAGCGCACCAATCCGGCTGACGTAGTCCTGGACCTCGGCAGCGTCGCCGCCATCGGGCGCCCAGTCGGGAAACATTGTGCGTGAGGGATCGAACGGGCCGGCGGTGGTTTCGTGGAACACCAGCCATTCCGAGGTGATCAGGATCGAGTGGAAGACCTTCTCGGGCATCCGGTAATAGCAGCGCTTGCCCTGGCCGTAGGGCGCCATCTCGAGCACCTCGCGGATGCGGCCGTCATCCTCGAAGATCACGACCTGCGCCGTACCCTCGATCACGTGAAACGATTCAGGTTTGCCGAGATGCTTGTGCGGCCGGACATAGGCCTCGCGGTGATGCACGATCAGCATTTCATGCAGGCCGGACGAGGGATCCGGATGCGTACACAGCCGGCTGCGCAGGCGCGGGTTGCCGGCGGCGATGCGCTTCAGCTCCGCGATCGTGGCGTCGTCCGCCGTGACGATGGCGTCGTCCGAATAGTACACCTCCCGATTCTGCGCGCGCAGCGATGTCGCCCGGCGCAGGCCGGCTTCATTCGAAGAAGATGAACCCATGGTCGCCCCGATAGCCGCATTTGTCGTAGATCCAGGCCCAGGTTTCCGGGCCGTGGAAGCTCAGGCAGGTGAGCTGCCAGTAGAGCAGGTTTGCCTTCTCGCGCTCGTTGCGGAATGATTCCACCATCAGATATTTCGAGGTGCCCCGTCCGACGCGCTCGATTTCAGCCACCGCGCGGAATACGTCTTCGAGCGGCAGGTTGTGCAGCACGCCGAGCGATATCACGAGGTCGAAGCCGTGATCGGTGTAGGCAAGCTCGACGGCGCTGCCAACCTGAAGCCGCGGCCGCACCTCCTCCTTGGCATTGGCGATGGCGTAGTCGGAGATGTCGATGCCGGCGATCGTGAGGTCTGGGACGAGCTGGGTGAATTCATACAGCAGGTAGCCCTTGCCGCAGCCGACATCGAGCACGCTCATGCCGGGCTTGATGCCGTAGCGATCGATCAGGGTCCGGGCGAGCGGGCGCCAGCGTCCGTCATAGTGATAGCCGCCATAGCCGTAGCGCCGGTCGCCATCCCAGTAGTCGCGCCCCCATTGCCGGGCGACGGTGGCGGATTCTGCCTTGTCGTGTTCGACCACGCGCTGAACGTAGTTCCGGCTGGTCGAGGCGTGCATCGGCTGGAGCAGGTTGATCTCGGTCATGGGGGCCAACCGGTCCGCGACATCGTCACAGGATGGTGGCGTATTTATTGACCAGCAGGATGTCCTCGACGGCCTGGATGTCCTTCTGCGACGACAGCGTGATTTCCTCGACGGCGGCGTGCAGGTCGCAGCCCTCGCGCAGCACGCGGTCGTAGACCTCCCGTCGCCGTGCCTCGTCGGGCGGCAGCATGAAGATGCTGTAGAGGATCAGGCCATTCAGGCGGGGCAACTCGTCCATGATGTCCTCGAGCACCATGTAGCTGCCGGGCATGATGTGTTCGACGGCGCTGAGCAGGAATTGCAGGTTCTTCCGCCGCGCGTAGTCGCGGATCACGATGTTCTGGACGTGCTGCGGGGTGCGGCTGCCGTTCAGCGGCCGGGCACCGATATAGCCGCGATGGCCGGCTCGCTCAGCCATGGAAGCCTCCCGGCAGCTTGTATTGCATGCCGACCCGCGTCGCCGGGCGCAGCAGGATCGGCTCGAAGAACTCGCCGAAGCGCTTGTCAGCGTAGGGCGACATGATGCTCTTGAACCGGCAATTCATGCTCCAGCGGGTGCCGGGCTCCTCGTTGACGCGATTGCCGTGCATCAGGGTCTGGTTGAACAGCATCACGTGACCGTAGGGAATCTCGATGAAGGTCGCGTGCGGCTTGATCGTCTTGTAGAGTTCTTCGGCGCTGCGCAGGTCGGCCATCCGGTCCTGCATCTCACCGTTCAGCGACGGCGGCAGCAGATACATCGCCTTGGTGTGGTGGACGTCCACCAGCGGCACCCACACCACGACCTCGAACGGCGAATCTCCCGACCAGACGTCGGAATGGGTGGCGAGCAGCGACGAGCTGTCGCCGGGCATCTGGATGCTGAGATTGACGCGGCGCTGCATGCAGAGCTCGTTGCCGACGATGGTCTCGATGGTCGAGCGCGCGAGGCGGAAATAGGTCGGCCGGAACCACGGTTCGGCGTTGAGGCCGTTGAAAACGTGCAGCCGCAGACCGTTGAGGTCGTCCACGCTCACCCGGGTGTGGATGCTGTCGAGCATCGCATAGGGGTCGTTGCTGTGCGGCAGCTTGAGATAGTCCGCAGCGAGTTCGGCGGCGCGCCGCTGGATACGGTCGAGGCCTGCGCGATCGTCGGCCGGCGTGGTGACAAAGCCGTTGTCGATGAAGCGCTGCGCCAACGCCTGCTCATCAGCCTGAAGGAAGTCGGTATCCGTCATGCAAAATACTCCCGGGCGGTCGCGCAGATATAGCTGATATCGGCGGCCGACAGGAACTGGTTGATGGGAAGCGTGAGGATCTGGTCCGCCTGCCGTTCCGTCGCCGGGAACGCGCCGCGGCCTTTCCCGAGATGCGCCGCCGCCGGCTGCAGATGGATCGGGACCGGATAGTGGATCGCGGTCTCGATGCCCTTGTCGGCCAGATATCTCTGGAAGTCGTTGCGGCGGTCGGTCTGCACCACGAAGGTGTGGAAGGTGTTGAACTCGATGTTGCGGCAGGGCGGAATGAACAGGGGAAGCCCTGCCAGCTCGGCGCGGTATTGCGCGGCATTGCGGCGCCGGCGTTCGATCACCTCGGGCAAACGACGCAGGCGAATGCGCAGCACCTCTGCCTGCAGCGTGTCGAGCCGCGAGACGATGCCCCATTCCTGGACGTCGCTGCGGTTGATCAGGCCGTGATTGCGCAGGCGGCGGATCCGTGCGGCCATCTCGGCGTCGGCGGTAACGAGGAAGCCGGCATCGCCCGCGGCATTCAGATTCTTCAGCGGATGGGCGGAAAAGCAGCCGAACGTGCCGATGGTGCCGCTCATGCGGCCGTCATAGGTCGAGCCGATGGCTTGGGCGCTGTCCTCGATCACCGCGAGCGCGTGCTTGTCCGCAACCGCCATCAGCGGGCCCATGTCGGCCATGCGGCCGGTCAGGTGCACCGGCATGATCGCCTTGGTGCGCGGCGTGACCGCGGCCTCGACCGCGGCGGGATCGATGTTCTGGTCCGGCAGCACGTCCGCAAACACGGGCGTGGCGCCGACCGCGACGATGGCGGCGGTCGATGCCACGAACGAATTCGGCGGGGTGATCACTTCGTCGCCGGGACCGATGTCGAGCGCCCGCAAGGCGAGGATCAGCGCGTCGGTGCCGGAGTTCAACGTCACCACATGGGGCGAGCCGAGATAGGCGGACAATTCCTCCTCGAGCTTTCCGACCGCTGCGCCGCCGATGAAGTCGCCGCGCTGGAATACGCCTTCCACCGCTTGCATGATCTCGGTGCGCTCTTCCTCGAACTGGGCTGGAAGATTGACGTAACCGATGCGCCGGCGGCCGGTGTCAGCGTCCATGGCAGAACTTCCTGACGGTCTCGATGACACGGTCCTGCTGGGCGCGCGTCAGATGCTGGTCGACGGGGAAGCTGATGACTTCCTTGGCGTGGCGATCCGTGACCGGGAAGGTGCCGGGCGCGTAGCCGAGATGCCTGAGGCCTTCCTGCTGATACAGCGGGATCGGATAGTGGATCTTGGCCTCGATGCCGTTGTCGAGGCAGTATTTGTAGAGTTCGTCGCGGCGCTCGGCGAACACCATGTAGAGATGGTAGACGTGCTTCACGTTGGGCCGGCGCTGTGGAACGCGCAGGCCTGGCAGACCGGCAAGGCCCGCGTCGTAATAGGCCGCGTTCTCGATCCGGCGCCGCGTGATTTCGCCGGTCTGGCCGATCAGCCAGTTGCCGACGACGGCCTGCAAGGAATCGAGACGCGAATTGCAGCCGAGGATCGAGATCTCGTCGCGGTTCTTCATGCCGTGGTTGCGGATCAGGCGGAGCTTTTCGTTCATGCCGTCGTCGTTGGTGACGACGACGCCGGCATCGCCCCAGACGTTGAGGTTCTTGAGCGGATGCAGCGAGAAGCCGGCGGCGATGCCGTGGGTGCCGGAGCGCTTGCCCGAAAATTCCGACAGAATGCCCTGGCAGGCGTCCTCGACCACCGGGAGGTTGTGACGCTGAGCGATCGGCATCAGCTTGCCCATGTCGGTGACCTCGCCGGTCAGCTGCACCGGCATGATCGCCTTGGTCTTTTTGGTGATGGCGGCTTCGACCTGGTCGACGTTCATGCAGAAGGAATCGTCGCAGTCGACCAGCACCGGCGTGGCGCCGGTTTCCGCGATCGCGCCGACGGTGGCGATGAAGGTGTTGGCGGCGGTGATGACCTCGTCGCCGTGGCCGACGCCGAGCGCTTTGAGCGGCAGCTTGAGCGCGTCGGTGCCGGATCCGACGCCGATGGCGTAGCGAACGCCGATCAGTTCGGCAAAGCGTTTCTCGAATTCGGCGACGGGCTTGCCAAGGGTGAAGTCACCGGTCGCAACCAGCCGGCCGATCTCGGCCAGAATGGGGGCGGGGTCGGAGAATTGCTCGAGCAGATAGGAATATCGAACGTCGTACATGTGACCCGTCAGGTGGAATGGAGTTGAGGGGAGGATGTGCGCGACGCCGCGAGCGCGTGCTCGATCGAGGTCGCGATGGCATTCGGCGCGAGACCGTGCTTCTTCAGCAGCGAGTCCTGCGAGCCGTAATTGTGCATGAAGCGGTCCGGCAGCGAGAGCCGCAGCATCGCGGGCAGGCCGGAGCCGAGCTTGTCGATCAGCGTCTCGGCGACCGCGCTGCCGAGGCCGCCGGAGGGCACGTGCTCCTCCAGCGTTGCGAGAAGCTTGATGCCGCGGATTGCCTGCAGCAGCGCTTCGGTGTCGAGCGGCTTCACCGTATGCATGTGGAGGATGCCGGCGCGGATGCCTTGCGCGGCCAGCAGGTCCGCTGCTGCGATGGCTCGCTGCAGCATGATGCCGGTGGTCACCATGAGGACGTCGCCCGGCGGGCGCATCAGGATGGCCTTGCCGATCTCGAAGCCGTGCTCGGCCTTCGAAACGATGGCGTCGCCGCCCTTGCCGAGCCGGATGTAGATTGGTCCGGTCCAGTCGAGCGTCTTGTCCATCATGCGCGCGGCCTCGTCGGCATCGCACGGGCAGATCACCGTCATGTTCGGCAGCGCCCGCATGATGGCGATGTCTTCGATCGCCTGATGGGTGGGGCCGAGCGGCGCGTAGACCAGCCCCCCGCCATTGGCGATCAGGCGCACCGGCAGATTGTGCAGACAGAGATCGACGGCGACCTGCTCGTAGCAGCGGCGGGTGAGGAACGTCGCGATGGTATTGACGTAAGGCACGAAGCCTTCCATCGCGAGACCGGCCGACATGCCGATGATGTGCGCTTCCGAAATGCCCTCAATCAGATGGCGCTTCGGAAACTCCTTGCTCATTGCACGCAGCGTGCCGGCGCCGGGATCGGAGCCGATGTAGAGCACACGCTCGTCGCGCGCGGCGAGCTTGTGGACCATGTTCATCGCGGTGTTGCGCATGGGGAGCCGATCAAAAATCGCCGACGGCGACGCGGATGGCGTCGAGCTCGCTGTCGGACAGCTTGTTCTTGTGATGCCAGTCGGCGTTGGATTCCGCGGGCGGCAGACCCTTGCCTTTAACGGTATGGCAGATCACCGCGGTGGGCTTGCCAGGAACGGCCGGGACCTGCTTGAGCACGGTGCGCAGGGCGCCGACGTCGTGGCCGTTGATCTCCTGCACGGCAAAGCCGAAGCTGCGCCATTTGTCCGCGAGTGGCTCCAGCGGCAGCACGTAGTCGGTGGGCCCGTAGCTCTGGAGCTTGTTGTAATCGATCATCGCGACGAGGTTGTCGAGCCCGTGCTTGGCAGCGCCCATGGCGGCCTCCCACACCGATCCCTCGTTGATCTCGCCGTCGCCAAGCAGCACGAAGGTCCGGTAGCTGCGCTCGCGCATACGGGCGGCGAGCGCGAGGCCGACGCCGATCGACAGGCCGTGTCCGAGTGCTCCGGTCGAGGCCTCGACCCCGGGCACCATGCCGTATTCGGGGTGTCCGCCCAAAATACTGTCGGAACCGCAAAAGCCATCGAGCTCCGAGAGCGGGAAGAAGCCGCGGTCGGCGAGCAGCGCGTAAAGCGCCAGACAACCGTGTCCCTTGCTGAGGATGGCGCGGTCGCGTTCGGGATCGCGCGGGTTCTGCGGGTCGATCCGCAGCACGTCGTCGTAAAGCACGCGCACCATCTCGATCAGCGAGAGGGCTGGACCGACATGGCCGCGTCCCGCGGAGCGGACAGAACCGAGGACAAGGCGGCGCAAATAGAGACTGCGCTCGTCCAGCGTGCAGGTGAGGGCGGCTTCAGCGTGGGGTGAGATCTGGATCACGTTGGCAAATCGTTTGATGAAGCCGGCGGGCTTTGTCGAGCTGACCGGCAAGGCGGACCGTCAGATCGCCACCTTGCGCAACCAAGGCGCGCCGGGAGCGGCTTTCGGGCAAATAAGCATTCAGGACAATCAGGCACCAAATCGCCCCGAACACAGGATACAGTACGTCACGGCGGATCGCAAACGCGTCATCCCCGGCCTCGAAGGCGCGCGAGAGCCTTTCGATCAAGCGATTCGCGCTGACCTCGGGCAGATCGCTGCCGGGGTGGATCGCGGTGTCGGACACGAGTTTGACCGGGTCGTCCCAGCCGAAATATTCGAAGTCGATGAAGCGCAACCTGCCATCTTGGCCGCGCAGCGCATTGTGCAATCCGAAATCCGACGGGCTCAATGCGCGATGCGCGGGCAAAAGGTCCTGTGCAGGATCTCGCCCCAGTTCCGCATAGCGCCGGCGGAGCCGCTGAACGGCGGCGGCAGTGCTGGGAACCAGGCTGCCGTCGACAAAGGCTCGCAAGTCCGGATGATCGTCGGAGGCCAGCCTGAGTCCGTCCAGGCGCTGCTCGTACTGAGCGATGGCTTCCTCGGGTGAAAAGATGCTGGCTGACGCGTTCCGCAAGGTGCGCGCACCTTCGGCGCCGCGCAGCTTCTGCAATTCGATCAGGAAATCGGCCAGCTGGTCGGCATCGTCGTCCTGGGGATGCAGCACAGCAGCGTCGCCGTCGAACCATTGATACAGCGCGCAGAACGCGTCCTTGTTCTTTGCGACCGGCCGGGGTGTCGAAGCGATGCCGTGGCGCGACAGGAACGTCAGTGCGTCATATTCCTGTCCCAGGCGGTCGCGCCCGTCGGACGGATAATGCTTGAGTGCGAGGGGCGGTCCCTCCGCCATCTGCAGTCGAAACACCCTGTTGTTGCCGCCGGATCGCGCCGGCTGCGCGGCCACGACCCGGGCTCCCGCCAGACGGCTGCCGATCTCCACTGCATCCGCTGCGCCGATGTCGGGCTCGCTCATGCCGCAAACACCTCGTCGCGGATGCCGGCCCACGTCGCGATCGGCTTGCAATGTCCGCGGTGGGGGAACTGCGAACGCGTGAACAGGATCGATCGCGTGCCCTTCGGGAAATGCGGCTGCTCGAACACCTCGACGAGATCGTCGATGAAGATGTCCAGCCCCAAACTCGCAAGCCTGTCGACCTTGGCGGACATCGTGTCCTCAAAATAAACGTCGCCGCTGGCCACCGCCGCGTCCGCAGTATCGATGAGGCCGGCGCCACGCAGCCAGCCGCGTGCGGCCTCGCGGAGGTCGGTATGGTCGGGGTCCTGATGACCGTATCGGGTCTTGTGGCTGACGATGTACACCTTGGCGCCGGCCTGTCTGCACGCCGCGAGGAATTCGCGAACGCCCGGATAGATCTCGGCGCCGCCAATTCCCTTGCCATAGACGAAGCCCTGCAGGCCTTGCCAGGCGAGTTCGCCACCGTTGCGGGATCGCAGGAGATCCCGCACATCGTTCTTCAGCCCCTCCCAGCCCTCCGGCACCAGGTCGCGCTGACGCGCCGCAGCGGCAAAGACCTTGTCGTAGCAGATGATCGTGTTGTCGAAATCGATGCCGATCCGCACGCCGCTCACTTCAGGCTGATGTTCTGCATCATCTTGATGTTGAAATACCGGGGATCGTTGAGCGAGTTCGGCAGGCGACCGGACTTGAAGGCGTCCACCAGGCCGGACACGGCCTGCTCGATCGTGTGCGACGGTGCAAAACCGAGCTCGCGGCGGATCTTCTCCGAGGAGACGTGATAGGAGCGCAGATCGTCGGTCGGCTCGACGGCCACTTCGACGTTGTTTCCGACCACCGATTTGACGATGTCGGCGATCTTCATCAGCGAGTGGTTCTCGTAGCCGATGTTGTAGGTCTTGCCGTCGATCTTTGCGTCTTCCTGCTGCAGCAGGAAGAGATAGGCCGCCGACATGTCCTGGATGTGCAAATTGGGCCGCTTCTGCGTCCCGCCGAACACGCGGATGCGGCCGGTGTTGACCGCGAGGTTGGTCAGGATGTTGACGACGACGTCGAGCCGCTGCCGCGGAGCGTAGCCGCAGACGGTGGCGGGACGAACCGTGCAGGCGACGAAGCCGGAAGCGGCCTCTTCGGCGAGGTCGGTCTCGCACATCGCCTTGAACTTGGAGTAGTCGGTGAGCGGCTCGCAGGACAGTTCCTCGGTCACCTCGGCCTCGTCCTTGATGCCGTAGACGCTCGAGGAGGAGGCGTAGATGAAGCGCTTGATGCCGGCCTTCTTGGCGGCGCGCACCATCGGGCGGAAGCAGTCGTAGTTGATGGACTTGCCGAGCCCGGGATCCAGCTCGAACGAGGGGTCGTTGGAGATGCAGGCGAGGTGGATCACCGCGTTGTTGCCGCGCAGGGCTTCGTTGATCGCGGCCTCATCGCGGATGTCGCCTTTGATCAGGCGAAGGTTCGGATTGTTGCGAACCGCGTCGAAGACGGATTCGCCATACATGAACAGGTCGAGCACAGTGACCTTGTGGCCCGCTGCCAGCAACTGGGGAACCAGCACGCTGCCGACGTAGCCGGCGCCACCGGTGACCATCACGTTCCATTTCTGATCAATCACTGTCGTTCTCCAGATTTCCGATTCGCGTCACTTCAACAACGCGGTGACGAATTTGACCAGCGGCGCCTTTTCCACCGAGTTGCGGTGACCGACGATGCCGACCTTGATCGCGCCGGCCGCGTTGCCGATGAAGGCGACGTCCTCGATATTGCCGCCGGCTGCCACCAGCGGCGCCGTGATCGTCAGGAAGGCGTCGCCGGCACCGACCGTGTCGACGACGGTCTTGGTGAAAGCGGGCACGCGCGCGACGCCGGTCTTTGACGAGAAGGGGTAGCAGCCGAAGGAGCCGTGCGTGATGATCATGTTGTCGCAATCGATCTTGCGGTGCAGGCCGTCCTCGATCACCGACGCGATGTCGCTGAACTTGTCGGTCGCGGCCAGGCGGGCTTCCGGCGCGTCGATGCAGACGTAGTCGGCTTTCGGATATTTCGTGATCAGATTGTAGCCGTGGTTTCCGCTGTTGCTCTGGGCGTTGACCGCCAGGAACTTGGAGTTTGCTATCAGCGTGTCGATGGTGCTGGGCGCGATCATGCCGTGACCGAAATCGGTGACGATCACCACGTCCCCGCCACGAACGCGCTCGGCGGTGATCCGGTCGATCTCCTTGCGCTCGGCCGCGTCGAGCGGCGTGTCGTCCATGGTGTAGACTTCGAAGAGCTTGTGCAGATAGCCCATCTCGACGTAGCGCAATTTGCGGGTGGTCGGACGGCCCTGAATGCGGATCGGCGTCAGCGTGACATTCGGGCGGACATGCGCGCGAATGAACTCCTCGGGGTAGTCGTTGCCACCCAGCGTCGTGACGATCTCCACCGACTTGCAGAAGCTCGCGACGTGATTGGCCGCGGCAATGACGCCGCCGGCAAATTGTTCGCCATTCTTGAGCAGGGTGGCGACGATGTTCTCCTTCGAAGCCTTCCCGAGCGCCGTGACGTACTGGTATTCGTCGATGATGGTATCGCCGACCAGCACGACGTGCATGTCCTGGATCTTGTCGATCAGCTTCAGCAGGCGTTCGGCGCCGCCGCCTTCGCGCACCTTCTGGAGATAGTCCCGCAGCGGGGGATCGTAGATGTCGAAATAGCGGTTCAGCAGCGACGACGAGCTGAAGGTAACGTCGCGCGTGAAGACGATCCGTCCGCCATGGCGTTCGACGACCTCACGCTCGGTGGCGATCTTGCCGGTGACGTCGTCTTCGGGATTCTCGTAGTCCGAGCCTTTCACGTAGGTGTCGGGGCGCACGGTATCGAGGACGGGCTCGGCGCTGGAGGTCCGGTTGATGCCGACCCAGTCGACCGTGCCGAGCGCGGCCAGCATCTCGGCGCGCATGTTCTCCGGGAAGATCGGCCGTCCCGGCCCCTTGTTGACGAAACGGTCGGCGGTGATGGTCACGATGACCACGTCGGCCTCGTTGCGCGCCGCCAGGATGTGCCGGACGTGGCCGAGATGCACCAGATCGAACACGCCGTGGCAGAGCGCGACGGTCAGGCCCTTGGCCTGCGCGGCGCGCGCAATTTCGCCCAGCTCCTCGATCGTCTTGATCTTGTCGTGCGGTGCCGGATGGCCGGTCGGCTTGTCTGTCGCAGCATTGCCCATGTGAATTACCTAAAGCGCCGGCAGCTCTCAGACGGCCGGTCCGAAATGATCGACTCGCAGCAACGATATCCGGCGAGCCTGTTCAAGAGCTTGCCTTCTGCGGCGAGCCGTCGTCACCGAGATACTTGAACCAGTCCTTGGTGGCGTCGGCGATCTTGTCGACCGTCCACAAGGGCGCATCCTTGTACTGATCCATCGACTTCAGCATCGTCGCGACGCCGTCCTCGAATTTCACCTTCGGCGTCCAGTTCAGGACCCGCTTGATCTCAGTGATGTCGGCGTAGGTGCAATCGGGCTCGCCCGGACGCTTGGGAATATGGACCTTGTCGCCGCCGAGAAGCTCGACCAGCCGGTTGACGCTGTAGGTGTTGTCCGAGCCGACGTTGAATATCCGGTGCGAGATATCGGAGCGCGCGGCGGTGACGAAGGCGTCCGCGACGTCGCTGACGAAGGTAAAATCGCGCGTCTGCTCGCCGTCGCCGACCACCGTGAAGGGCTTGCCGGCGAGCTTCTGTGCCATGAAGACGCCGAACACGGCGCCGTAGGTGCCGGTGGTGCGATGCCGCGGCCCGTACACGTTGAACAGGCGCAGCGCCACCGCGGGAATCTTGTAGACTTGGCACCAGTGCATGACGCACTGCTCACCCAGATTCTTGGTGAGCGCGTAGGGATACATCGGCCGGATCTCGGCGCTCTCGGGCGTCGGATAGACGTCGGGAATACCGTAGCAGGACGATGATGCGGCGTAGACGAAGCGCTTGGCGCCGGCGTGCCGAGCCGCTTCCAGAACGTTGACCGTGCCGTCGACATTGGCGCGATGATAGGGAATCGGGGACTCGATCGAGGGGACGATGTCGGCCAGCGCCGCAAGATGGAAGACCCAGTCGATACCGTGAAAATACGGCTTGATCTGCTCGAGGTCGGTGACGTCGGCCCGCACGACCTTCAACTGACTCGAACCGGCGCGTGCGGCCAGATTTTCGGGGCGCCCGATGACGAAATTATCGAGCGCGATGACCTCGTGTCCGTCGTCGAGGAGACGATCGACGAGGTGGCTTCCAATGAACCCGGCGCCGCCAGTAACGATGCATTTCATGAGGAACATCCGTGACGCGAATGCCCAGCGAAACAGGCCCGCCAATGGTGAGTGAAACCCGAAAGCCGACTACCAGCCGCTCGCTGACTTTGCAAGTATTATACCTTTGCAATCCTTGGTAATAGCCGGTATCACCCGGACATGTTGCAATCGAGCCGCCAGCCCATGTCCGCCGTGTCCGTCGATCCCGATCACAAGGCTTTCCTCGACGATTACGTGGGACGCCTCCATCGCGCGACGGCGGTCGACGACGGCGTTTTCGCCGCGATCTCCGCCACCCGCGCGATCTGGTTGCGCGCGCGCGAGCACGGCGGCCGCGTCATCTTCATCGGTAACGGCGGCTCGGCCGGCATCGCCTCGCATCTGGCGATCGATCTGGCGAAGAACGCGTCGGTGCCTGCGCTCTGCTTCAGCGACGCGAGCATGATGTCGTGCCTTGCCAACGACTACGGGTTCGAGGACTGGATTGCGCACGCGGTGCGGCTGAGCGCCCGTGCCGGCGACTGCCTCGTCGCGATCAGTTCGTCGGGGCGCTCGAAGAACATCCTCAACGCGGTTGCGCAGGCGCGGGCGATGAAGCTCGACGTGATCACCCTGTCGGGCATGAACGCGGACAATCCGCTGCGCAATCTTGGCGACGTCAACTTCTTCGTCGACAGCCGCAGCTACAACATTGTCGAGACCACGCACCAGTTCTGGATGATGGCCGCGATCGACCTGGTGATCGGTCGCGCGGATTATCCGGCATCCTGAGGCGGGCATCCGATGCAGTCGCGATTCAAACAGGCGTCCCTGTTTTCGATAAAGCTGCTGCTGTCGATCGCGGTGCTGGTCTACATCGCGCGCGGCCTCGATCTGCAGCGGTTGCGCAGCCATCTCGTCTCGGTCGATCCTTTGCTGTTCGTCCTGGCGCTGTCGTTGATCTTCTTCCAGACCTTCGTGCTCAACGGCCGGTGGGAACTGATCATGCGCGCGCTCGGGGTGTCGCTGGACTGGCTCGCGGGCTGGCGGATCCTGATGATCAGTCTCTGGTTCAATCAGGTGTTGCCGTCCTCAGTCGGCGGTGATGCGGTGCGGATGTGGCTGCTGCGCCAGCGCGGCGTGCAGTGGCCGGAAGCCGTCAAGGGCGTTGCGGCCGACCGTTTCACGGCATTGATCGGCCTGATCGCGCTGATGGTGGCCGGATTGCCGTTCCTGCTGTCTCGCGTGTCCGATCATGCTGCGATTCT